>Ga0247841_10013670_pt1 | contig 10324 bp, 6 predicted proteins | sample LaCruzMarch2015__2_FD_192410 | JGI IMG/M metagenome (GOLD analysis project Ga0247841, IMG submission 192410) | Freshwater microbial communities from meromictic Lake La Cruz, Castile-La Mancha, Spain - LaCruzMarch2015_18m | ecosystem: Environmental > Aquatic > Freshwater > Lake | place: Spain...
AAAAACAGCGGCTAGATGTCTAACCGCCAAGGCAAACCCAACCTGTAATCAACTGGCGACTTGCCAGAGCAAAGTTTGGCCTGCCATAAAAGGAACAATTCCTGAGTACTCCTCGGGCACAGTCCAGCTCTTCATGATCAGTTCGATTGTTCCCGAGTTTAGAGGCAGGCCGTAGAAGTCTGCTCCAAACTTAGAAACGAAGTTTTCCAGTTGGCTAAGCGCATTGCGCTCTTCAAAGATTTGCGCCAGCAACGGAAGCGCGAATGGGTTGAAGATTCCTGCCGTCGGTGGGATTTTTTTCTTGGCGCTTAAAGGATGGGGAGCATTGTCAGACCCGAAGAAAAACCGCGGATCTCCACTGGTCATTGCGTCAACAACAGCCTCCATATCAAATCGGCGCTTGGCAATTGGTTTGCAATAATTATGAGGATTTATGATGTTCCCCGCAGCATCGCAGACGTCGTCGTAGGTCAGGAGGGCGTGATGGACAGTTAGCGTGACCCCGACATTTTTTGGATAGCGATATTTGACGTATTCTATCATACTTTCCGTGCTGGCGTGCTCAATTACGATTTTGAGCTCAGGAAAAGCCCTGACAACCGCATCTAGAAAAAAGATGGCCATAGGCTCCCTATCAATTTCGGGCAATTGCCTTCCATCATGATCGAGCAGCGATTCCCAATGGCCCGAAAATATCATTCCGGCCTCCTGTACTGCCTTCAGTACAGGATAGAAAGTAGGAAGTTCTTTTAGGGCGATGCTCTCTTCCGAATTAACGGATACGCCCCTGGGGATGTACTTTAAAATTTTGACGCCGTGCTTGCCAGCTTCGCTCACAATCTTAGGAGTTGTTCTGCGCGTCAGCATAATTGCCATTATGGGTTCAAAACCAGCGCCACATACGCCAGTTATTTCCTTGCGGTATGCTTCTGCGTCTTCTGCAGTCTCAATTGGAGGAATAGTGTTTGGCATCGCGACAGCTCTTCTGAACTGCTGGGCAGTAAACTGGGCAACCGATGCCAGAACTTCACCTCTGCGTAAATGGCAGTGGAAGTCATCGGGTTTTCTTATCTTGAGTGTTTCTGTGTTCATTGTGCGTCTCCTTTCTAAAAAATAGCGTATGCCCTATCGATGATTTTTTTGACCCGCCATGGCCGAAGCGTGGCGACAGATCCAATAAATATTGAACGAACATAGGTATAATAAAAAGCATCTAAATCACCCGGATGAAGAATTCCTCCTCCACCATTAATGGGTTTGGCAATATTTCCGGCCCGCTTTAACCAGTTGGCAGCTGGTCCAAGCAACGGCCGTCCCGAAAGGCCTCCTCCGCCAAACTGCGCCAGCGGGGAAACGTCAGAGCCAAAGAGTTTTTTCCAATTAATTTCTTCGGGAAGTTTTCCCCAGGGTAATGTGTTGGACAAGCAGACTGCATCGCACTCTGGGTAATTGGAAATTTTTTCCACTGCTTCCGGGGGAGCTAAAATATTGAATTTTGGCATTAGCGGTATGCGAAGTGAGGAGGCTATTTTGAGCCCAATAACTACCTCGCCTATGAGGTGGCTGAGGTTTAACCCTAATATGTTGGGGCAAGAATAGTTTATTTGCAGACCCACCTTTGCTTTAAAGCCAGGCAGGTAGAATGCAAACATTTTTACAAATTCTTCCAACTCCGCGACTCTTTTTTCTGCAGATTCTTCCACTGACATAAAAGATATGAAAAAGGGTTTTGTTCTGGCTTGCCATCGGCCGGTTTCAAATAAAGCCTTTGCTCCCGGGCCGGAAAGGCCCACTGCGTTAAGCATCATTCCTTGGCGGAAATAAACTTTAATGCACCTTGGTTTTAGCTCTCTTGAGGTAATGCCGTCTTTTTTCATTGGCATATTGCCCCCTCGCGCATTCAATGTTGTGGTTTTTGCCACAAATGTGCAGTTAGAAAAATCTAAGCCGAAAGGCTTGAGAAATTTATGATGCCGGTATCCTTCACCGAAAAATCCTTGCACGCCCGCGGCGCCAAGCACTGGTCCAAATTCTATTCCACGCAAGTTCATATTCGTCCTTTGGTTAAGGGTGTTTATTGATATATCAACGTGCTGTTTACTTATTAACATGAAAATTGTATTGCTTGCAAGCTTTTATTGGGATATAATTATAAAATAGATAATAAATGCTTATGGATGTTTTCACCACAGGGCTAATAGTGTTATTCGTAATGACGGCAATTTTTTATATTGTTATTTTTTCGTTTATTTTTTATTGGCATTTGAAAAAGGTCTCCTTTGTTGTTGTGCCGGTCATTTTTGCTTTTGAGTTTTTTGCAACAGGATTTCTTGTTGTTTCAATAGTGTCTATTATTCTTAATTATTTGCCCGTTGCAATAAGGGCTTCTGGAATTTAATGGAACTGCCTAAATATTTATTTTGGTGGGAATGGGTGAAGAAAATCTTTTGGGATCCATTTTGGTGGCTAATTTTGTTTTTGATTATTTTATGGGTTCCTTTTTTAAGGGTGTGGTGGTGGGTGTTTTTGCCCCTAATGCTTCAAGCCCAGCTAAGAACTCTTTACATATGGTGGCTTTGTTGGGATTTTGACTATGCAACCAAGCAAAAGTGGGTTTTGTTAGAAGTTATTCCGCTTGAAGCAATGCTTATGCCCCTTAAGGTTATGGAAGATGTATTTGCCTCAATTTGGCCTTTAATGGATGTGGCAAACTTTAGGGAAAGATGGTGCGATGGAGAATTGGGCAACGGGCCATATTGGTGCTCGTGGGAAATTGTCAGCGTTGAAGGCAAAATACATTATTATGTAAGAGTTTTGCAGCAACACCGCTTAACTATTGAGACAGCTCTTTACGGGCATTATCCTGACATAGAAATTCATGAGGCCGAAGATTATGTAAACCTGGTTCCGCCAACAATTCCAAATGATGAATGGGATATGTACGGAGAGGATTGGGATTTTAGAGAACCCGACGCTTATCCTATAAAAACCTATGAAAAGTTTTTTGAACCCCAGGGCGAAAGAATTTCTGCTGAAGAGAAAAGAATGGACCCAATTATTTCTTTATTAGAGGCCATGGGCAGGTTGGGGCCTGGAGAGCATTACTGGGTTCAATTTACCACAGTTCCCATTGTAGACTACGACGAGCCCGATTGGAGGGAAGAGGGCCAGAAAATAATAAATAAAATAGCAAAACGTCCGGAAAAGAAAAAGATTACTTTTATGGACGAATTAACGCATACGCTTCGCGAGCTTATTGCCGGGCCCGAGAAAGAGGGCGAAGGCGAATCGGCGTCGTATTCGTGGGTTCCGTTGGAAAAGGATGAGGAAACAGATGAATTGAGAATATCGCTGACCCCGGGCGAGAGAGAAATTATTACCGAAGTAGAAAATAAATTAAAGAAGCCGGCCTTTAGAACAAACATAAGAGGAGTTTATATAGCAAGAAGGGAAAAATGGAAGGCGCCCCATAGGGTTATTAGTCGCGGATATTTTGGTCATTTTAGTATTAACAATATGAACTCTTTTAAATTTGAGAGCGCAACAAGACCAAGGGTGCACTATTTTATGAGAAAAAGAAGAGTTTTTATGAGAGCAAGAAAAATGTTCAGAATGGCTGTTTTAAGATTTCCTCCGCTTTATCCGCAAAGAATGGCTAGAAATTATTGTCCAATTTTAAGCTCCGAAGAATTGGCAACGTTGTGGCACTTCCCGTTGAGAGTTTCTGGAATGGTTACTCCAAGCCTTGGAAAGGTTGAGTCAAGGAAAGCCGGCCCACCAGCCAATTTGCCAGTCGAAGAATAATGATAAAATTTATTTATGTCTAAAGATTTAACTTTTATTGCCAGAACAAACTTTCGCAGGGGCGAACAAATATTCGGAGTGAAAAGACCCGACAGGCGCCAGCATATGTATGTAATTGGAAAAACTGGAGTTGGTAAAACAGCTTTTCTAAAGAACATGGCTATGCAGGACATCGAGAATGGGCAAGGGCTTGCTATTATTGACCCTCACGGAGAGTTTGTTGAAGAAATTTTGGATAACATTCCTGCTCATAGAGTTAATGATGTGGTTTATTTTAATCCTGCAGATATGGATTTTCCCATTAGCTTTAACATTATGGAGGTGCAGGATCCAAGGTATAAGCACTTAATTGCATCAGGATTAATTGGCATTTTCACCAAAATTTGGGCAAACGTATGGTCGGCCCGCATGGAATATATTCTTGCCAACTGTATTTTAGCTTTGCTAGACACTCCCGGCACCACGCTTTTGGGCATACCAAGAATGCTGGTTGACAGAGATTATCGGCAAAAAATTATTAACAACCTTAAAGACCCGGTAGTAAAATCTTTTTGGGTTAACGAATATGAAGAGTGGGAGTCGAGGTATAGAAACGAAGCTATTGCTCCGGTTCAGAATAAGGTTGGGCAGTTTTTGAACGTTTCGTTTGTAAGAAACATTGTGGGGCAGGCCAAAAACACAATTGACGTTGACGAGATAATGAACAACCAAAAAATTCTATTGGTTAATGTTTCTAAGGGAAGAATTGGCGAAGACAACTCGGCTATTTTGGGAGCTATGCTTATTACCAAAATACAGTTGTCGGCAATGGAGCGCGTTAGAATTCCCGAAGATGAAAGAAAAGATTTTTACTTATACGTTGACGAGTTCCAAAATTTTGCCACAGACTCTTTCGTAAATATTTTGTCGGAAGCCCGCAAATACCGCTTAGATTTGGTTATTGCCCATCAATATATTGGCCAGCTGGTTACCGATACAAGCACCGCTGTCAGAGACGCTGTTTTTGGCAACGTGGGCACTATTGTTTGTTTCCGAGTGGGCGCAGCCGATGCAGAATTTTTGGAGCAAGAGTTTATGCCGGAATTTTTGCAGAACGACTTAATCCGTTTGGCCAACTATAATATTTATATAAAACTGATGATAGACGGCATTACTTCCAGGCCGTTTTCCGCCAAAACAATTTCTCCTGCTCCTGTGGTTGTGGACCATAACAAACGGGAAGAAATAATTAGAATTTCAAGAACAAAGTATGCCCACACTGTTAAAGTTGTTGAGGATGAAATTAACCGCTGGGCGGCCAACCAGGAAGCTGCTGTAGCCCAAAGCCCTTCGGACCTTTCTAACCCACAGAACTTTCCAAAACGTTCAAATCAACCCAATTCCGCCAGAGCTTCTGACTCGGCAAAATTATATGACGCCGTATGTTCTAATTGCGGAAAAGCGACAAAAGTTATCTTTCCTCCCGAGCCAGGAAGAGCTGTATATTGCAAATCGTGTTTGAAAAAAATTAAAGATACGCCCGCGCAGGCAGGGAGACCCGACTCGTCTAACGTTCAGGCGGGCCTGCATGCTGGTCAGGCAGACAGCAGGCAAGTAAAAGCCAAAAGTTTTGAGCAGCTCGCCACAAATCCTAATGGGCGGAATTCGGGTGGAAAACCAGGGGCAGATGATGCTCTTGCAGATTTGGGTATAGAATTCACCCCTGCCCGCAATTTTCGCAAAGAACAGCCTCCTTCTGTGGTTCCTTTTAACCAAAAAAAGAAAGAAGAAAAGCCCGAGCACCCCAAACACCGCAAAGAAATAAATTTGTCTGACCTAAGAAAAGCGCTGGAAGCCGCCTTGCCCGAAGAGCAGGCGAGCCTCGCCCCTTCGGGGCGGGAATCGCTCGGAGGGTTACAACCAAAGCCAAAAAACTCCGAGGAGGAGTTAAAGCAAAGAGTTGATGAAGAAAGGTTTGAAGATAAAACATCTTTCCCCAGCCAAGACAAGTAAAATAAAAAATCGCTTCCATTGGAGGCGGTTTTTTGTTAATATAAAAAAATGGAAAAAGAATTAAAGCTTTGTCAAAACTGTAAACAGGACTTTGTAATTGAGCCCGAGGATTTCGATTTTTACGAAAAAATGAAGGTGCCCCCTCCAACATTCTGCCCGGAGTGCCGGTTTCAGCGACGCGCTACTTTTAGGAACGAAAGAAAATTATACCGAAACATAAATGCGAGAACAGGAGAGAAGATTTTAACCATTTATCCTCCCGAATCGGGAATATCCGTATACACAGATGAAGATTTTAGATCTGACGTATGGGACGCAATGAACTATGGTGTTGACTATAATTTTTCTAAACCATTTTTCGAACAATTCTCAGAGCTAATGAAAAAAGTGCCAAGACCCGCGCGCAATTATACGGTTGGCACGTTGGTGGGTAGCGAATATTGCGGAAATTGCGATGGGCTAAAAAGTTGCTACTTGTTGTTCAACGCCCAATATAACGAAGATTGCGCTTACGGCAACGGTGTTAACCACTGCAAAAACTGTTATGACAATTCACATTGTGATAATTCTGACCGTTGTTATGAATCTTTTTGGTTGCTTGATTGCAGCAGAGTGCATTTTTGCTCTCAGTGTGTTGGGTCGTTTGAAATGTGGTTTTGTAAAGATTGCCTTGGATGCAATAACTGTTTTGGCTGTGTTAATTTACGGAATAAAAAATATTGCATATTTAATATACAATATACAAAACAAGAATACGACGAAAAAATTACCGCTATGAAATTGAATTCGTGGAAAGGCATCGAGGAAGCGCGCAGAGAAACGCATGAATTTTGGCAAAAAAATCCGAATAAATATCACCAGGGCATTAAAAATGTAAATTCAACGGGAAGTTATGTAACCAATTCAAAAAATGTGCACTGCGGTTACTTAGTTCGCGAGGCAGAAGACTGCAAGTATGTTCAGTATTTACAGATGCCCCCAAATAAAAATTGTTACGATTATACTATTTGGGGAGAAAATAATCAGCTTGTGTACGAAAACTTAACATCGGGTTTCGGAACCTTTAATCTTAAATTTTCATTTGAGTGCTGGCCGAACATGAAGGACTCTGAATACTGCGTTTTCTGCCAAAGTTCATCCAATCTATTTGGATGCGTGGGATTAAAAAAGAAAGAATACAGCGTTTTTAATAAGCAATATTCTAAAGATGATTATGAGGCGTTAGTGTCAAAAATAAAAAAGCATATGAACGAAATGCCCTATACAGACAAGGGCGGCCGGGTTTATGGCTATGGCGAGTTTTTCCCAATTGAATTTTCTCCTTTTGCCTATAACCAAACGCTTGCGTATGATCATTTTCAGCTTTCAAAGGAACAAGCACAACAAAATGGTTATTCATGGAAGGATCCAGCGCCACAAGAATATCAAATTACTATGAAAAGCGAGGAGCTGCCCGATACCATTGAGGAAGTGAAAGATAATGTTTTAGATGCTATTATAAGTTGTGCAAAATGCAAAAAGGCGTTTCGTGTTATTAAACAAGAGCTGGAATTTCTTCGGCGAGAGGGAATTGCGTTGCCACGATACTGCGTGGATTGCCGGCACTCTCTTCGAATCGCACAGCGTTTGCCAAGCAAGCTTTTCCACCGCAAATGCCAATGCGCCGGAGTAAAATCTGCAAATGATGTTTATTTAAATACTGCAAAGCATGAGCACAATGATAAGCAGTGCCCCAACGAGTTTGAAACCTCGTATGCCCCAGACCGTCCGGAGATTGTCTACTGCGAACAGTGTTATCAAGCAGAAGTAGCATAAATTTTATGAACCAAGAAACGCGCCAATCCGACAAAAGCCCTAACGGGCATTTAGACGGACCCTTCACAATCGCGCCAGGGGCGCGTTTGGTCGGGTGCCAAAACTGTAAAAAGGACTTTGTAATCGAGCCCGAGGATTTTGAGTTTTACGAAAAAATGAAAGTCCCGCCACCAACATTCTGCCCGGATTGTAGAATTGTCAGGCGTATGAGTTGGAGAAACGAGCGCACCCTTTACCACAGAAAATGTAATGCAACCGGCAAAGATATTATTACTATGTTTGCGCCCGAACAGCCACTTGTGGTTTACGAAAGAGATTACTGGTGGTCTGACAAGTGGGACCAGAATGCCGCTGGCCGTGATTATGATTTTAGAAAGCCTTTTTTCCAACAATTTCGTGAATTATTTGAAAAAGCTCCGCTTCCGAATCTTGCCAACTCAAACACAATAAATTCTGAATATGGGAACCACAGCCTCGATATGAAGAATTGCTATTTGCATTATGCCAGTTTAAGTTGTGAAGACACTTCTTATTGCGCCGGAGTTATTAATGCTAAAAGTTCTCTTGATCTGTATAAAACCGGTAATATAATGCAATGTTATGATATTATTTTAAGTGATGACTTAAACCGCGTCTTTTTCGCATACGACAGTGACGAAAGCGTTAACTGCGCATTTTTGCACGCATGTAAGAATATGATAGATTGTTTGGGGTGTATAAATTTACGCAATAAGTCGCATTGCATTTTTAACCAGCAATATACTAAAGAGGAATATGAAAAAGAGCGGGCCAAATATGATTTCGGGAGCTATAAAGCGCTTTCTGAATTTAGAAAGAAGTTTGCAGAGTTTATTAAACAGCATCCCAGGCGTTACGGCTTTATTTATAAATCTAAAAACTGTATTGGAAACAATATTCTCAATTCAAAAAATGTATATATGGGTTTTGATGTTTTTGGAGAAAACGAAGATTGCAAATATGTCGTTCACACAAAAGATCTGCGCGATACTTATGACGGCGGGCCGGGCTTGGGTCTTAATACTAGTTGCTGTTACGAGGCTGTTGATACCGGAGACAATGGTGACCACATCTTTTTTTCTGTTTTTACTCATTCTTGTCAAAATACAAATTATACTTATGCCTGTAAAAATTCCAAAGATTTATTTGGGTGCGTTGGGCTACGCAGCAAACGCTATTGCATTTTAAATAAACAATACACCAAGGAAGAGTATGAAGCGCTTGTGCCAAGAATTATTGCCCACATGAACGAGATGCCCTACACAGACAAGAAGGGGAGGGTTTACAAATACGGAGAATTTTTTCCAACAGAAATTAGTCCTTTTGCTTACAACGAAACCATTGCTCAAGAATATTACCCAAAAAATAAGACAGAAATTTTAGAGCAAGATTACAGGTGGAAAGAGCCCGATGCAAAACAGTATAAAATTACGCTTGGCCCAACAGATTTGCCCGACCACATAAAAGACGTCCAAGATGATATTTTAAACCAAGTGATAGGGTGCGCGCATGAGGGAAAATGCAACGAGCAGTGCATGGGCGCGTTTAAAATTATTCCTTCTGAACTTCAGTTTTACCGGGCAATGAACCTTGCCTTGCCAAGGCTATGTTCCAATTGCAGACACTACCGCAGGCTCTCCCAGCGCACCCCGTATAGACTATGGGACCGCCAATGCGCCAAATGCGCAAAGGAAATTAAAACCTCCTACTCGCCAGACCGTGAAGAAATTATTTATTGTGAACAATGCTACAACGCAGAAGTAGCGTAAAATTATGAACCAAGAAAAGCGCCAGTGTCAAAATTGTAAACAGGACTTTGTAATTGAGCCCGAGGATTTTGATTTTTATGAGAAAATGAAGGTGCCCTCGCCAACGTTTTGCCCAGAGTGCCGATTGAGGAGAAAGCTCATTTTTCGCAATGAGAGAACTTTTTATAAAAACAAATGTAGAAAATGCGGCAAAGATTTTATTTCGATGTATCAGGGAAAAAGCCCAATGACCGTGTATTGCCACGACTGTTGGTATTCTGACTCGTGGAATCCTATGGACTATGGAAAAGAAATGGATTTTTCTAAAAGTTTTGTATCTCAGTTTAAAGATTTATTTTATTCTGTGCCGGTTGTTAATTTGTGGCACCCCCAATCGGTGAATTCTGAATACACTAATTTTTCGGCAAAAAATAAAGACTGCTACATTGCTTTTGGCGGAAAAGAAAGTGAAAACCTCAGATATGCGGGCAACACCTCGTTTACAAAGGATTCGCAAGACCTTTTTAACTGCGGTCATCTGGAGCTTTCTTATGAGAATATTTACTGCAATAATTCGCAGAAGTTATTTTTTAGCAAATACTGCGATAATTGTTCTAACTCTTATTTTTTGTATCAATGCCGAAATTGCATTGACTGTTTTGGCTGTACAAACTTAAGAAACAAGCAAAATTGTTTTTTCAACGAGCAACTCACCAAAGAAGAATATGAAAAACGGTTGAAAGATTTAGATTTGGGAAGTTTTAAAAACCTCCAAAGAAGCCTGGACAATTTTCACGCATTATATAACAAGGCAATACATAAATACGCCCAAATTATAAATGCTGCAAACTGTACCGGTGACAATATAAGAAATGCCAGGAACTGCAAAACGTGCTTTGATATATCGGGCCCTGATTCTGAAAACTCAAAATATGTTACATATGCGG
>Ga0247841_10013673_pt1 | contig 10323 bp, 10 predicted proteins | sample LaCruzMarch2015__2_FD_192410 | JGI IMG/M metagenome (GOLD analysis project Ga0247841, IMG submission 192410) | Freshwater microbial communities from meromictic Lake La Cruz, Castile-La Mancha, Spain - LaCruzMarch2015_18m | ecosystem: Environmental > Aquatic > Freshwater > Lake | place: Spain...
TCCTTGGTCTGCGCCTGCACTCCGTCCTTTGCAGAGCACACGATGACCGCTGCGTCGGCCTGGGATGCGCCTGTAATCATGTTCTTCACAAAGTCCCTGTGGCCTGGCGCGTCGATGATGGTGAAGTAGTACTTGTTCGTCATGAACTCCTTGTGCGACAGGTCGATGGTCACTCCGCGTTCGCGCTCCTCTTTCAAGGTGTCCATGGTGAAGGCGAACTCGAAGGTTGCTTTTCCTACCTTCTCGGCCTCCTCCTTGAGCTTCCTCAGCTGCTGCTCGGTAAGCGCGCCGGTTTCGTACAGGATACGCCCGACCGACGTTGACTTGCCGTGGTCGACGTGACCTATGAATATCAGGTTTAGATGCTCTTTTTCTGCCATTACAATACACCTCCTACTATGAACTTTGTCCCCGAGCAAACAAAAGCCAGTCTGCAACAAGTCGAAAGCACCTCTATTTTAGAGGATTATTTTATAAAGGTTTGGCAAAGCGTCCGCTTTGCCAAATTTTGCAATCAAAGCGCCGATTGCAAAGGTTTGGCAACGGCTCTCCTGCTTATTTTTACAACGATGCCAGTGTCCTGAATAAGTTTCTCGAGCCTTTCTGCGGTTTGCCTGTCGAGAAGCAACACGGAGTTGGACATTGGGACATGGGAAAGGATTCGATGGCGGGATGCGGACATTGGCGAGTAAAAATCCGTTTGATTGCGGGATGCCTTGCTCCTGCGGCTGCTGGCCTGGGATTCTTTGAAGGTCGCCTGTACACCGAATGGCGTTTCCTCCAATTCAAGCGCATATTTGTAATTGTAGTTTATAATGTTCGGGTCGCACTTGAGCTTTTCAGGGTCTGTTAGGGCTTCGGCTACGTGCTGCGGGGTGTCCATTATCATCTGTCCTGGATTAAGCGCGCCTGCCAAGGCGAGCCTGAATTCCTTTTTCTGCCCGGCATTCTCGAATGTGAAGATGACGACTTTGCCCTCTACCCCACTCAGGTCCTTCACGATAAGCTTTGTGAAAAACGAATACCTCATTCCGTCCTGGCGGGACATCATGAGATGTGCTGCGCCCAGGAAAGCTCCGAAGAAAAAAATGATAAATGCTTTTTCATCCAAGCTCATCTTTGGCGTGGTGAAATAGATAAGCAGGGCAATGGCAAACCAGATGCCGACAAAAATATATAGGAGCTGGTGTTTTCCGCCTGCAACTTCCCTATCCACGCGCGCCTTCATGGCAGGCGGGATCGACGCAACGCCTTCAAATGAGGTTTCTTCCACCATGGAAGCTAAACGCTAGGCTAAAATAAAAATGATTGCTTTTCCCATGCCAGAAAAAGCAGCTTCACTCCTTTTTCTTTTTCCGAGTTGCGCCCGCGAGGCGCAACTTCAGAAAAAGCCCTACTTGGGCTTTTTCTTCATAGTTGTGCTGCTGCACAACTTCAGAAAAAGAAGCCTACTGCTTCTTTTTCTTCCCGAAATTCCCGCGGGGCTTCACCACTTTGATTTCCGGGAACGTGCCCGACAGCGTCTCGGTGTCAAGGTTTGTCCTGAAGCCGAGGTTGTCCAAAAGGCATTTTACCATGTAATTCTCAGCAATGGGAAGGTGCGCGGGCGTGGGGCACGCCGGAAGCAGCTGCGCCTTAAGCTCAGTCGGCTTCATGGCGGAAAGCGCCTCTGAAAGTGAAACGTATGACTTTCTCTTGCCCGCAGACAGCTTCAGCGCAACAGCCTCCACCATCTCACGGTTGATGCCCGTGAACTCGTAGGACTTCCTTGAAATGGTTGCCTCCATGCTGGCAAGCGCCGCGGACACTTCCTGCGGAGTGGTCCTCTCGTCGATGGACAGCTTCTTTACAACCATCCAGTCGCGATAGCGCGCAGTGAACACTACCATTTGCTCTTCCATAGTTACACCTTCGTCGCGCCTCTACTTCTTGACGCGTATGTCCTTGCGCTTGGGGCGCATGTAAACAGAGCCGCACTTCCTGCACTTCTTGGAAGTATTCTTGTTCCTCGTCTTGCACTTGCGGCAAATGGATATCTTCGATATAACAGCGTCAGCTTCTGCAAATTTTCCCATATATTTCACCCTTTACGAATGCGATTGATCGTCAATTGAACTGACCAAAGTTTAAATTCTTATGTATAGACTAATTGAACCAGCCAGTTTGTCCAATTTCCTCTGGGAAATTGAACATCTTAGTTGTCCTGCGGGACAACTTCCCACCAAATCGCTCCGGCGATTTGATGGTGCCCCTGTAGCTCATCGGTAGAGCGGTTGTCTTGTAAACAACAGGCACCGAGTTCAATTCTCGGCGGGGGCTCACTCTTGTTCGCCCCCTATTTTGGGCTTCGCCCAAAATCTCGCCGCCCTGGGCGGCGATCGGCGGGGGCTTCGACTTCGTCTTAGCCCCCTATGTGGAGCTTCGCTCCACATCTGGCCAAATCGCTGCGGCGATTTAGCCATCGGCGGGGCGATGTAGTTTCTTCTTTCCCTCACGCGGGCTTCCAGTGCCCTGGCGAGTACGGGTACGAGCTGTCCCTGAATGCCTTCAGGTAAACATTCCCGCTTTCCGCATCGTACCTGTCCATGTAGAATGCGCCGTCGTTGATTATCAGGTGCTTGTGCGCGGCATTCCAAGCCTCAAGCGCGGAAACTCTCGCGGAAAGTTCATCCTGCGTGAGGTATGTCTTGCCCCCTGCAGTTACCATGGGCGACACGCCCTCAAGCGTGAGTGCGCGCGCGGCGGAAAGCACGTCTTGCACATGGGTTTCATTCACCAGGCATAGGCTCGTGATGTCTTTTTCTGACTCCCCGTACTGGTACTTGAATTCATTGCCTCCAAACACAACCGCGTCCATGGCAGCATATTCCTCCATGGGCGCAGAGCGCTGGAACATCCTGGCAACCACCAAAAGCTCGTCGTTGTCCACGCTCCACTCGCTTTGGTAGACTTCCAGGTAATTGCCATTTATCCTCATGCCCAAGATGGCATCAAAGCCGCCTGCCCACCTGGATGACGAAATCTCCTGTTTCTTCGCGTCGAAGCTCCTGTCCCAAGTGCTTGCAGTGAAGTAAAGCACGTCAGCCCATGTTATTTTCTGCCCATGGTGCCACTTTGCCCCGATGTAATCCGACAGGTCATAGGTGATTTTCATCTTGGCGACTTTCCCATCGCCCACTGCAGCCCATCTCTTGTCAGTATAGTTCCAGGCGAATGCATCTGACGGCACGGAAAGGGCGGATGTCGGCCCGCCATCCATTGCAAAGCCCCACCTGAACGGCCCCTTCACCAGCGTTTTCGGGTTTGCGTAAATGGCGGGGTCGTAAATCGAATTCACCACGTCCATCATGAACAGGTTGTTGATGACCACCGGGTTCCAAGACTCCTCTGCATAGTAAATTCCCGGGGTGCCAAGCACAAGCGTGCTCTTCCCCTTCACATTTGCCTCGCGTATGTTTGTGTACGCCCTTATGCCCACAAAACTGTCCTTCGCAAGCCCCTTGACCTCCTTTCGCGCAGCATAGGTGCTGTCCGGCACCGCGAGCCAAAAGCCCGTGGAATCATTGAGGTAGGCGCCTGCAAGCTCCCTGTCAAGCATTTCCCACTCCGCTAAGCTTTTGCAGTCCCTCATCTTTTTCTCCAAATCGGAAATCGCCGTGTTGTTGTACGCCCACCATCCGGATTCGCCCTCATCGAGCCCCGGGACGCTTGCGGCTGCGGGCGTTGAAACGTCGTAGTAGAGCCAGCCTGTGGGGGCAAGGTGCCACTCAAGCTTGGCAGGGTCGGTCGACTCTGGCGGGTACTTGGCCTGCGAGGTGCGGTTCATGACGGTGACATTCACGCCGAATCCCTTGCTGGACAGCGACTGGGCAACAATGCCGATGATCCCCCTGTACTCGTTGTTGTCGCTCGAGTATATTTTGATCAGCACGGGCTTTCCCTTGTACGTCCAGCTGCCATTCTGCTTGGCTGCGCCGGCGCCCAGCATTCCCTCGTCGATGAGGGCAGTCGCCTTCTGCAGGTCTGCCTTTATCCCAAAGCCGTCCACTGTGCCGCGTATTGTTTCATAAGACGGGTGGCCTGGCCATGGGTTTGTCGCAGTGGGCGTTGCAAGCCCGCTGAACGCCTCCTTGACAACCGCTTCGCGGTCTACCAGGTATTGGAGCGCAAAGCGCACCTTCTGTATCGAGAACGGGTTAAGCTCGCCGCTTTTCGCAGGCGCAGGATTCAGGTAAAAGCCATAGATGCTTGCGCTTGCAGGGTAGAGCGCCACATCCGGATTGCCCTGGAGCTTTACTGCATCCGCAACCGGCAGCGAGTCCATATAATAATCGATTTCCCCCGACAGCAGCGCATCAGCTGCATTTTCCCTTTTGACTATCTTGAATACCGCCCCGTCAGACACCGGGCCTTTCAGCACAGGCGCTGCAACTGTGGGCTGCACGGGCGCTTGCGGAACAGGCGCGGGGGAAGGAACTTGCACGGGGGCGGAAGGCTGCGACACGCAGCCGAAAAAGAGAACGAGCATCAATAATGCGGAAACCAAGAAGACCTTGCCATTCATGCACAAACACCCCTGCCATCCGGACGCTTTGCATCCGGCGCTGCTTCCGCTTTCGATGCCAACAAATATAAGTGAAGGGGCGCTTGGGCAGCTATCACAATGGGCAGCCAGCATATGAAGCAAGCGACTCCAGCTGCTGCGCACCGACGTATCTCGTCCCGTTGATTATCCACTGCGGATAGCTGACTATGCCTGCAGCGTCGCATTCCGCGCTGTCAACACTTCCGCAGTTTTTGTACGTTACATACTCGAATGATTTTCCAAACAGCCCTTTTTGCTGCTTGCAGTACTTGCACTCTTCAGTGCCGTACATCGCAGCCCCTTTTTCGCTTAAGCATTTTGCAAAATTGTCATATCTGCTCGGTGATGCCATGGAACTGAACACCAAAAACGCAACCGCAGCGATAAGCAATACTGCGCCGACAAAAATATACTTCTGGTTGTCCTTCCCCCCGTCCTGCCCGTGCTTTGCGCCTGCATGGTGCTTCAATGCATCTCCCGACTCGAACTTCTTGCCGCATTTTTCGCATCCGAATTCTTCCATGGTCATCCCTGGCGGTTATCCCTTTGCCAGCTATTTAAATCCTTGTCCCAGCTCCATGCACGCCGAAGCTTTATTTTTCCCTATTGCTTGCAAAGCATGTTGTATATCCAGCCGATGAGATAGCCTCCGACAAACCCGTCGATGAACCCATAGACGAGGCCGAGGAGGCCGCCGAACGCGCTCGGGCCATAGCCGATATACGCAGAGCCGATCGAGCCGACAAAAGTCGCAGCCCAGCCAAGCTTCGCGTCCAAAAGCGCGGTCACTAAAAGCCCTGCTCCCCATACCAAGCCTACGGCAATGCCCAGGTTTTTCGGGCTCACTTTCCCAAACACAGGTGCGTTTTTCTTCGCCATGGAAACCACCAAACGCATTTCTCCCGCTAAAGTTATATATTGTGCCGAAGCACCTGCCTGCGAAGGTGATTCGATGGAGATTATCCATGTCCTCGTGGCAGAGCACCGTGTTATCGAGCGCATGACTGCGCTCATGAAGAAGGAGCTTGGCAACGAAGAGCTGAAAAGCACCGCAAGCCCGCAGTTCATCTACTCTGCAGTGGACTTCTTCAAGAACTACACTGACGCCACGCACCATGGCAAGGAGGAAGGAATACTTTTCAAGCAGTTGGAGGCAAAGCCCCTCTCCCCCGAGCACAGGAAAGTGGTGGAACAGCTTGAGCGCGAGCACAAGATTGCGCGCGCCGAGGTGAAGGGGCTTTTCGAAGCGACGCAGCGCTACGAGCGGGGCGACTTGGACGCAGTTGCGCACATATCCGCGCACCTCAAGCGGCTGATAGCGCTCTATCCCCCGCACATCTCCCTGGAAGACAAGCACTTTTTCCCGGATGCCATGGGCTATTTCACGGAAGAGGAAAGGAAGCAGATGCTCGACGATGCATACGACCACGACGCGGACATGGCGCACAAGAAGTATGTGGACATCGTGGTGCAGTACGAAAACAAGCCCTACTAGCTCTCGCGTATGAACTTGCAGTCCGGCGTGACTTCCACAAAGTGGTGCGCGGTGCCGTTGATGTACGCCTGGCACTGGTTCTCCGGCAAATCGTCAACCGCCTCGCGCGGCGAGTGCGCAACATCGCACGCCCAGTCAGTGTCAATCACGCCAAGGCAGGGGCCAGGCGACATGTCCACTCCTTTCTTCTCCGCAGCGCTGCAGTGCATCTGGCATTTCTGGATGACTGAAAGCACTGCCTGTTCGTCCGACACCAGCTGGTTGCCAATGCAGCCGAACAGGATAACCACGACAAACAGAATTGCAAACGCAGCTTTCAATTCCTCACCCAAACCGTTTGCCCGCCCACACTATTTAAATGTCCACGTATTTCTCAAGCCCGACTGATGCGCGCTCAAGCTCGGCATAGGAAACCTCGAAGTGCTTGGCGTAGAATTTCTCCATCAGGCGCGTTGCCATGTAAGGCACTGGCGTGCGCATGCCAATCTTATCTTGCATCTCGTCAATCTTCACAAGTATCAATGCGCGCGCCTTGTTGTGCGGCGTTCCGCCGAGCGCCCTCTCATCTGTATGTGTTGCAGCACTCTGGATCTCCGGCGGGACGGTCTGCTTCCAGTTCTCAAGAAGCGCAAGGGCGTCCTTTTCGCCAAGCGAGAAAAGGGACGCAAGCGATGCGCCGTATTCGCGCTGGTATCTCTCCAATGCCGATGCTGACGGGATATGGTTCTGGACAAGGTGCTCTATCTCATGGGGCAGCGTGCTTTTCAGTGCCTGCCCCTCCATTGCGACTTCCCTTCCTGAAAAAAGCACCATGTCACCCGAAGTGCCTGAGAAATAGCCGCTGGCGTTCCTGGTCGTTTTGTAATTATGGAAAAGCGACATGTCCGACCCGCGCTCCACAAGTATCCTGCTAAGCGACAGCGTGGGCGTATAGAATGCAGCGAGCTTGAGGAGCACGAGCATGTTCCGGCCAGGCTCCCCGTTTTTCGATGTGCCAAGGTACATGCCCCGCTTGAAAAGCTCGTCATCCACCCTGCCCATCATCGCCCTCCTGCCTATCTGATGCGCAAAAACATCTACAAATTCCTCAAAGCCCATCAGCTTGTATTTCTTTTCCTTCCTCCAGATACTGTAGAAGTTCCGCAGAAAATTTCCCATGAAATCCAGCCGGGCAACCGCAAGGTACGCATCCGCGACCTCCCCGTCTGTCAAGTAGCCCTTGCCGTTGCCTCTCCTGAACACACGCCCCACTGCTGCCACGGTCTCATCATATGCTTGCTGGTCCAGGCGGCATTCCTCAAACGGCTGCTTGCCTGTCAGCGCAGAGTCCCTGCGCAGCTTGATGAACTTCAGGATGTGCTTCAGGTTGATGAGCGGGAATATGTCTCTCCCGATGTCGTTTGCAATCCTCTCGGAATTTTTCACGCTGCCAACGAATGAGAGTATGAGCCTGATATCATCTGGAGTCAGGATTTCCTTTGCAAACATCGCCACTGCGCGCGCCGCCTTTTCCTTATCGCTGTTCTTCTCAAGCGCAGCGCGGGCAAGCTGCCGAATCTCTGCCTCCGGGATGAGTATGCTTTCCCCCGTGGCCTCTTGGATGATGGAATCCTGCATCCTGAAGAAACAGACTATCTTATCCTCAAGATACTGCAATTTTGCAGCCTCGCGGGGCAGCCTCTCGAAAAAACTGGACCTCGCCTGCGCTTTCGCTGCCTGCGGTTTCAATGCGCCTGCAGCAGCCTGCCCTCTATGGGGGTTCTTATGCTCCATGGCTGGAATGCTGCTTGCAACTGCTTATAACCTTTCCTCTATTTCTCACTCTTAGAAACAAGTTCCCTGATCATATTATGCCCCTCCTTTTCCCCACCAGCCTGCGCGCATGCAGCACCAGGTCCCAGATGAAGGCGAATGCCACCAGGAAAAGTATTTCGTCGCCCAGCAGGAAGAACGAGGGAAGCTGGAAGAATGCATGGAATTCCGGCATTATCATGGCAAGGAGCAGGAACGCCATTGCAAAGCCGAGGTCCCGCAATATTATGCTCTCATCCTTTGCGCTCTTCTTGTGCCTTGCGATGGTGTGCGAAAGCGCGTCAAGCACAGGCCTGATGTCGCGGAGTATCAGCGCAATGAAATAAATTATCGGCAGCCCGCCGAGAATGAGGATGGCAATCCTCACATTGGCGCTTGACATGCCTGCAGCTGCAACCGCAAACCTTGCAATCCACATTGCAAGCAGCAGCACAACCACGGCTATGAGCTTCTTGGCAACGCAGTCCCAGCACACGACAGACACGCGCCAGAAGCTCCCGTTCGGGGAGAAATCCTTCACGATGCTCGAGAAATAAGCGGCAAACGCCCTGCCGGTTGCAACTGCGCGGACGGGCATGTGCCTCCTCCCGAACTCTGCGAGCTGCCCGCGCCTGTCAAGCAGGAACGAGGAGACCAGCGCAGTAACCACCACTCCGAACGAGCCGACAGAGAGCAGCACATGCGCCATCTCGCCCGTTGCAACCGTGGCGATGATGAGCGAGAATTCCCCTAGCACCACCATGGAGGCTGCGCCGAAAAGCGCGCCGCTGCCTTTTGCCCCTGTGGAATAAAGCAGCACGAACTCGGACGCAAAGCACACGATCATGAATACTGCCGATAGCGCCACGGCAAAGCCGAGGTGGTCCCAGACTGCCGCCGGGTCTATCTGCATGCCGAGCGCCAGGAAGAAGAACGCGGCGAACGTGAGCAGCAGCGGGTGTATCGTCCGCTGTATCGAGCGCGCGTTCGGCAGCGCGGCTATTATGCTTCCCGCAAGGAACGCCCCGATGGTGGGCGAAAGCCCGAAGAAATCGGCGGCAAAGCTCATCACGAGGCACAGCGTGAATGCCACGAAAATGAGCGCCTCCTCGCTGAAGTTCGAGGTCAGCTTCACTATGGCCCCGCTTGCATGCCTGCGCGCGAACAGGTAGAACACTCCGAGCAAGGCGAGCGAGATGAAAATCGAAAACACCTTGTTCTCCTGCGTGGGCGCGCTGCCCCCCAGGCTTGTGAAGAAAGTGAGCGCCGCCACCGCCACCAGGTCCTCAACGATGAGCATGGAGAACAAAAGGGGCATGAGCGGGTCTTTCGCAGTGCCCTTCTCCCCTGCGATTTTGTACATTATCGCGGTGCTGGTGATGGCCACCATCGCGCCTGCATACATGGCGGAGGTCAGGTCGAGGCCGAAATAAAGCGCGGTTTCATAGCCGAAGAAAAACAGGATGGACATCTTGAAGAACGTGACGAGTATCGCCCTGAAGCCGGATTTCAGCATGCGCGATATGGAGAACTCTATGCCGACGGTAAACAGCAGCAGGATGGCGCCAAGCTCGGAAAACGTGCTGATGAGCTGCTCGTCTTTCACAAAAGCAAGCACATTGGGGCCGGCAATCATCCCGAAAACAAGCAGGCCCACCACGTATGGCACCTTGAGGCGGGCGGCGAGCACAATGCCCAAAAGCGCGAAGACTACGAAGAACGAGAATTCAACGAGCTGAAGTGTGGTTTCCGCCATTTTCAATTACCTTAGGAGCGATGATAATGAAGCAAGCTTTAAGAGCCTGCCCAGGGGCAGCGACGCGACCGCGCCCTTGCCGCTTCTCGAGAACGCAAGCCAGCCCTCAAGCTTTTTCCTAAGCGCCTTTCTCTTTGCGTACTTCCCTTTGCCTGACAGGATTGCGCGGGCAAAATCCGCAGGGAGCATTGCCGCTATTTTCCCAGCATTCGCGCCCTCGTCCTTCTTGAAAGTGCCGAGCCTTTCAAGCGCAGCCTCGAGCTTGCCCTCGACATCCGCGTGCGCGCTTACCAATTCCGCCTGCCTTTTCTCCGCCTCGCGCATTATCGCCTGCGAAGACCTTGCCTTGAGCCTTTCCTCTTCCGAGTGAAGCACAATGATGCGCGGCTCGCCGGGCCGTATTCCCTCCAGCCTTTCCAGCCTCTCGCGCCTCTGCTCCTCGTCCTTTTTCTGCTGCATGCCAAGGACAGCGTCGCCAGATGCCGAGCAGTAAAGCAGCTCAGGCGAGGCAGTGCCATGCATGATGCCCATGGAAACCGCTTCCGCTGCATTGAGCGGCATCACGATGCCGGACTGCTGCTGCATTTCCTCCTTTGTCTTTTCCTTCTCCGTGACTGTTTCCGTCACGCCCGACTGCGCCTGCGACTGCTTCACGTCCTCGTTGTAGTATCCCCATGCAAACGTGCTTCCCTGCTT
>Ga0247841_10013674_pt1 | contig 10323 bp, 20 predicted proteins | sample LaCruzMarch2015__2_FD_192410 | JGI IMG/M metagenome (GOLD analysis project Ga0247841, IMG submission 192410) | Freshwater microbial communities from meromictic Lake La Cruz, Castile-La Mancha, Spain - LaCruzMarch2015_18m | ecosystem: Environmental > Aquatic > Freshwater > Lake | place: Spain...
TCGTCCGTTTGATTCGGCGTTGTCGGTTCGGGAATTTCCCGCTTGAATACATGGTGCACGAGAGATGCATCGATTGCGATGGACGCTAGCTCCCAGCCCTCTTGTCCTTTTCGGTTCAGAAACTCTTGTGTCTCGGCATCAGAATAAACCTTCCACTCCGGAATTACAATATATTCCCACTTTTTCATATCTTTTTCCTCAGAATTTCAGAATTTACGCACGATCGAATTAACCGGCATCGGGGTCAGGGCGCCTTCGGCCGAGAAACCCCGCACCACAGACATGGTGTTGCCGATCCGGTTGCGGTTCGGCCGCTGGTGTCTCGGGAATTTCCCGTTTTAAAGTAACCAAGTACATTCCACATTCGAGGGACACCGATGCTGGCTCCCATCCTTCTTGCCCCATTTTATTTATATATCCCACTGTTCTTTTGAGCGCTTCAAAGCCACCGGCTACCTCGTGTATATCAATCTCCCATTTTTTCATAGGCTTATTCCCTCCATAAAAGTTGTCAAACAACAGTAAATATAGTATAATCAAAATGTTGACATAGTCAAGGATTGGAGGGTCGGACCCTCCAATTGCTCTAAAGTATTGACTTATATAAAATAATATAATAAGATAATAAATATATAAATTAAAATTAAAAAATAATTTAATCCTACGCGCCTGGTAATGGCGCGCGGAAAAAATAAAAAATGGCTACAGAAAAATTCGAGAGGTCTAAACCTCACGTAAACGTTGGTACCATTGGTCACGTTGACCATGGAAAAACCACATTGTCGGCGGCAATTATGAAAATTTCAAAATTGCGCGGTTTTAGGTCTTCCGACAAAAACGTTGACCAAATTGATGCTTCGCCCGAAGAGAAAGCCAGAGGCGTGACAATTTCTATTACTCACTTGGAATTTGAAACAGCAAAAAGGCACTATGCTTTAATTGACTGCCCCGGCCACGCCGACTATATTAAAAACATGATTACGGGAGCGGCTCAAATGGATGGCGGAATACTTTTGGTTTCTGCTCCAGACGGCCCAATGCCTCAAACAAAAGAGCACATTCTACTCGCCCGCCAGGTGGGTTTGCCATCGTTGGTTGTGTTTATGAACAAGTGCGATATGGTTGACGACCCAGAAATTTTAGATTTGGTTGAATCAGAGGTGCGAGAGCTGTTAAAGAAAAACGGTTTTCCTGGAGATGAAACTCCTATAATTAGAGGTTCGGCCACAAAAGCGTTAGAAGCAACCACAGTTGAAGACGCAGGAGCCAAACCAATTATTGAATTATTAGATGCCGTTGACAACTATATTCCAGAACCGGTCAGGGAATTAGAAAAGCCATTCTCTATGGCCATTGAAGACGTATTTTCAATTGAAGGAAGAGGAACAGTTGCAACAGGAAGAATTTCAAGAGGAGTTATAAAACCAAACGATGAGGTTGAAATAATCGGAATAAGGCCAACTCAAAAAACAGTTGTTGTTTCGGTTGAAATGTTCCAAAAGAGTCTTGACCAGGGGAATGCCGGAGATAACGTTGGAATTTTGTTAAGAGGCTTAAAGAAAGAAGACGTGGAAAGAGGACAAGTTATTGCAAAGCCAGGCTCAATTACTCCTCATACAGAATTTGAAGCAGAGGTTTATGTATTGTCAAAAGACGAAGGAGGAAGGCACACACCATTCTTTTCCGGATATAAGCCCCAGCTATATATAGGAACATCCGACATTACAGGAGACGTAACTTTGCCAGCAGGAACAGAAATGGTTATGCCAGGAGACACGGCCAGCTTTACAGTTAAATTGATTGCTCCAATTGCGTTAGAAGAAAAAGGAAAATTTGCAATTAGAGAAGGAGGAAAAACAGTCGGTTCTGGAGTTGTAACAAAGATTATAAAGTAACGTCAATGCCTGTTACAAAAAAAATAATTGCAAAGAAGAAAATTGCCAAAAAAGAGGAGGACCAAAAGGGTACCTCCAAAGTCCTGGAAGCGGGGCTTAAGCTTCGCATAAAGCTGAAAGCTTACGACCATAAAATAATTGATAATTCTGCCCACCAGATAATTGATATTGCAAACAGATATGGAGCCGAAGTTTTAGGGCCCGTGCCATTGCCGACAGAAATTCTTAAATACACCGTAAACAGGTCAAGCTTTGTGCACAAAAACGCCAGGGAGCAATTTGAGATGAGGGTTCACAAAAGAGTCATCGATATTTTAAATCCCAGCCAAGAGATTATAGAATCGCTAAGAGACCTGAATTTGCCGTCTGGGGTTGACATTACAATAAAAATTTAGTAAGATAGTTAATCAAGCGCGATAGTTAACTTCCCAGCCTAAAGCTAAAGCATTATGGCGGGTAACAACATTGCTATATGCGCTGGGCAATTCGCCCAGCTTTTCGTTATGAAATATATACTTGGTCAAAAAATTGGAATGTCCCAAATGTTCGACAAGAATGGTAAATTAACACCCGTGACTTTAATTGTTGCCGGGCCTTGTTATATTTTGCAGAAAAAAAATAAAGAGAAAGAAGGATACGAGGCATTGCAGATAGGCTATAAAAAAATAGAGAAAAAAAATAAAATTAATAAGACAATGAAGGGCAAGGAATACAGATATATAAAGGAATACAGAGATCGGGCCGGATTGGAAGAATTTTCTGCTTTTAACGCCGGAGATGAAATAAATACCTCTATTTTTCAGGAAGGTCAAATTGTAAAAGTTTCGGGCAAGTCTAAGGGAAAAGGATTTCAGGGCGGAGTGAAAAGACATGGCTTCCACGGAAGAAATGCCACTCACGGCGTTAAACACGAACAAAGGACAATAGGCTCTGTCGGCACGAGGTTTCCCCAACATGTGAGGAAGGGAAGAAAGATGCCCGGGCGCATGGGGTTTGAAAATATTACAGTCAAGAATTTGAAAATAATGAAAATTGATAAAGAAAATAATATATTAGTGCTTAAGGGCGCAGTGCCAGGGAATAGAAGCACATTACTTGAAGTTAGAGGATTATGAAAATTGATGTTTACAACCAAAAAGGAGAAGTAACCGGGAGCACAGTATTGCCCAAGGAAATTTTTGATGTAAAGTTTAACGCCGATTTAGTGCACCAAATTTCAGTTTCTTTGTCGGCCAATAAGCGTCAGATTTCAGCTCACACTAAAAACAGAGGAGAAGTAAGGGGTGGCGGAAAGAAGCCATGGAGACAAAAAGGCACAGGGCGAGCAAGGCATGGTTCAATTCGTTCGCCATTATGGAAGGGCGGAGGCGTTACTCACGGACCAAGAAAAGACAGAATTTTTGAAAAGGATGTTCCAAAGAAAATGAGAAGAAAGGCTCTATTTATGGTTTTATCCGAGAAGGCGAGAAACAACCAGCTGGTAATTTTAGATAAAATTGAGCTTGAGAAAGGGAAAACCAAAGAAATGGCGCAATCATTGAAAGGTTTGCCGTGCAACAGCCATGCAACGCTGATTGCTTTGCCAAGCTATGACAAAAAAGTGTTTATGGCTTCTAGGAATATAAAAAAGATATCTATTGAGGACGCAAGGAATTTGAATGTTTTAGACTTGCTGAATACAAAATATTTATTAATTACAAAAGGAAGCATTAAAACAATAGAGGATACGTTTGCTAAATAAAATAAAATGGCTTTATTAGATTTTCTAAAAAAGAAAAAACAGGCTGAGAAAACGAAGAAAACAGCCAGGCCCGAAAAAAAACAGGTAAAAAAAGCCAAGGAAGTTTTGGTTGCAAAACCAGAAATTAAAACAGAGCCAGTAAAAACAAAGGTAAAGAGTTCAAAGTTTTCATATGAGGTAGTTAAGCAACCCCACATATCAGAGAAAGCCAGCTATTTGGCGGAGAGAGACCAGTACATATTTGAAGTTTTGCCAAATTACAACAAAAAAGAGATAAAGGATGCAGTAGAAGGGATTTATGGCGTAAATGTACTTTCGGTAAATACAATAAAAATTCCGGCTAAAAAAAGAAGATTAGGAAAAACAGAAGGATTTAGAAAGGCCTACATAAAAGCAGTTGTAAAAATAAAGAACGGGCAAAAAATTGAAATATTATAATGAAAATATATAAACCAACAACACCAGCCAGAAGGGGAATGACAGGAATAGACTTCTCTAAGCTCACAAAGAAGGGGCCAGAGAAAAGTCTTTTGAAATACGTAAGAAGAAATGTCGGCAGGTCAAGCTCTACCGGAAGAATAACAACCAGGCATAAAGGCGGAGGAGTAAAAAGATTATACAGAGTTATAGAATTTTCTCAGACAAGAATGGATTCTTTGGCAAAAGTAATTGCCCTAGAATATGACCCAAACAGAACAGCTTTTATTGCTTTGATACAGTATAAGGATGGAGATAAACAATATGTTATTGCTCCTCAGAATTTAAAAGTTGGACAAGAAATTATTTTTTCAGAGTTAGCCCCCTTGGTTCCGGGAAACAGGATAAAATTGAAAAATGCGTTGGTTGGAACATCGGTCTACAATATTGAATTTGAGCCTGGAAAAGGAGGAAAAATTGTAAGGTCTGCAGGATCTTCAGCTCAAGTATTAGCTCACGATGGAGATTATATAAACCTGAAAATGCCGTCTTCTGAAATTAGGAGATTCAGCGGAGAATGTTTTGCGTCAATTGGAATGGTTTCTAACCCGGAAAACAGATTTTATAGAGTTGGAAAGGCAGGAAAATCAAGATTAAAGGGTAGGCGTCCACACGTTAGAGGCTCGGCCATGAACCCTGTTGACCATCCGCACGGCGGAGGTGAGGGCAGGCAGCCAATCGGCTTGAAATATCCGAAAACTCCATGGGGAAAGCATGCTTTAGGAGTTAAAACAAGAAACAGGAAAAAATGGTCAAGTAAATTAATCGTTCAAAGAAGAAAAAAGTAAAATGTCAAGAAGCTTAAAAAAAGGCCCATATATTGACGAAAGGTTGCTTGAAAAGGTTTTAAATCTTAGGAAAGACGAAAAAAAGATTATTAAAACCTGGGCAAGACACTCTACAATATCTCCCGAGATGGTGGGGCATACATTTGGTGTGCACAATGGAAAAGAATTTGCCGCAGTCTATGTTTCAGAGGATATGGTGGGGCATAAATTAGGAGAATTTGCACCAACCACAAAATTTGTAAGGCATGGAGGCAGAATGCAAAGAGAAATAGAAGCAGGAGCCGAGCAGAAAGAGGCCGCAAAGGTAGAAACCGCAGTAAAGCCTGCTGCTAAGAAATAAACATAATTATGAAAATAAAAGTGAGATTAAACAATTTAAGAACCGCGCCAAGAAAAGTCAGGCAAGTAGCTGACTTAGTCAGGGGCAAGAAAGTGTTGGAAGCACAGTCAATACTTTTGTTTACAGTGAACAAATCGGCAAGGCCGGTGTTAAAACTTTTAAATTCAGCTGTTGCTTCAGCCAAACACGATTTGCATATAGACGATTCAAACTTATTTATTTCTGAAATTACTGTAGACGAGGGCCCAAAATTAAAAAGGTGGCACCCAATGTCCCGCGGAAGAGCATATCCTATTATAAAAAGGTCATCACACGTTGCTTTGACTTTAAGCGAAAAGGAACAAAAAGTAGATAAAGGAGTGGTAGATTTAAAGGACATGCCGAAAAAAGCAGAACCCAAGAAAAGTCCAATTAAAAAAAGTCCAAAGGTTAAAACGAAAAAAGTTAAAAACTAGCACATTATGGCTCACAAGGTTCATCCAAAATCATTCAGAATAAAGGGAACAGAAGATTGGAATATCCGCGGTTTTTATGGTAGAAAGATGCCCCAGTATTTAGAGGAGGATTTTTTAATAAAAGATTTTTTAAGAAAAAAATTGATAGAAGCATCGGTAGCTAACATACAAATAGAACACTCGGCAAACAAAGTGAACGTGATTATTGATACAGCCAGGCCAGGCTTAATTATAGGCAGGGGTGGTGAAGGAATAGACTCTTTAAAAAAAGAAGTCGAGAGCGAGGTCCGCAAGAAAACCAAAAGGCCCGGTTCTGTAACAAAAGAAGCAGGAAGAGAAGTTAAAATAGAAATTAGAGAGGTGAAGAATCCATGGATTTCTGCCGCATTGGTGGCTCAAATGGCGGCTCAACAAATTGAAAAACGTATGCCATTTAGGCAGGTTTTGAAAAAATCAATTGAGAGAGTTATAACAAATAGAGAAGCAAAAGGAATAAGAATGGAAGTGTCTGGCCGATTAAACGGAATTGAAATTGCCAGGCGCGAGTGGCTTGGGCAGGGCAGAATGCCAAGAAACACAATTAGAGCCGATATTGATTACGCGCAGGATGAGGCTCAATGTACTTACGGTAAAATAGGAATAAAGGTTTGGATATATAAAGGAGATAAGTTTGAATAAAATATTATGGGAATATTAATGCCGAAAAAAGTTAAACACCGCAAGTGGCACAAAGGCGTTTCGAAAGGAATTGAAAACAGGGCAACTGAAATCAATTTCGGCAGTTTTGGATTGAAATCTTTAGATACAAAATGGATAACAGCAAGGCAATTAGAAGCAGCAAGACGCCACGTAATAAGATACTTGAAAAAAGGCGGAAAGCTTTGGGTAAGAGTTTTTCCTGATAAGCCGGTTACTTTCAAAGGAGCTGAAGTTGGCATGGGAGGAGGAAAGGGCGGAGTTGACCATTATGTTTATCCTATAAGGCCAGGTAGAATAATTTTTGAATTGGACGGCCTTAAAGAGGATATCTCTCGGGAAGTTTTAGAGGGAGCAGGGAGAAAGTTGCCAATTAAGACAAAATTTGTTAAAAAAGATTAGCGAACATAAAAACTATGAAGGCACAAGAACTTAGAAAAAAGGATAAAAAGGAATTGGAAAAGACGGTTAACGAATTGACGAAAAAACTAAGCGACCTTAGGTTTAAATTTTCGTCTGGTAAATTGAAAAATGTAAAAGAAGTTAATAATTCCAAGAAGGAAAGAGCAAGAATAATGACAATATTAAAAGAAAAATAAAATTGCTATGCCAAAGAAAACATTACAAGGAATTGTGGTTTCAGATAAAATGCAAAAGACCGTTGTTGTTGAAGTTGAAAGAATGAAAGAGCACCCTAAATATAAAAGAAGGTTTAAGATCCACAAAAAATATAAAGCCCACGACCAAAACCAGGAATATCATGTGGGAGATAAAGTTTTAATAGAAGAGCATTCCCCGATTTCAAAAGATAAGAATTGGGTGGTTCTGCGGAAGATTTAAATGTTTAAATATTTAAATATTTTATTATGATACAGCCAAGGTCAATGTTAAAAGTCGCAGATAATACTGGAGCTAAAATTGTCCAGGTTATTAACGTACCCGGCGGAACGCGCAAAAGATATGCTCAATTGGGAGAAATTGTTGTTGCTGTGGTAAAAAAGGCAGAACCCAGAAAGCTGGTAAAAAAACACGAAAAAGTAAAAGTTGTAATTATAAGGCAAAGAAAAGAATTTAAGCGAACAGATGGTTCTTACATAAGATTCGACGACAATGCAGTTGTGGTTTTGGGTGATGGCAAAGAACCAAAAGGAAGCAGAATTTTGGGGCCAACAGCTAAAGAATTAAAAGAGAAAGGATTCGATAAAATAGCTATGATGGCCAGCGAACTGTTATAAAAAATAATAAAATGAAATTAAAAAAAGGCGACAATATATTAATAACAGCAGGCAAAGACAAGGGCAGAACAGGAAAAATAATGAAAGCTTTCCCAAAAGAGCTAAAGATTTTAGTAGAGGGAATTAATTTGAAAAAGAAACACGTGAGGCCAAAGAGAGAAGGTGAGAAAGGCCAGATTGTTGAAATTCCGGCAGCTTTAGACGTTTCTAATGTGAAAATGATTTGTCCTAAATGTGGAAAGGCAACAAGGGTAGGGTATCAAATTGTCAAAGATATAAAAAAAAGAATTTGTAAAAAGTGCAAACAAGATATTTAAACATGCAAAGCCTAAAAGAAAAATATAACAAAGAAGTAGTCCCAGAAATGATGAAAAAGCTGGGGTACAAGAATAGAATGGCTGTTCCTTCAATAAGGAAGGTAGTTTTGAATAGCTCTTTTGGTAAAGCAGTTGTTGGCAAATCGGCTTCGGAAAGAGAGAAAATACAAAACCTTATAATGCAGGACTTGTCTTTAATTGCCGGGCAAAAAACAAATTTGGTTAAGTCAAAAAAATCAATTGCCGGATTTAAGTTAAGAGAGGGGTTAGAAATTGCAGCAGTTGTTACTTTGAGAAAAGGCAGAATGTGGGATTTTTTGGAAAGATTTATTTATCTTTCTTTGCCCAGGTCCAGAGATTTTAAAGGCCTTGATGCAAAATCAATAGATAAAAAAGGAAATTTATCAATGGGGTTTAAAGAGCACATTTCATTCCCGGAAATTTTTACCGAGAAAGAAAAAACAATTTTTGGATTAGAAATAACAGTAGTAACAAATGCAAAATCTAAAGAGGAAGGATTGGAATTGTATAAATTATTAGGATTCCCGATGAAAGGTTAAAAAATATGGCAAAAACATCACAAGAAGCAAAAGCAAAAATGAAGCCAAAGTATCCTAGCAGAAAGATTAGGCGTTGTTTTAAATGTGGGAGAAGGCACGGATTTATGAGGGCCTTCGGTCTTTGCAGAATATGTTTTAGAGAACTAGCAAATAAAGGAGAAATTCCGGGAATTAAAAAATCAAGTTGGTAAAAAAAATATGACAGACCCAATTACAGACATGTTAAATCAAATAAGAAACGCAGAAGCTGTTGGAAAAACAGAGGTTTTGGTTCCTTTGTCAAAAATAAAAAATGAGATTGCAAATATCTTGTCTGACAAGGGTTTTGTTGGAGAGGTAAAAAAAGCCGCGAAAGGAAAGATTAAAGGTTTAAAAATTTCTTTAAAGTATGATAATGGTGTGCCGGCAATAGCAGGGTTTAAAAGAGTTTCAAAACCAGGACAAAGAATTTATGAAGGATTTTCGGAAATTAAGAAAGTACACGGTGGATATGGAATATCAATAATTTCAACATCTAAAGGATTAATGACAAATAAAGACGCAAGATATAAAAAATTAGGAGGAGAAGTAATTTGCCAAATTTGGTAAAAATATAAAAACATAAAAATTATGTCACGCATAGGTAAAAAACCAATAGAAATACCCCAGGGTGTAAAAACAGAAATCTCGGAAGCAGAGATAAGGGTTTCAGGTCCAAAAGGGGAGTTAAAACAGGCAATACACAACGAGATTAAAGTCGAGTTGAAAGATGGCAAGATTTTAGTTGCGCCGAAGTCAGAATTATCTAAAAAGGGCAGAGGATTGTGGGGTTTATATCGAGCCTTAATAGCAAACATGGTTGAAGGCGTAAGCAAGGGTTTTGAAAAAAAACTAGAAATTGAGGGAGTTGGTTTTAAAGCCAATGTAGAAGGAGAAAACTTAGTTTTGAATCTTGGTTTTACAAATCCCGTAAAGATTGCAAAAATTCCCGGAGTTACCTTTTCGGTTGAGAAAAACGTTATTATAGTTTCTGGGGCAGATAAAGAAAGGGTTGGGCACATTGCGGCTTTAATCAGGAAACAGAAGAAAGCCGAACCATACAAAGGCAAGGGAATTAAATACCAGGGCGAAAAAATTAGAAGGAAAGAAGGTAAAAAAGTTGTAGCAACTTCTAAGTAATAACTCAAAATTATGAGCATTAAACAAGAAAAACGAATAAGGAGGCACAAGAAGATAAGAATAAATATGCACGGCACCAAAGAGAGGCCTAGGCTTTTCGTTTTTAGGTCAAACCAGCATATTTATGCGCAACTGGTTGATGATGGACCCGGTGGAAGCCCTGCAAAAATTTTGATGAGCGCCTCTGATAAAGATGTGAAGGGGTCTAAGGGAGAGAAAAAGTCTGACCTTGCCAAGCAAGTTGGAAAGCTAATAGCGAAGAAAGCCATAGAAAGCAAAATAGAAAAAGTTGTTTTTGACAGAGGGGGGATTGTTTTTCATGGCAGAATAAAAGCGTTGGCCGAGGGAGCAAGGGAAGGAGGGCTGAAATTCTAAAATTAAAATTTTTTACAATGTCAGAAGAAATAAAAATACAAAACACAGAACCTGCTCAGGAAAAAAAACCAAATGATGGTTTTGTGCCTATTCCCACAGGAGACCAGCGGGCCAGAAACGATAACGCCGGTCAAGGGCAAAGGAGGGGGGGATTTGGCCCCGCCTCGCATCAAGGCGGGCAAAATAGAAGGCCTGGTTTTGGCAGGGCCGGAGTTGGCAGAGATAGACAGAAAGATGAATTTCAAACAAAACTTTTGGATTTAGCCAGGGTTACCAGAGTTACGGG
>Ga0247841_10013675_pt1 | contig 10323 bp, 8 predicted proteins | sample LaCruzMarch2015__2_FD_192410 | JGI IMG/M metagenome (GOLD analysis project Ga0247841, IMG submission 192410) | Freshwater microbial communities from meromictic Lake La Cruz, Castile-La Mancha, Spain - LaCruzMarch2015_18m | ecosystem: Environmental > Aquatic > Freshwater > Lake | place: Spain...
CAATATTGTAGGTTTTTATGAAGGTATTGACGATGTATTGTTTACTTGTCTCCCCTTCGATAAGCTCTACATTGTACGACAGACCATTATAAAGGATAGAATATACCCCCTGTTCCACTTCCACGATATCGAGATCGTATTTACGGTCATCAACAGCCATACGTACTTTATCACCGACCCGGTTGAGGAGTTCGATTTTTGCGGTACGTGTTTCATTGGATATTTCGTATGCCATTTTTATAATCTTAATACATTTCTTTTTCTTCCGAAATCTTTCCAGTTGTTTCCCAGGTTGCTCGTATATACGTGGGGTTGTATGCGGGCCAGTTTGTCAAGATAGTCGATAAAAGCGGCAATCATGGCTATGTCTTCGCATTGGGTGCCACAATGTTTGGGGGCAAACAACCGATCCTTATTTTCTTCGATAAAATGGGTATTGTATTTTCCTTCAATAAAACCGGGTGTTTCCATAATTCGTTCCAGAAATTTAATGGAGGTTTTAACGCCCGTAATTTTATATTCATACAATGCCCTGCGCATCCTTGCGATTGACTCGGCACGGGTTTTACCCCAGGTTATCAATTTGCAGATCATGGGATCGTAGTAAATGGGTATTTCGTATCCAACATAAACGTATCCATCGTATCGCACGCCGAGGCCGAGCGGCTCAGTAATATGCTTAATGACCCCGGGGTTCGGCATAAAGTTATTGTCGGGATCCTCTGCATATATCCGGCATTGAATGGCATGTCCGTGCTGACGAAGTTCTTCCTGTTTAAAAGCAAGGGGTAATCCGTTGGCAATGTTGATCTGTTCTTTCACCAGGTCGATACCGACCACCCGTTCGGTTACCGGATGTTCAACCTGGAGACGGGTATTCATTTCCAGAAAATAATAGTCACGCTGTTCGTCGACGATAAATTCAATGGTCCCGGCTCCTTCATAGTTTACTGCTTTGGCTGCAGCTACAGCTTTTTCTCCCATTTCCATCCGTAACTCCGGAGTCATGAGCGGGGATGGGGTCTCCTCAACAACCTTTTGATGGCGACGCTGAATGGAACATTCACGTTCGAAGAGGTGGACAACATTTCCATGCTGGTCGGCCAATATCTGAAATTCAATATGATGGGGTGAATCGATGTATTTCTCTATGTAAACTGAATCGTCGCCAAAAGCATTCATTGCTTCAGAACGGGCCATGCGGAACAGGGCAATGAGGCTTTCCATCGATTTTACCAGTCGCATCCCTTTTCCCCCGCCTCCGGCTGAAGCTTTGATCATGAGCGGAAACCCGATTTCCCGGGCGATCTGTATAGCGGAATCTTCATCCTTCAGTTTCTCCGTTGTTCCTGGAACTACCGGGACCCCGGATTGGATCATGGTTTTTCGCGCAGTGATTTTATCACCCATTGTCGTAATGGCGTAAGCGTTTGGTCCAATGAATTTTATACCCTCCTGCCTGCACCTTTCCGAAAAGTCGGCATTTTCAGAAAGGAAACCATAACCCGGATGGATGGCATCGGCGCCAGATTTTTTCGCTGCACCGATGATGGCATCGATATTCAGATAACTTTCACGGGAAGGGGAAGGGCCGATATGGTAAGCTTCATCGGCATACCGGACATGCATGGCTGTACGGTCGGCATCAGAAAACACGGCGACCGTAGCAAGATCCAATTCCCGGCACGACCGCATCACCCGGATGGCAATCTCACCACGATTGGCAATAAGTACTTTTTTAATCATGAATTTAACTCTGTTTCATCGGATTATAAACGTCAAAACTAATTAAAAAATAAATTACCCATTGAATTTAAATCTGTCAATTTATAGATATTTAACAATTCGGCTACTTCACTATTTAATGTGTCGTAATCTGGCAGAATAAACTGCCTTTTATCGCTTTGTTTAAAAATTTTTACGACCTTTGTGGCGCCTTTGTCCGGCCATCTATGTATTGCAAAAGAATTTACCTGTTCCTCTTTTTGTTCATCCTGACGGGATATTCATGCCAAACAGACCGGTCGGATAATAATTCGGGCCAGGAGCTGAACGCAACCACAGAAAGTGAACGGTTGCTGGATGAAAAACCATTCCTCATGGCCCTGGAGTCTTTGCGAAAAGATCCATCGTTGAAAAACGGGACTTTGGGATACCTGGTCGTTGACATTACCACCAAAGATCCGGTAATCCTTGCTGACTACCGTTCCAAAAGGCCGATGATCCCTGCATCGACTTTAAAAATTTTTGTTACTGCGGCAGCCCTGGATATTTTAGGGAAAGAGATCATCCCGGAGGTAACGATTACCAACCAGATGAGCGTCAACTGGCGGTCATCAAAAATACTTCGGAAAATCGGCGGGCGAATGACCAAAACCGCAACAACCCAAGGAGGGGTCAAAGCCATTCTTGATTATTGGGAAAACAAAGGGGTGGATATCCATGGGATGAACTTTTATGATGGCAATGGATTGTCGCGTAAAAATGCCATCTCCCCGAAGCAACTGGTCGATGCGTTGTATGTGATGCGTACCTCTCCGAATTTTAAATATTTTTATGAATCCCTTCCTGTTGCAGGATTAACAGGTACCCTTCATAAAGCGATGAAAGGGACTGTTGCCGAAGGCCGGGTCAGGGCCAAGACCGGGACTATATCAAAGGTAAAGAGTTTTGCTGGTTACATAACCACCGTTTCCGGACGTAAACTGATATTTTCGCTTCTGGTCAACGATTTTGACGGTCGCTCGAAATTGATGAAAAAGAAACTTGAAACGGTCCTGGTGAATATGGCAGCCATCTGACAGCAGGGGTCAGGTTCCGGCCTTAAGTTGTTTTACAGCTATTTTCCAGGGTACCAGCATTGGGACATTTTGCCGGTATTCACGGTAATCGGGATAATGCAACAACATCCTTTTTTCAATCATCGGGATACTGGCAAACAGAAACATCAGGGTTATGGCTGCCGGACCTGAAAGGACCCACCAAAAGAGCGGATTTGCAGCAATTGTAAATAGGGAAATTCCCCACCAGAAAAGAATTTCACCCAAATAATTCGGATGTCGGGACAACGACCATAATCCTGTTTTCATGGTTTTCGAAGGGTCTTTCCTGTTCCGGATAAAACGATGCAACTGACGGTCGGCAACTGCTTCCAATAAAATTGCGCCAGCGGTCAAAAGAATGGCTGAAAAATCGACCCCATTTAGGGGACGGGAACCATGAACAACGACGGCCCATAGCGACAGGGTACCACCAAAAACCATCAACGCCGGAAAAGTGTGAATGGCAAAAAAGCTGACCAGCCAGTATGCTTTCCCTGATTTTTCCCGAAAATAAACATATCGCCAGTCTTCGTGTTTAAGGCCCTTCCACCCTTGTAAGAAATTGGATGTCAACCGATAACTGTAAACCAACAGAAGTGCAAAAAGGATGACCAACCGGGGATTTTGATACCATGGGAGCAGATCCGGTAACGGAGGGGCAGCGATCTCGGTATACTGGCCGGTAACCAGCGATAAATAACCTGTCGTAGTACCTGGCGGCTGCCGGGGTTCAAAAAAACCGGCAAAACAGAAGAGCGTCAGATAGTAGAGGAACATCAGGGGAGGGGCCACACTCCAGTATGGGTCGAAAATGCTGGAGTTATTAAAATCAAGGCTCCCGAGAAAAAGAATTGTAACGGTGACCCCAACGGCAATGGCCGATTTCAGTAAGATGGGGTAATTGCTGACAGTACTTACCCAAAAGCCCAGGCCGAAGGCAATCAGGTAAATTACAAAAAGAACCACACGGCCTTTGGTACGGTCAGACATATTCCAGAAAAGAATAACGACTCCGGGAATGAAGGCGATTAAACAAACGATTGCAATTCATATAATTTTCGGTAGATTCCGTTTTTTTCCAATAAATCGATATGGGTGCCCCGTTCAAGAAGATAACCATGTTGCATGACGATAATTTCATCGGCAAACTGGATGGTTGAAAGCCTGTGGGCGATGACAATGGAAGTCCGGTTTCGCATCAGATTTTCGAGCGCTTGCTGAACGAGCCTTTCTGATTCGGTATCGAGGGCAGAAGTCGCTTCGTCTAAAATCAGGATGGGCGGGTTTTTCAATACAGCCCGGGCAATGCTGAGGCGCTGCCGTTGACCTCCCGATAATTTGGTCCCCCGGTCGCCGATATTGGTTTCATATCCTTCCGGCATCCGTTCGATAAACTCATGGGCATTGGCAACTTTGGCTGCAGCGATCACCTCTTCTTGACTGATATTCTCCATGCCGAAAGCAATGTTGTTAAAAACCGTATCGTTAAAAAGAATGGTTTCCTGAGAAACGATGCCCATCAGCCCTCTCAAATCGGTAATCACCAGGTCGCGTATTTTGACCCCGTCAATGAGGATCTCCCCCTGGGAACAATCATAAAAGCGTGGCAACAGATCGACCAGCGTTGATTTACCTCCGCCCGAAGGGCCCACCACCGCAATCGTTCGTCCCTTATCAATGGTCAAATCAATATTTTTTAATACAGAATCTCTGGCATACGCAAAACTGACATTTCTGTATTCGATGGTTGAAAGAAAGGTTTTTTTGGAGATGGCGCCTGGCTTTTCTTCAATAACTTCCGGTTCTGCCAATACCTGTTCAATCCGTTCTACCGATGCAACTCCTTTTTTTATGTTGTAGTAAGCCTGGGTAATGGCTTTGGCCGGAGGCATCAATTGGGAAAAAACACCCAGGTAAACCAGAAAAGTCGCAGCATCCAAAAAATTTCCAGGAGTAAAAACCAGTTTTCCACCATACCACAAGACAATGGTTACAACACAGGCGCTGAGAAATTCACTCAGCGGAGAAGCCAGGTCGCGTTTGCGGTATAACCGCACCATCAGCCGGTTATAATCATGATTGGTATTTCGGAAACGTTTATCTGCAAAATCGATGGCGTTGAACGCCTTGATAATCCTTAACCCCGATATCGTTTCTTCAATCATCGATAAAAGAAACCCCATTTTTTTCTGCCCTTTGTCGGAAGTTCGTTTTAAACTCTTGCCTATCCGTCCGATAATAAACCCACTGACAGGCAGCAGTACAAGTACAAAAATGGTTAGCGAGGGACTGGTGATAAACAAAAATATCAGATAGGTAAGCATCGTTATCGGATCGCGGAAAGCCATTTCCAGGGAACTCATGATGGACCATTCCACCTCCTGTACATCGGTTGTCATCCGGGCAATAATATCCCCTTTGCGTTTTTCGTTGAAATAAGAGAGCGGAAGGATCAGGATTTTTCGGTAAAGCACATTCCGGAGATCTTTAACCACACCATTCCGGACCACTGCCAGAAAATACATGGCCAGATAACGAAATAAGTTTTTGAGAAAATACAAAACAATGATCAGAACGCCGATATAAACAAGCATCTTTTCATTTCCGTATGTTTCAAGTAAATGTCCTGTAAAATAGTAGAAATTATCCCGGATGGAATCAATGGTTAGTTTTAATTCCGGAGCAGAATGCGGTATTTCGATCTGATGAAAAAGCATCTGAAGAATTGGGATGAACAGGGTAAAAGATGCCAGTGAAAAGAAAACTGCCAGTATATTGAACAACACGTTCAATGCTGCATACAACTTATAAGGGGCCGCAAAACGCAGTATCTTAAAAAAACTCCTCATGGGTGCAAAGATAGAAGAATACGATTTACGATTTACGATATACGATTTACGATTTACGATATACGATTTTTTTTTACCTTTGTATTATGGAATCTACCCGTCAGCAAAAAATCTCCCGCCTGGTCCAAAAGGAACTTGGCATTATTTTCCAGCAGGAAAGCCGCAACCTTTTTAATGGCGCCATGATTACTGTTACCAAAGTACAGGTCACAAAGGACCTGGCCATAGCCAGGGCAAATCTAAGCCTGTTTGGGACGAAAGATAAAACCGCCCTGCTTGAAAAAATCAGGCATCATGGCCGTGAACTGCGGCACCACCTGGCTCGCCAGGTCCATGATCAACTTCGGATCATGCCGGAATTGCAATTTTTTATCGATGATTCATTGGATTATATTGACAATATAGACCATCTTTTAAAAGAGACTTAGTATTCACATGGGAAGGTTTGAGGAGCGAGAGGAAATCATTCATTTTTGATTTTTAGCCATGCAATATGATCCTATAAAAAAGAGACTTGGGAAGGTTTTTAACAAGACTCCTTTTCTCCGGATTTTCTTTTATAAACTACTGGACCTATTGCTGTTACGTTCCTGGTACGTGCGCCGGGAAATCAAGGGATGGGCCCATGACATAAGTTTACGCGGCAACCGTCGTTGCTCCATTCTTGACGCAGGTTCTGGTTTTGGTCAGTACACCTATTTTCTTTCAGGGCTCAATCCATTGTGGTTTGTTGACGCTGTGGATGTAAAAGAAGAACAGGTGGCCGATTGCAACCATTTTTTTTCCAGGATTCAACATCGCAATGTTTTTTTTGAAGAGGCAGACCTGACCACCTTTATCAAACCAGATAAATTTGATCTTATCCTGTCGGTGGATGTGATGGAACATATTACCGATGATGAAAAAGTGTTCCGGAACTTCTTCGACTCCCTTACGCAGCAAGGATTGTTGTTGATTTCAACACCTTCCGACCAGGGAGGGTCCGATGTTCACGACCATGAATCAGGTTCTTCTTTTATCGACGAACATGTCCGCGATGGTTACAACCTCACAGAAATCCGTGAGAAACTCCATCGGGCTGGATTTACCAAAACAGAGGCTTTTTATACCTATGGCGCTGCCGGGCAAGCCGGATGGCGTCTTTCCATGAAATATCCAATCCTGATGCTGAACCGTTCCAGCCTCTTTTTCATCCTTCTTCCGCTCTACTACATCGTGACCTATCCCTTTGCCTTACTTTTCAACCAGATCGATACCCGGATGAAACATCGAAGCGGGACCGGGTTGATTGTGAAGGCATGGAAATAAGGGGACAGGTTGGACGGGTTGGACGAGTTAAAACAGGTTAAAAAGAGGTATTTTGAATTTTTCATTCTATATTGCACGGCGTTATCTGATTTCGAAGAAATCGCATAACATCATTAACATTATTTCGGCCATTTCGGTTGTTGGTGTTGCCATCGGCGCCATGGCGCTGATCATCGTTTTATCGGTTTTCAACGGATTCGAACAACTGGTAGTTTCTCTTTTTGGCTCATTTAATCCCGATATTGAAATTACCGTCAGGCATGGTAAAACTTTTGATATTTCCACTGTTCCAACGGATCAACTGGTAAAAATTCCCGGGGTTGTTCATCTTTCGGAAATCATTGAAGAAGATGCGCTGATCAAATACAAGGACAAGCAAACCATTGTAACCATCAAGGGTGTTGACGATGGTTACGCAGAAACGTCCGGTATTGATTCGATGATGACCGATGGGAATTTCATGCTTCAGGACAAAGATCAGAATTTTGCTGTCCTTGGATACGGAATCGCAGCCACTTTGGGGGCCAATCTTCAGGATTACCTGAACCCGTTGGTGGTTTATGTCCCCAGCAGGGATGCCAATTTTTCCGGTGGTTTTGAAAATGCATTCCTTTCAGATGTTGTTTTTCCATCCGGTTTTTTTTCTATCCAGATGGATTACGATATCAAATATGTTCTTCTTCCATTGCGGTTTGTCAAACAGCTTTTAATGTATGAGAACGAGCGCACAGCCATTGAATTGAGCCTGGCTAAGGGCGCCGACCGGCAAAAAATTCAGCAGGCAGTTGAAACTTTGCTTGGAACCGGTTATGTTGTAAAAAACCGGTTTCAGCAGCAGGAGCTCTTATATAAAATTATGAAATCAGAGAAGCTGTATATTTTCCTCATCCTGACTTTCATCCTTTTCATGGCTACTTTCAATGTGATCGGATCGCTTTCGATGCTGATCCTGGATAAAAGAAAAGACATTTCGATCCTCCGGGGCATGGGGGCAAATCAGCATCAGATCCGGCGTATCTTTTTTATTGTAGGGATGATGATTTCATCCATCGGCGCGGTTTCGGGATTGATTTTCGGGGGCATTGTCTGCTGGCTTCAGATCCGTTACGGATTGATTGGTTTAGGGGCTTCCGACAGTAGTTTTGTGGTAAGCAACTATCCGGTCAATATGCAGGTTACCGACTTCCTGCTTGTATTCGCGACGGTTATATCCATCGGGTTTCTGGCTGCCTGGTACCCGGTTTATAACATCCGGAAAATCCAGACAGGATTTAATGAGCCGGATTGATTTATCCTGTCAGATGCCGTGCAGGAATAGGTTGATCAGGAAATATAGACTTCCAGGAGTTTCCCGGTTGCTGAAGGTTCCAGGACAACATTTTCGATCGTCGCCGGAAGAAGGACAACCTCTCCGGGATTTATCAATAACCTGTTGTCGCCGCTCCTGAGGCCCACTTTTCCTTCCAGTCCGAGGTACACCACAAACGAATCCAATCCCGAATAATCTTTTTCCATAGTACGGTCGAAGGTGAGTAGGTTTGTCGTAAAATAGGGACAATCAACCAAGAGCGAAGGTTGGTTCAGCGTGGGACGGTAGTGGGTCCTGTAAGAATCATACATTTTGAAATCGATGGCTTCCAGCGCCAGGTCGGTATGCAATTCCCTGGGGTTTCCATTTGCATCGAACCGGTCCCAATCATAAATTCTGTAAGTGGTGTCGGAGGTTTGCTGGATTTCTGCCAGAAGGATGCCGGGGCCCAGGGCATGAACCCGTCCGGATGGAATAAAAAAAAGGTCATCCTTCTTTACCATTTCAACATTAAGGATCTCTTTCAACTTTTTATCACGAAGGTATTCCAGGTATGTATTTACATTCATCTCCCGGTTAAATCCACTGATCAATTCGGCATCCGGCGCTGCATCGAGGATGTACCACATCTCTGTTTTTCCGTTACCCAACTTACGCTTTCCGGCCAACTGGTCATCGGGGTGAACCTGGATGGAGAGATAATCGGTAGCATCAATGATTTTTACAAGAAGGGGAAATTCTGTTTTATGCCGATCATACACTTTTTCACCCACCAGTTCATCCATATAAATTTCAAGGATTTCATTCAATTCATTACCGGCAAGAAAACCATTGACAATTTTGGTCTGATATCCGGAAACCCCGGATAAGGCCCACATTTCGCCACAGTTCGGCAAAGGGGAAAAGTCAATATTAAGCAGTGTCCGGATTTTTTGACCGCCCCAGATCTTTTCTTTAAAAACAGGCTGAAATTTTAATGGATATAACATCTTTAACAGGATTATTATGTAATTTTGAAACTTACTTACACTTACAAAAGTAAAGAATTTCCCAATCCCTATGAAAAGCCTTAATGACTTTCTCCCGGAGTTGATTGCCTTGCGGAAAGAGTTACACCACAATCCGGAAAGTTCAGGTTACGAAAATTTTACTGCTCAGATATTACGTCAGTTCTGTGCGCCTTTTAAGCCATCGAAGGTCGTAGAAAAAATTGGTAAAACCGGTCTTGCCCTGATTTTTAATAGTGGCCGGCCGGGAAAAACCCTGATGTTCAGGGCCGATATGGATGCATTGCCACTCGAAGAAGATATTGAAACACCCTACATTTCTCAAAAGAGGGCTTTATCGCATAAATGTGGCCACGACGGACATATGGCCATCCTCTGCGGACTGGCTTATATGCTTCATCTGCATCCTGTTCATCATGGCCGGGTGGTCCTTCTTTTTCAACCTGCGGAGGAGACAGGCAAAGGGGCGCGGATGGTCCTGGATGATCCGAAATTTGCTTCGGTCAAACCGGATTATATTTTTGCGCTCCACAATATCCCAGGGTATCCACGAAACTCAATTGTGGTTAAAAATGAGACCTTTACCATGGCTTCTGAAGGGGTACTGATTTTGCTAAAAGGCCATGCTGCCCATGCTGCCTACCCGGAACAGGGTATCAGTCCCATGCCTGCCTTCCTGGAATTGATTAAAAAACTTCCAAACCTTGCAAAAAATAAAAAGCTTTTTAAAAAATACGCTCAGTTAGCCGTGACCTATGCTAAAATAGGCCGGTTTGGGTTCGGTACCACTCCGGGGAACGCAGAAATAGCCTTAACCCTGCGTGCCGAAGAGACCTCCGATCTGGAGCGGCTCCATAAGCACATGCAGAAAACGGTATCCAAAACAGCAGCCCGTTTGTACCTGGAGGAGCAATTTAAACGGTTTGAACCTTTTATCCCGACCCAAAATGATCCATTTGCCGTAGACGCCATCCGTAAAGTAGCCGACCGGCATAACCTTTCCCTGGTTGAACTGACCGAACCTTTCC
>Ga0247841_10013677_pt1 | contig 10321 bp, 9 predicted proteins | sample LaCruzMarch2015__2_FD_192410 | JGI IMG/M metagenome (GOLD analysis project Ga0247841, IMG submission 192410) | Freshwater microbial communities from meromictic Lake La Cruz, Castile-La Mancha, Spain - LaCruzMarch2015_18m | ecosystem: Environmental > Aquatic > Freshwater > Lake | place: Spain...
GCGTTACCGGCGCAGAAACAATCGCAATAAACACTGATGCTCAGGATTTATTATATACAACAGCAGACAAGAAAATACTGATTGGAAAAGACCTGACAAAAGGGCTTGGAGCAGGCTCTATTCCTAAAATAGGAGAAGATGCTGCGCGTGAAAACGAAGCAGACATCAAAGCAGCCTTGCAGGGAGCAGATATGGTATTTGTCACCTGCGGATTAGGAGGAGGAACAGGAACAGGTTCAGCTCCGGTTGTAGCAGATGTTGCAAAAAAGTTAGGTGCTTTGGTAATCGGAGTTGTTACATTGCCTTTCACAATGGAAGGGCAGAGAAGATATGAAAATGCAGTGCTTGGACTGGAAAAATTGCAGGCACTGGTTGATACATTAATTGTTATACCTAATGACAAGTTGCTGGATTTGGCTCCTGACTTGCCGTTGCATACTGCATTTAAAGTTGCAGACGAGATACTGACAAACGCTGTCAAGGGAATTGCAGAACTGGTAACAAGAGCAGGATTAATCAATCTTGATTTTGCAGATATAAGAACAGTAATGAGCAACGGAGGAGTTGCATTAATAGGAGTTGGAGAATCAGACGCAGAAAACAGGGCAGAAGAAGCTGTTGAAAAAGCAATTTCAAATCCATTGCTCGATGTTGACATTACAGGGGCTTCAGGCGCTTTGATTAATGTTTGCGGCGGACAGGACATGACTCTTGAAGAAGCAAAAAGAGTTGTTGAGACTGTATCAAATAAATTAGATGAGGACGCAAAAATAATCTGGGGTGCAATGATCTCGGATGATTTGGAAGGAACAATAAGAGCAATGCTGATAGTAACAGGAGTCAGAAGCTCGCAGATACTGGGCTCTACAAGAAAAATATCAGAAGACAAGAAAAAGGAGATTGCAACAGAATTAGGGATTGAATTCGTTGATTAAAGATTAAAATGATACAAAAAATAAAAGAATTCGGAAAAGAATGCATAAGGGTTTTGAAAGTCACAAAAAAACCGACAAATGAAGAGTTCAAGACAATTGTCAAGGTATCGGGCCTTGGAATTTTACTGATTGGACTGGTTGGCTTTATAATCCAGGTAATAAAAATTGTATTTAAGTTTTAAACAGAGGAATAAAAATGACAATATTTGCACTAAGAACAACAGCTAACAGAGAAGACCAGGTTATGGATTTTGTAACCAGCAATGCTCAAAAGAAAAAATTAGAAGTTTTTTCTGTAGTAAGGCCTCATGGAATGAGAGGATATATTTTTATAGAAGCTGCATCAAGGCAGGATGCAGAACAGGCAGCATTCAACGTGCCTTATGCACGGGGAGTATTGCCCAATGAAGTTCAGTATCCTGAAATTGAGCACATGCTTGAGCAGGTAAAGAAAGAAGTAAACATCAAGAAGAATGATATTGCTGAGATAATTTCAGGTCCATTCAAGAGAGAAAAATGCAAGATTACAAGAATCGACAAGGCAAAAGAGGAAGTTGTCGTTGAATTACTGGAGGCAGCGGTTCCTATCCCAATCACAGTAAAGATTGACGCGATTAAAGTAATCAGAAGGGACAGTGAAGACGGAAAAGAGGAATAATTTTCTTAATTTTTTGTTTTTATTTCGTTAATTTTTATTTTTTAAATTAGTTTAATTAATAATTTCCAGATATAGTATTTTGATAACTTTTTTATATTCTTAAATTATTCTTTCTGAATGAAAGAAGAAGAGCTAAGAAAAAAAATAGATGAGCTTGAGATTAATGAGTTTACTAATTTAGTTGAAGTGTCTTCTGATTTTAATAGTTTATTTGCAAGCAATTATTTAGCAGACAGCAGTTTAAGCGCAGAACAGCCTCCGAAATTTAAAGCAGCTAAGAAATTTTTATATAATTCTGAACAAAACAGGGAAAGACCTGTTATATTCGGAAGTCAGCACTCAAGAACATTTGGTGTAACTGATATTGAAGGCGGTTATCCTCAGGAAAGCGGAAAGATTAGCTATCCGGAGAAATCAAAACTAATTGAATATCTGACAGAATTATTAAACCAGGAATACAAAGATGTTGAGATACAGTCAATAAAAAGACAGGAAACAACAAGAGTTCCTATAAGCATAATAACTTTTACCCATGAACCCGGACCGCAGTTGGAAAGGGTATATGTAAAAGATTACAAAGGAAGAGAGGATATAAGAAAAAAAGATATTATGATTCCGATATTTCTGGCAGAATTAGGATTGCCGACTGCAAAAGTTATTGGCTATGACTATAAAAACGGAGAATTCACAAACAGATTTGCATTTTTAACAGAGCCAACCAATAATTCTGTGGATTGTGTATATTTGAGCAATGTTGGCAGAAATGTATACACAAATACCATGCCTGAATTAAACCCCAAAATGCTGATTAGGTGCGGAGAGAGTATAATAAATCTTATGGTAATGATGCAGATGTACGCAACAAGCAATCTGGATAAGTTAAAAGAGAAATATAATTTGGAGCTCGGGAGTGCAAGCACAGAAAATTTAATTAATGAAAGACTTCTTGTTTATTTGAATCTGGAAGAAAAAAATGAAATATTGAAATCTGATTTTAAGGAAGCTTATCTGAAACTTGATTATATGCAAACTAATAAAAAAGGCTATTTTTGCCATGGAGATTTCACGCCAAACAATATAATTGTCGGAAGGAATTTAAATGATTATTTCCTGATTGACTGGGAGCTTTCAAGAAAAGATGCTTCCATCCTGGAAGATATAGCAATGTTCAGCACGACAACATTGGGAGCAAGACAGGACAGAAAAGATATCGTTGATTTAATAAGAGGTTCTTATATTGATTATTTTTTAAAGGATTATAATGAGTTAGCTGAAGTAAAACTTAATGAGAAAGACTTCAATAAAGATTTTAAAAGCGAGGAATTAAGAAGTCTTCTTTATAAAATAGGGGACCAGATTTGGACTCAGGAAAGATTCGGTGAGAGTGATGCAAGAAAATACAAGGCACAATGGTATCTTTCAAGGTTTTTTGACATAATAAATGGAAGCAAAGAGCCTGTCCTTACTGAATTAAAAAAAGAAACATTGAATCTTTTCAAAGAATCTAAGAACGTTGATTATCTGCAATCTGTTGTTAAATCACAGGATTAAGGCAAAATATTCTCCGCAGGCATCATAGGCTTTGGTTATCACATTAAGCAAATTATGCAGCAGCAGAGATTCTTCTGCTTTTGAATTCTTCAGCAAATCACTGCCTTTTTTTATAAGCTCTTTTCTTCCTCTGTATACAAGCTCTTTTTTTTCAGAACCAAATTTGTAGAATATCTCGTAAAATAAATTGTAATAATTGTTTGCCTCCTCAAAAAAAGTTATTATTTTCCTGTCTATGGGTTTCCTGTATTCAGAAAGCAAATCACATATATATTTGTATTCATCTGCTATCTTTTCCAGGCCTTTAACCATACTATAAATCTGGCATATTCTTTCCGGCTCTTTATAGCCTTTTTTAGCCAGTATTCTTGCGCAGAACATTGAAAACTTATTGTTTATATGCTCCAGGTTTCTTAGTTCATTTAGTTTTTTGTAATTTTTTGATTTTATCGCTTCGAGAACATCAGTTCCCATTTCTTTTGTTATCAAAAATACCTTTCTAAGCATTATATCGAAGTCCGATTCCAAAGCATTTGCAATGCTTTTTACATAAACCTTGTTGCCTTTCTGGTCTATAATTTCAAAACCGATACACTCGGGCACTCTTGCTTTTATTTCGTTTAATATTTTATCATTGTCAAATTTAATCTCGATATCATCATATCCCAGCTGGTATAGATGAGAAAGATTATTTTTATTGAAGAATCCGAATTCTGTCGTATCAATACTTTTCCGGGATTGTCCGCTGCCCTGTTTTGTTGATATAATTATAATATTGCCCTGCTCGGTTAGTTCAAGCTCATCCCCTTTTTTAATGCCAAATTTAGTTATCCATGCATGGGGCAATGTAATGGTTAAAGAACTGCAGCCATGCTGGACAATTTTTCGTTTCATACAGAAAGATAAATGAGACTTGTTTATTAATGTTTCTAAAATACACTATATTGTACCTAGGTATATATTACACTGATTAAGTATATATTTATACTATTAATACAATATTTCATAAAACAATTTGGAGGGTTAAAATGAGCGAGCTGAAAGAATTATTCGGAGAATATATGTTTGCAGATGTTCAGGATTACAAAAATCTGAGCATTGTGCCGATAAAGACAGAAAAAAAGAGCGATATTGAGTATATTCTTCTGAAAGATGCATTGGACAAAAACCAGATAGATATTATAGAAACCAGCATAGTCAATAAGCTGACAATAAGGAAAAATATGCCTGAGAACCTGCTGGTTCTGAAAGGAGACTATGTTGTGGGAGGAAAACAAAACAGGGTAGTGAGTGTAAACGGATTGATTGAAAAGAAAGAGATAGATATTCCTGTGCATTGCATACAGCACGGAAGATGGGGCTATGGAAATGGCTATGACGGAGATATAAGAATACCCAGAATTCCAAGAATGCCAAGAAGAGATCCAAATAGTCCCTGGAATCGTCCTGGATATCCTGATGAAATAAATATAGAAATAGAAAGGCCCTGGCACGGAGTAGATTATGATGAAGACAATACCAACTTTTACATTGGAAAATCTTTTGCAGCATGCAGCCTGAGAAATGACATATCGAAGGATTCCGCCGGAGGAAGCGGACAAAGCAAAACCTGGAATAAGATTAGCTCTATTTCAAATCTTGTCGGAGCGCATTCTTTCACAGGAGACTATGATGAAGTTATTAATGCCAAAAAGAAAGACATTGATGAATATATGAAAAACTTCAAATATATAGACGGACAGAACGGCATAATGGTAAAAATTGGTGATGGAATTTTTACAGATTACTTCGACAAGCCGGAAACTTTTAAGAAACAGTACGAAAGACTGATGTCCAGCTATATTATAGACTCTCTTGCTTTCAAGGAAAAAAAGTCTGAAAAAATAACAGCAAAAGATGGAGCAAAATTCATGCAGGACTTGTTAAGCACAAAAGCAGAGGTCTCTAAATCCCTTGATTTGGGAGAAGACTATGAATTGAGAAACGGAATAAACGGCTCTGCTTTGGTTTACAACAGCACAGTAATTTATCTTGGAGCGAAAAAATAAATTTTTTTTATTTTTTTAATTATTTAGAATTTCTTTATTAATTATGTCGATAGTTTCTTTATATTGTTTTGGAAAAGTGCTGAGATAATTATTAAAATCAACGGGTTTTTTCATTCTATCATAAAAACAGTCAATTAAATTATTAACATGCGCTTTGCCAACTATGATTCCTTTTTTGCCTTCCAAAGAATCAATTAAATTCCTTATATTTGGACCCATTATTTCATAATCTCTTATGCTTGCTACATAAGAAAGAAGTTCATTAGAAAAATGGTTAAGAAACTGAAATTTATCGTGAAAATCATCTCTCTGAAAGATACGTATTGTTTTATATAAATCGGCCTTTTCTTTATCAGGATTAGTTATACTATCTCCAACAAGTAGTTTAGTATTAAAATGTGAATCAATATTATCAAGAACTTTTCTTGGAATATCATATTCGGGTTTTAATAAATGCAAAGAATCTAATAAAGAGTATAAGTCTGATCTTAAACCATATTTTTGAACAATTTTTTCTATTTTATAATCATTTTCAAGAAAATATTTAGGAACATTTTCTTTAAAAGCTATTGTTTCAAATCCCCTCAAGTTTAACAAAGAAGCAACTTCCAATTGTTTTTTGGCTCCTTCCAAAAGAAGGTAATCGCATTTTGTCAACTCATTTCTAAATTTTTTTTCGACTTCTCTAGTATCCCTACTAAAATGTCTTGTTCCAAAAAATATTACGTTTTCTATGCTTGTATCATCAATTCTCAAACTAAGTGATTCAGTTTCCATAAAAAGTTAAAATTCAATTTCCTTTATAAATCTTTCTATTTTTTCACTACTCATAAGAAACAACAAAGACAAAATAAACCAAATCTATCTCAAAGCAAAAGCTTTTTAAATACCCGCTAAATCCTTAATCTCAATATGGCGAAAGAAATTGTTGAGGTATTGGTTGAAGGAGGAAAAGCTACAGCTGCTCCACCATTAGGACCTGCTTTGGGCCCATTGGGAGTAAATATAGGCAAAGTAGTTGCTGATATCAATACAAAAACTCAGGGTTTTAAGGGAATGCAGGTGCCTGTCAAGGTAATTGTAGACTCATCCACAAAAGCCTACGAAATAACAGTTGGTACGCCGCCAGCATCACAATTAATAATAAAAGAAGCAGGAATCCAGAAAGGCTCTGGAAATCCCAATATAGATAAAGTTGCTGATTTGAAAATAGAGCAGGTAATTAAGATTTCTGAAATGAAAAGAGATGCATTGCTTGGAAAAGACAATTTTTCAAGAGTCAAGGAAATAATCGGAACATGCAATTCAATGGGTATTCTGGTTGAAGGAAAACCCGCAGTTGAAGTTATACAGGACATAAACAACGGCGCTTTCAGGAAAGAAATAGAATCCGGAAAAACAGAATTGACACAGGAAGAATTGAGCGAGTTGGAAGCAGAGAAACAGAAACTGCAGAGAGAATTGGAAACAAGAAAAACAGAATTCCAGGCAAAAGCAAAGCAGATTGTTGAATCAATGGCAGGAAAAACAAGATCAGAGATTAAACGTAAACTTGTTGAAGCAAAAATACCTGACGCAATCATACATGAAATGTTGCCTGCAGAAGATGTCGGACAGGTTAAAGCAGGCGGAACTGCAGGAGCAGGAAAACCAGCAGCAGGCCAGAAGAAATAAATTACTTCTTAATATATTTTCTTTAATTAATTTCTGTAACTCAAAGTTTTTAATTAATTTTTTTAATTTAAAATTTGTCTGTTCTATTTACTTCAATATCAAATTCCTTTACAAGTTCTGAAACTTTCTGCTTATACTGCCCTAAGCCTTTCCAGTCAAGAATAATCAAATCAGCTTTTGGAGTTGTTTTTTCCAGAGCTTCCTGAATCATATCCTTGTCGATGAATTCCAGCATATATTTAGGGCATACATGACCGAGAGCAACATCAGAGTTAAGAATTATTTTTCTGAAATTGGGCGTTGTATGCAATCCTCCTATTCCTAAAGCGGTTTTGTTTTGTTTTGGCGTATGCTCCAGTAAATGAAGTATTGTTTTTACAATTATTTTTGCTGCTTCCTTGTTTTTCCATTCCTCTTCTGTTGAGCCTATCTCAATAAAAAAACAGGGTTTTTCCAAAAAAGGACCATGGTGAGTGCATTCCTGGACAACATCAAAGCCAACAGAATTGTTTTTCTCCAAAAAAATCAAAGCTTCCTTCAGGTAATTAGCAGGGCACAAGCATAACTTACTGTCTTTTCCTCCTGCTTCTGCCTTATTCCAGTTTCCCGGAGAATGAACGCACAATGATTTTATTTTTGACTGCGATTGATGCCTTGTGGCAAAAATAAACAAATCGGCATTTATTTTCTTGTCAATATGTTCTGCATCTATTGAGCGTTCCTCTATTTCATAAAGCTTGGCATAATATTTCTCTAAATCATGTTTTTTCAATTCCTCTGCTATATTGACTCCTGCGGGGTCCTGCTTTGATGTTATTATTGCGAAATTCATTTTAAAAAAATAAATATGGTATTATTTAAAAGTTTAATTCTTTATTTCGCAAAATATTTAAACTAAGTTTAAGACTGAATATCCTTCACTTCGATACTGGGTTTTTTATTTATTTTTTAAGAAGTTTTTTAGTTTGAAAGGTAATAAAAAAGGGGTTTCTTTTTTATAAGTTGCATAATCTTTTCCAAATTGCTTTTCCAAGACTCTTTCTTCTATGAGCCTAACATAAAGAAATATAAAAAATAATATAATAGGTATTGCTATCACAAGAATGAAAAAAGAAGAGAGAAGTACCCCAAAACCAAGGAATAACAAGATGTAACCAAGCCACATTGGATTTCTACATATTTTATAAACTCCATCTTTAACAAGTTTTTTCGGAGGCCGAACAGCAGGTATTATTGTGCCTTTTCCCATCTTGTTTAGATGGATTATATACAAAAAAGTTAAATAAAGCGCAGGAAAAAATAGAAAAATAGAAAAAATTATTCTGAGTTGTAATGGGATATCAAAAGAAGGAAAATAATTTTTCAGCTTAAATGAGAGAATAATAATAATTAAAGGAGCTATTACATACTCCCAGAACAAACCATAAAAAGTTAGTTTAAATTTAGATTTATTATCCAAATCTTTTTCTTTGTATTTTTTATTGAAATATTTTATCAATTTTTTATGCATTTAGGAAAACCTCTTTTATATTTTTAATTTATCCTTTGTAATATATAAAAAGAGAAAAGAGGTTATTTAAAACTTTTGCTTTTACAAGAGTTTGTCGCACAAAAACATAAAGCCATGCTCTCGTGCTCAAATGAGATTAGTTCTAATTGTTTCGCAAAATATTTAAACTTAATTTATATTTATCCTATTTGGTGGAAATATGACTGATGTTACGTGCCCTCTATGCAGAAGCAAGACAGCTATGAATACTATGAGATATAACCATGAAGGCACTCAATTAATCTGCCAGAAATGCTATGAAAAAGCAGCTGCCCAGAAAAAAGAAAGAAAATTTGTAACAAGAGTTGAAAGAAGATAAGTTTTTTGTTGATTTTTATTGTTGACTTTTTGCATAAAGCTCATTTATCAGTTCTATAAACAAAGCTGCGCTCCAGCTCTGGTCTCTGCAGCCTTCTGATTTTAATTCTGATGCAGAGCTTAATTCGGCATGATTTCCTAAATAACCAGAGAACAGAATTTCGCTTGTGCTAGCTTCAAGAATCTTTTGTATCTGTTTTGCAAACAATGTGCTGTCCAGTTTATTCATGCATATTGCTGCCATGTTATTGATGAAAAACCATGAATCACCATGATGATAGCTGTAATTGTTCTCTCCTGTATAAGTCTCAATGAATAAACTGCTGTCTTTATTTATTGAGGATAAACCGCCCCAGCCAAGCCATAGTTTGTTTAATGTAATTTTGAAAGCATTAATCCATTCTTCTTTTGTAAGCAATTCAGGATAAACATAGTAGGCAATGAAAACATTCGGCCTTATGAAAGTATTTCCCAGATTGTCCCTTAAATTTCCATCAGCAAAAAATCTTTCCCTGACTTTCTGTTTCAGATTATCCTCTTTGTATTTTGTCTCAACAAGTTTTGCCTTTTTCTCTCCCAATAATCCTGAAACAATATATAATGTCCTGTACATATTCAAGAACAAAGCCTGGATTTCAATATTGAATCCTTCTCTATTATTATCATTATATGATGTGTCCATCCAGGTCTCCAAAGCATTGTTATAAACCAAGCCCTCTTTCATAAAATTATTCTCAATGTTTTCAATACAGAATGTTAATTTGTTTTTTATCAGCTCCAATTCCTCCTTTTTTAATTTGGTTGACAGGCTGTTTTTTTCTGACAGTATCTGGATAAAATCATAAATTCTTTTGAACAGCCAGCCCGAAGCGTCTGCGCTCTTTAATCCCATATTTGGGTATATTGAGAATAATCGTCCGTCATCCTGTATATTTTTAAGATATTTTATTATTATTTTTTTTGCCGCATAATAGTCCCTGCTCAATATTGCCGCTTTCAAAGAAATTAGTTCGTCCCTGCTCCAATACTGGAAAAACCACGGCAATCCTGCATAAATTCCTTCTCTTGTCTCAAGGTCAATAGTCAAGTCATCGAATGATTTCTGGGCGCACAGATACGCTATTTCAGTTTTCTTGTCTATATCAAGATGATTTTTCAGAACACTTTCAACATAAATTTTTGCTTCATTCTGGATTGCTTTCCAGTTTTTAAAGGCGTAATCAGCTTCTTTCTTTGCCTGCTCTTTGTCTTCTGAAAATGTAAAAACAATCTTTTCATTATTGTTGATTTTAAAATTCAGGGCATCATAAACATACAAAGAGTTAATTCCTGAATTCCTTTTTTTGTCATATTCATAATCCTGCTGCTTCCATTTATCCAATTTATTGTATTTTGTTTCATGCTTTACAACCAGATATCTTGTAAACTGCAAATTGCTCATGGAATTGTCAGAGAATTTCCTGTATTCTATTATTATATAGCCGTCTTCATCATAAATACTATATATTCTTCCCTGGTCAGAAAAATCATTGACGAATCTGAAATCCAGAGTGAGAGATGAAAACCCTATGTACTGCTTTATTTCATA
>Ga0247841_10013679_pt1 | contig 10320 bp, 8 predicted proteins | sample LaCruzMarch2015__2_FD_192410 | JGI IMG/M metagenome (GOLD analysis project Ga0247841, IMG submission 192410) | Freshwater microbial communities from meromictic Lake La Cruz, Castile-La Mancha, Spain - LaCruzMarch2015_18m | ecosystem: Environmental > Aquatic > Freshwater > Lake | place: Spain...
AGAATGATACAGGAAAGCTCTTTATATCCAGCCCTCTCCTTCTAGGAAGTCATATTAGAGTATTCACATATCGTGCTTTTTACCAGTTGTTGCACCTTCATAAGCTTAAAGTTATCAAAGTAGTGGGGATGCCCTTATCCAGCGGGGGAGAGACAACGGGCAGGGTAAAATTCGTGCGATTTATAGAACGCAGTCTATTAGCTTCAACATTGTATAAAATTTCGCCAGGCTTAGCGTGGGATTTACTTTTTGTGTTGAAATCTGAATGAACAAAAAAGTATGAAGATAATTCATATATCCACCGGAGAACAAAAAATACCTGCGGAGATGGGTGGTGGCATAGAGGGGTATATCCTCATGTTGGCGAAATCAATGGCGCAGCTGGGGCATTCCGTTACCATAATTGATAGGAAGTATTCAATGGGTGACCCAAATATTTCTTACATAGATAAGGTTAGAATTATGCGGTTGGACTGCTACAGGTTTTCCAGCTTTTCTTTCTACCCTAGATTGGCTATAAATCAGATTATTTATGCAATTAAAATTAATCATCATTTGGCAAATGTTGATTACGATATACTTCATGTGCATTCGTCCATAGTAGGTCTTTTTCTCTCCATTATTAACCTAGAGATGAGAAAAAGACTTTATTACACAACTCATGCTACTCGTAGGACGAATGAATTCGGGTCTTCCGCGGGTGTCATTGGAAGTGTTTCATTGCTGCTGGAAAATCAATTGGTCCGGCGTGCTAGAAATACAATTACACTTAACGATCTGGTACGCGAGAATTTGTTATTAACAACGGGCGTACAAAGGACGACTATTATTACTCTTCCTGTTGTCATTGACACGGAAAAATTCCGTCCAGGTCTGGATATTGGTTGCATTAAGAAGAAATTCGACCTTGATGGCAAATTTGTATCTCTTTTTGTCGGTAGGATTCGCGTCGATAAAGGTATAGAATATCTTGTCAGGGCAGCCGATATAGTAGTCAACAAGTTTTGTTACCGTAATACTTTATTTTTGTTAGTAGGACCCACAGAAGAATTCGGTGCCGGTAAGGGTGCGCAAAGTCCCTATCAATCAAAAATTATACAATTGATTAAAGATTTCAGGCTGGAAAGAAATGTCAATCTCACCGGTCCCCTATCAACAGACGACTTGATAAAACTGTATACTGCCTGTGATATTTTTATTTTGCCTTCCCTAACGGAGGCAATGCCGACAGCAATCCTGGAAGCGATGGCATGTAGCAAAGCGGTGATAGGAACTAGGGTAGGCGGCATACCGATGCAAATCAGAGACAATCAAAATGGCCTGCTTATAGATCCGGCGGCTGAGATGCAATTGGCAGAGGCCATCAGATACATGATTGATAATCCTGAGGATCGTATTATGATGGGGTTATGCGGAAGGAAAATGGCTGAAGATGAATTCAGTTCCGATAGGATAGCATACCAGTTGGTTGAGATCTATAAGAATACAGCGGTGTGAATAATTGCTTCTACAAAAATGTACAGCCTTATTTGCGAACCAGTAGGGGTAACGGATTGCTTTCTCTAAGTAAAGATAGTGGTTTGATATTTACCAATGGTAGCTCATAGGGTTGGCTCAACCCCAATAAGCTAGATAAATCAAAATGGCTTTGTTGCAGGAGAATTAGATGGCAAATTCGATAATCCATGCATTAAAAAACATAGATGCCTTCTTAATGAGAAAAGTACAACGCTATATACCTGGAACGATATGGAATACCCTTTGCCGTAAAATTGATAAGAAAATGGAGAGCATCCTTGATGTAGGGTGTGGCGATGGTGTGGCAATACAGATGCTATTCGAAAAGCGCAATAATCAATTCAATTATACGGGCATAGATATATATCAGGCATCACTTGATATGGCGATGGAAAAGGCAAAACAACTAAAATTAAATAGCGACTTTTTGTTGTGTGACGTTCGGCAATTGGCTGTGGATATGAAATCATATGATGTTGTGGTATGTCTGGAAGTACTCGAGCATCTTAACAAAAAGGATGGCGAGCTACTTATTCAGAAGCTGGAAGAAATAGCACGGAAACAGGTAATTCTGACTTTGCCGGTTGGGGTGTTTGAACAAGAGCCTGTTGATGATAAAGATAATCCCTTTATGCTGCATAAGTCCGCATGGTATCCCAGCGAATTTATTAGCCGCGGCTATTCGGTCAGGGGATATGGACTTCCTATTGTCGGTGGCTCTCTGGGCTTTTTAGCACGTTTGCCTGTGCCACTGCCATTTATTAGGCGATTTATCTGGATTCTCGCCACTTCGTGGACTTACTTCATGCCACGGTTTGCTGGATGGATGATATGCATTAAAAAAGTTAATTTAGATAGTTAAGATGGTTCGCCTGTGTTGCCACCGAAGAGTTTGACGCAGCTAATAGCATCCAATAATCCGTTTTAAGACCGCAGACCAATTATGAGTAAGGAAATTAGCGAAAGAGTTAATAAGTATCTCACGATACGATTGCGCCAAATAGTCTATTTACTTATTTTATTCACCAGCCTGATTCTACTATTCTACGGTATCTGGCAAGTGCGGCCAATCATCGTTGCGGTTGAAGCGCCACTTGGGCTAGCTTCATATTTACACATAGCCTACTGGATTGGATTAGCTCTTGTTGTGTTGGTCTCGGTCTTTGCTTTCCTTGACCAGGCGCTTAAGAAAGATGCCTTGTTTATCCTCATTCTGCTGACCCTTGGCTTGTTTTTGCTAGGTATCAGAGTATTTGTTGAAGAAAACGCGCTTGATGCCGATTCTTATTATCCCGTCTCTGAAGTATTCAATCTGCTGGCGGTGCGTCATTTTGACATTGCTAATACGTCTCATATCGCACGTTATTACTCCTGGCCGGCATTCCATTTTATCTCTGCTACACTGCTGGAAGTTACTGGACTCAAACTCATTACCCTTATGAAGTATACTCCGTTATACTCCATACTCTTTTTTGTGCTTATTACCTATGGCATTGGCAAGCGTCTCTCGCTACCGCCAAACTCCTGTTTCTTGCTTGGCTTTTTGGCGATCTCATCCTGGCTAATTGCTTTCAACGGGTTTTATTATCCCCGGCTAATGGCTGCCACATTTTTCCTGTTGCTATTTATGTTACTGGTGCTTCCTGACAGAACAATCTCCAGGAGAATTACACTGCTAATATTATTTAGCGCTTTGGTGTTAACGCATGGATTTGTTACCGTACTTGTAATCTTAGGTGTGTTAGCTTTATCCATATACAGGAAAGAAATTAACCTCGTCACGGTATTCATTGCCATTTTCGCTGTCTGGTATATGTATCAATCTTATGGTGGTATGGAAACTGGCATACGAGCGCTGGAAAAACCACTAAGGGATATCTTCGAACTTGCGCGGATGGAACGGTACGAAACCGCCTCACCAATGGGACGGCTTATAGCGCGCTATTCGCAACTGACCTATTTACTTATATACGGTACTTTGATAATTGGAAGCATTTTCTTGATTCTGAGGAAAAAGATTACAGGTAAGCGACGCCATCAGATTATCGCTCTTTATGTTTGGATAATGGGGGTTGGATTGACGGTTGCTGGGTCGTTCGGTCAGGATGTAACGCGAACATATGCGTTCTCTATTGTGCAGCTGGCATGTATTGTTATTCTGTCAAATTTTAGCAAGAAGCTGCTAATTCCCGTTATGTGCATTTTTGTTATACTTTCCCCTATGGTCAATTATGCTTCGTTAGCCGTATTTGGTCAGGTGACTTCCTCAGCACTCAGCGGGGCACGGTTCTTTGCGCTTAAAGTAAAACCACAAGAAAGTATTTTTGCAGTGTTCAATACTAAACTGCCTCTTTTTTATGACCCTGATCTAATAATGGTCAACACAGCTTCTTATAAGTACGCTACGAAATGGATGGTGGGCGGGGATGTCTCACAGATCGACAAATATCGCTACGTTGTATTTAATAAGCTGGCGAGTGACGAGTTGCGGTTTCAGTTTGGCAAGGACCAGTTTCTAATCTGGCCCCAAACCGTAATTGGGAGTAAATCTGATCTCATTTATAATAACGGTTTCCTCCAGATTTATGAGAATCATGTCTTAAAGCAGGAATAACATGAGTAAACTACCAGTTTCAGTAATTATTGTTGCTAAAGAATCAGCCTCTACTATAGAAGAATGCCTGATCGCCATAATAAAAAACAACCCTTCTGAAATCATTGTCATAGATGGCAACTCTACAGACGAGACAATGCAGATTGCTCGTAAATATACTGAAAAAGTATATTCCGATGATGGTAAAGGGCTCTGCTTTGCGCGTCAACTTGGGGTGGAGCAGGCAACCCAGGAATATATTGCATATGTTGATTCTGATGTAGTCCTTATCGAAGATGCTCTATCAATTATGTACCGCGAGTTCATGGCTTCGGACTGCATCAGTCTGGTTGCCCAAGAGGCGCCAAATAGAAATATTTCTGGTTATTGGGAATGGGCACAATATGAACACAACCAGTTTCGCCGTGGCCAATGCAGTTTTGGCACAATAGCTGGCATTATGAAAAAGGAGACAATTCTAAAATTTGGTTTTAACCAGTCCTCTAATGACATTTATAGCGCCATGGATGATATGGACATGGAGATCAGATTGAGGAAGGCAGGATATAAGTTTGGAACCTCATCAGCTATTTATTACCACAGCTACAAGAGCGACTTCAAAAGCTTTGTTAGATACCGTTTTTTCATGGGGAGATTGACCGCCTGCTACATAAAAAAATATGGGCCGTGTAATGTTGGTTTTTGGCCGCCTTTAAGTAGGCTTTACTGGCTTGGTTTATTCTTGATAAAAGGCAAACCAAAGCTTATACCTTATATAATAGTGGATGGGATGATGCAGACAGCGGGTATGCTAAGAGAACTATTAGGAACACCAGGAAAGGATACGAGCGAAAAAAGATGAAATTTCGCATTATCGATAGTCGCCCAATAAGGTAGTTTGCAATTGGTGGTCCTTAAAGTTGAGGAGCATTAGAAACAGTTACCGCCTTCAGGCCCATGTTGTATTGGAAGAGACTTAACAGTGAGTTTTTATGTGTGCTGTTGTATAATAGTTAGCTATGAAAGAATGTGACTCTGAAAATAAAAGAAGCTGCCGGTATTAGGTTTACAGAAGTTGCCGAACCATGATTATTTTAATGAAACGGCTGATCAAGAAATTATTAGTGTATTCTCCAATCAGGTATTCTGAAAGATTGGTTTCACTTTGGCGTCTTACGCTACTGCGTGATTGGATAACGATGCGACAACCAATCCCTTATTTTAATACACGCGAATTGTTATATGCGTATGTAGTCGAAAAAATCGGCGGGAATAAACCTATCTCTTACCTGGAATTCGGCGTGGAACAAGGTAATTCTATCAAGCACTGGAGTAAATTAAATACAAATGACCAGAGCGAATTCATCGGGTTCGATTCTTTTGAAGGGCTTCCGGAGGACTGGGTTAAGGCAGAGTGTGTAATAAAACGGGGACATTGCTCCACCGATGGAATTCCTCCTAAAATATCGGACAAACGAGTCACCTTTATAAAAGGATGGTTTAACGATACACTACCACCATTTTTAGAAAAATACTCTACGGATAAACAACTGGTCATACACTGTGATGCGGATTTATATACCTCCACTTTATTCGTTCTCTGCACATTACATCCGTTTATTAAAACGGGAGTAATCATCTTATTTGATGACTTTAGCGCAATGTCCCATGACTTTAGCGCGCTGGAGGATTACACTCGATCTTTCCGGCGCAACTATGAAGTACTTGGAGCCGCAGGATACTATTACTACGGGCATGTTGCTATTAAGGTTGTCGAATAGCTTTGTTGCGCCAAACCCAGAAATTTATTGAGGGTCAGGTCACCAGCTAACAATAGGAAGTGGCATGGTCATGGGAACTTGTTTACAATGATACATAAACTCGTAGTGTGATTTTGAAATATTTTGAAAGTCATTACTCGTGCCACTATCCTCAATTATATTGTAGCTAACATTCCTATTGTAATAGATTCAGAAGGAGCGTGATGCCCAAAATATTACTGCAAGATACAACTGATCATCATTTCGTGACCTTCGAATACAATAGGGGTGCTGCTGCCATACTGCTTTCCACTATTGAAATAATCAGAAAGCTGATACCAGATACGGAATTTGTCAGCCTTATCCAGCTATCGGCTTCTTTTAGTGCTAATCACAATATAAAGGTAATTAAGACTAAATTCTTCTCCGCCAGACAATTCTCCCTAATAGAGTCTGTAAAATCATGGGCTCTGTTTTTACGCTGTGGTTTATGGACAATATTTCATAAGTATTTCCATTTAGAGCTAGACATTTTATTAAACAATACGATCCTAAAGGAATACTATGAGTCAGATGTAATCCTGGACCTGAGCATGGACCATTACAATGATGTTCATGGACTTATCAAGGTTATTGAGATATCACGGGATCTCATGCTCGGGAGAATGATGGGTAAGCCGGTGGTGATTTATGCACAATCCCCCGGGCCATTCAAGAGCTGGTTGGCTTCCAGGATTGCGCGCATAGCCTTGAATCGAGTCAGCCTTATCACGGTTCGGGAAGATATTAGTAAGGGTATATTGGATAAAATGGGCGTGTACCGGCCGCCAATTTATTTAACCGCTGACCCTGCTTTTCTTCTATTGCCTGAACCTGGGCCACGGATAGCTGAAATTCTCTCCGCGCTGCGGACTGATGATCTCCAGCCACTTGTTGGGATCGGCACGCCCGACGGATTACATTTCGGTGAGACTACGACCGTGCGTGGGTACATGAATATTCTCAGAGGTGCTTATCACCTAATCGAATATTTTCTGCCCGAACAACTATTTCTGTGGATAATGAGTCGGACAAAAGGGAGTGGATATTACTCTAACGTAGTAACACAACTCAGTAGCAATTTTGAAGTATCCATTGCACGTCTTGCTGACCATATAGTAAAGACGACCGGAGCATGCGTACTGCTTGTACCACATTTCGTTCCGCCAGGAGGGAGTTTTGAAGGGAATGCGGATGGCCGGGTTGTAACCAATATGATTCACAGCCTTGCATCGAATAAGGATAGTATTATACCAGTCAACGGTGAATATACGACACAGGAGATAAAGGGAATTATTGGTAAATGTGACCTATTTATTTCAATGAAGATGCATCCTGCGATTGCAGCTATCTCACAGTGCGTTCCTACAGTTGCCATGGGCGCCCATCAAAAGTTCCGTGGTATTATGCAGATGATGGGGCAGGAAAGATGGGCTTATGACCGCTTTTCTGAGGATTTGATAGCTATAATTGATGATGCCTGGCTTCATAGAGAAGAAATTAGAAAAGAACTGTATGCAAGGCAGGACGCCATAAGAGAAGCAGCGCTATATAATGCCCTACTGGTTAAACATATTCTGGATTCTTCTGCCGAAAAGCATGACTGACTTTACTACAGCGGCTAGATTCATCTTGGCAGAAATATATATTTCCAACATACCCCACAAAGAGCGCTTTGAGGATGCCCCTGATTCAAACTGTAATTGTAGACTCATAAGATAGGCCAGGATATTTGGCGCGGGGAAATTTAATTTATACAAGGGGATATTTCTATGACGCCAGCGGGACAAGGCAAATGTGGCCGCAATTACTCTCTTTTTGCTATAAAATCCCCCCTGCGACTGAATCGCCTTCTCGCCACCTATCCTATCAAAGTGCAGTTTCCCCGCGGATGCCATACTTTGCAGGATCAACTCCCCTCCTTGATTTCGGCAAATAACTATCGACTTTCCGACCTTATCCTCGGTAAACTCGGGCAACCAGGCGTCAGCGAATGAAATATCTGCCAGTTCAGCAGCCTGATCACAACACAGGGTGCATCGTCGGTAGTAGCAGAAAGTAGAATACCAGCCCCAAGTATCTTTAAAATGAATAAATCTCTTGTTGCCATCTCTAAAGCTTATTGCCATTCCGCCAGGCCAACCCTTACCGCGATAATCAATCCTGGCTATTTTCTCTTTGCTGATACCTTTGCGCCAAAGGTGAAATTTGGTCCACAAGAAGGTTGGCGCATGCCCGCAGAAAATCCCTAAATGCAAGACGATGCTTTCTTTCAATTTCTTATTAAACTGAGCCATTTTCCTAATTCCATGGATATGGCAGGGAAGTCCGACCACGGCGAACTTTTCACCCTCTTTGGAATTAAGAATCTCTTTCAAAGCAGTATTTGCAGGCACGGGGCAGTATTTGGATCCGGCAGCCGAGATAATTTCCTCTCGTGTTCTACCAATAAACGGTAGCGGCTCAAAAGGATTATCAGGGTTCATCCCGGTTACCAGTGCGCCGTCAATAATCCCCTCCTCAAGTGCAAATATGAGTAGTGCTGTAACCAGGCCGCCTGAGGTCGAATTATATCTGATTTCGTAGTCAGTGGCGTGACCGACATAGCAATTGAGGTAATTCCCCAATAGTATGTCATCAGGTTGTTTCCCGAAGATTTCGGAGTTCAATTGCTTGAAATCTACGGTATGCCCGGGGCAAGCCGCAAAGCAATCTCCACATTCATTACATTTGCCATCATCCAAACGCGGGACATAAACGCCACGGGACTCATTTATAATCATCTCTATGGCCGAAAGTGGGCATATTCCAGCGCAGGTACCACAACCTGTGCATAAATCATCCTTTATTACCGAGGCAACGGTTTTATAATTCGTCATACCACGCTATACATTCAATTACTAAATATTGCGTTTCAGCGTTCTATTCCTTATGAATATTACCAGAATTATCATTGCAGTTATAGCCTGGCTGGCCAACCATGCAGCACCGGCAGCTATCAAGCCGAATTGCGGCAGCAGTAAATAGCTTAGCCCCAAAGTCAACGCCGCTATCAGCCCTGAAAATAAAATTACAGGTTTCATATCCTTTTCCACTTTCTTTTTGCTGAAATAAATACTATTTATGCTTAGCGGCAAGGCAGTTAGAGTTAACATCATCAGTAATCGTGTGCCTTCCTCAGAGTACTCTTTACCAAAGATCAGAAGCAGCTTATCACCCAGTAAAATCATCAGTATTATTGCAGGAATAAGTAAAATCAGGATAAACTTCAGGCTCTGCCACATATGTCCAGGGGTTATTTGACCATTATTTGAGCCCTCGGCAAAAATGGAAAGCGACGTGGACGAGCCAATGGCATACAGCAGGCCGGCTATGCTCCAAGTGATAAAGAAATAGGCGGTTTGCTCGGGACCCAGCATATTTACAATCATGATGCTTAACACCAGCGCCGGAGCCGTTGCAATTATATCGGCAACGTAGTTAAAAGAAGAAAACTTTATTATTCCCTTTAAAAGATTTATTCGAATCCCCGGCAGGGGAAAATAGCCCTTTACAATCCGAGGTAATAATATAAAAATACCCAGGCTAACTGCAATCATATACCCGATTCCCACCGCGCTAAATATGCCGAACGCCGCAAAGATTTGCGCCAGCAAAACCACAAGTATGATTTTAGAAATCATAAAAATGCAGGATTGAATCAAGGCGAAGTCAGATCTTTTCCTGGCGATAAAAGAGTATTGTGCCATTCCGGTTAGCCCGGTTGCCACAGTAAAAATGATAAAAAGGAGTAGGTATAGCGGCTGTTCGCGTATAAATATTAATCCAGGTGACCAGATATCCAATCCTATAATAAACACGGCGGCGATTATTATTGCCAATATAACATTGGTGGTAAAGACAGAGTTTATCAATTTTTTAGCATCGCCACCGGCATCGGGTGAATACCGGACCAGCCCCATTCCAAGTCCGACGGCAGCTATACCGGATAGCAGGGATACGGCTGATAATGCCGCTGAGGCAAGACCTACCGCTTCAGCCGTGTATAACCTGGCAGCCAGTATCCAGAAAACAAAGCCCAGTAGCGCCGTCACAGCGCTGTTTAGCATGAGATAAATAGAATTCCTATAAAGGGAAATATCGTATAAACTCTTTAAACGCTGACGAAGTTTAAGCGATTTTAAGTCAATATCGATTGAAAATTGCATAAATTCATGGGCTAACTTTAATAATCATACGCCCGTGTATATACTATATCACTATAGTCATGTAAAATGCCATTGAGTGTACGCATTCAACTTTGATATCGCACAGTATCTGGAGAAACAGTATTGAATATGATCAACCGGTATCTGGACATATGGCTCATACTATTATGTTCTTTTATCCTGGTTATGCTGATTGTAGTTT
>Ga0247841_10013680_pt1 | contig 10319 bp, 10 predicted proteins | sample LaCruzMarch2015__2_FD_192410 | JGI IMG/M metagenome (GOLD analysis project Ga0247841, IMG submission 192410) | Freshwater microbial communities from meromictic Lake La Cruz, Castile-La Mancha, Spain - LaCruzMarch2015_18m | ecosystem: Environmental > Aquatic > Freshwater > Lake | place: Spain...
CATGGCCAAATACTATTTGCCTTGTCTTTTCCGGCAGCAGCGCGTTTCAGGTTCACAGGGTGATTTTCCAGCAATATTTGAGAACGTAAAATTAAATCGTTGAGCAAATTTGCGGTTTCTTCCGATTCAGTCGATTCTGCTTTTATCATTACATCTTTAAAAGGAGTTCCCGGCACATCGTGAGGTGGTGTACAGTGAAGTTGTTTTTTTCCTCCTTTTATTTTCAATAAGTGACGGTACGAAACTCCCGGAAAGAAATTAATAATCTCATTTCCAAGTTTTTTTTGCAAAAAAAGAATCAATTCACTTGCTTCTTCATTGCTTATATGACCAGCTGAGTGATTCTTGATTTTTTTATTTTCTAAACAAATAAGATTGCAGCGCATGGCCATCTCATTTGGTTCGATAGCAACTCCCATGCTGGCAGCTTCCAACGATCCACGACCTTCGAAAACATCATTTACATCATAACCAAGAACAGTTAGGTTTGCAATTTCGCTACCCGGAGCATATCCTGCAGGAATAGTATCAAACAATCCGTTACGTCCTAATTTAGCAATCTTATCAATATTCGGGATATTTGCTGCCTGTAAACAGGTTTTATTTCCAAGTGATGCAATTGGCTCATCAGCCATTCCATCTCCAAGTATAATTAAGTATTTCATATTATAATAACCCCTAGCCCCTAAAAGGGAACTAAGTTAGTTCTGTGTTTATAATTGTTTTGTCTGAAGTATTCAAAAATATATGTAGAATAATACTATCATAATTCCCCTTTAGGGGCTAGGGGTATCAGTTATTCCAAAAAATCTTTATAATTGGGTAATGCATTCTCCAATTTTTTCATTGTTTCGGCTAATGTCAAATAACTTTCGCCACCGGCTGCATTCAAATGTCCACCACCATTAAACAAATCGGCAGCCACTTTGTTTGCCGGAAATGTGCCTTGCGAGCGTAATGAAATTTTAATTTTATCGGTATCTTCACGCATAAAAACTGAGAATTCAACGCCGTGAATAGACAGTGGTATATTTACAAATCCCTCAGCATCACCGTTTGTATAATTAAATTGATATAATTCCTTTCCGGAAATAGTAATGATAGCAGTGTGATATTCGGGATAGATTTTCATTTTTTGAAATAAACAAAAACCCATTAATCGAAGACGATCAGCTGAATATGTATTGAAAACTTTTCGATAAATATCATCTTTATCAACTCCAATTTTTATTAATTCGGCAATAATGATGTAGATTTCCTGACTATTAGAATTATATGTAAAGCCACCGGTATCAGTCATCATTCCGGTATAAATACATTCGGCACAAGCCAAATTTATTTTCGAAAAATCACCCATTCTGCAAATCAACCTAAAAATCAACTCACTAGTTGATGTAATTTCAGGATATGAGATCGTAATTTTCGCAAAATTAGCTGGATGTAAATGATGATCAACCAAGACTTTGAGAGCAGGTGACGAAATAACAGCATCGGCCATTTTTGCCATTCTGCTTTCAGTATTAAAGTCGAGAGCAAAAATCAATTCTGCCGAAGCAAATATTTCATCCGACTTTTCTTTACTTTCTTCATAAACCAATACGCATTCGGCCCCCGGCATCCACGATAAAAAATTGGGAAAAGCAGTTGGAACTATTACAATAGGCTCTTTTTCTATAGTCATCAAATAATGCCATAAAGCTAATGTAGAGCCCATAGCGTCACCATCTGGTCCAACATGAGCCACAATGACAATTTTTTCCACACTGTCGATGGCTTTCTTGACCTTGGTAATCAGGTCTTCTGCAATTATTTTTGAAATCATTTTGGCTATTTTATTTTGACTGCAAAAGTAGCAAAAAAAAATGATTTGGTGAGATTACAAATTTTGAATAAATTAATCCGTAAAGTTTAACATGTAAGCACCTTTTTCGGCTACAGAATAATATGCAATATTGTGGCTTCTACATGCATCTTTGATACTTTGGGAGTACCATTTCGAAATTGTTTTATCTACAATTATTTTTCGAGGATGAAAATTCTTCAAAACTTGCTCAATTTTTGGTTTAATTCCATCACCAATAATCAGATAATCTAGTTCCAGAGCATCCGAAGTGGTTTGCAATTTTGAAAATTCTTTGTTCAAAATACAAATTCTTGCACCTTGAAAATATACAAATCCATTCGAGTACCAATTGCTTTTTTCTAAGTATTTTGGGTTATCGAGTTTTTTATTCTGCCAAAATGACTTTGCAATTCGTTCTAATTCAGTAGTGTCAGTTGTAATCACATAGTTTTTGTTTCTGTCTATAAAATTGACATGTGTATTTTTCATACCGGCAAATACAATCATTCGCTTCGATGTCAAAGTTTGGTAATTCACTTGCAAATTAAAAAGACAAACCAACAAAAATGCAAATAAACCTACAATTAAAGGGGCAAATTTACGAGTAAAAAGATAGGTTGAAAAACAAATAATAGCAATAATCAATACAATCATTTGATGAAGATCAATTGAAATATGCGACAGTGAATAAGGTAAATGCTGTATCCAGACGATAAGAAAATTCAATAGCCAAAGTGACCATTTTAATAAAAAAGCTACTGCCAGTGATAAATAAGGAATAAATGAAACCATCAACAATCCCATTGCCAGATAAATAACCACACTTGAAAGCGGAATGGCTACTAAATTAGTGAGTAAAAAATAATTTGGAAATTGTTGGAAATAGTAGAGTGTAAATGGTGTTGTGCCCAATTGAGCTGCAATTGACACGGAAAATAGTTCCCATGTTAATCTTGAAACTTTGTTATTAGGTGTGTACAACTTAGTGACAATTGGCTGAAAGAAAATAATACTCAGAACTGCCGAATAGCTTAACTGAAATCCAACATCGTACAGGAAATTTGGATTGTAAAGCAACATACCCAAAACAGACATGAAAATAGTATTGTATATCTGCGATTTACGTTCAAAACAAGTTGCAAGCGCTACAAAACTAAACATCAACGTTGCTCTGATAACTGCGGGTGACAAACCGGTTATAAATGCATAACCCCACAAAAAGAGGGTTATAAAAATGGTTTTCAGCACTTTTTGTCGTTGGTTTTTATTCAAAAATGACAATAAAAATGCCATTACAACATATACCACTCCAACATGCATACCACTTACCGAAAGAATATGCATTGCCCCTGTGGCACTATAACTTGCACGCAAATCAGGCTGTAAATCATCTGTATAGCCTAAAGTTAATGCAGCAAGGACTGCAAATTCATCTCCCTGAATTTTAAATTTACGATAAATACTCAATAAGTAATTTCTAGATTTATCGGCTTCCCGTTGAATTGAAAAGCTGTTGTTTCGGTCTGTAATTTGCCAACTTGAGGATGAAATGTAGCACGTTGCTCCCACTCCCTGGCGTTTTAAGTATGCCGCATAATTAAAGCCATCCGGATTTTGAACCTTTTCAGGCGCAATAAATTCAGCTTCTAACATCAATCTGTCGCCAAACAACAATTTAGAAGCAGCAGAATCTTTTTGAAAATACAATATTGCTTTCCCCTTTGCTGGTTTCCAACTATTTGAGTCGTAATATTGAATAACATCAACTTTACATTGGTACGACTTGGCCTTTTCAATTGGTGCTGCTACAAGTTCAACTCTATAAATTCCTTTTTGATTTAAATGGTCAAATACAAATTCCTTTTCTCTTTGTCCGCTCAAAAAATAAGATAGCACGAACATAAATAAAAAAAATCCACTGCCAAAAAGCCAACGGAATTGAAATTGCCGTTTTGGAACTCGAATCAAAACCGACAACAATATTAGTAGAAGCGACAATGACAAAATTACATACAAACTCCATTGAAACAGCTCAATATATTGGAAGAAAAGTATTCCAATAATGAAAGGCAGCAGCAATCGAAAAAAGGGAGTTCGTTGCAAAAAGTCCATTAAGTTTATAAATTATTTGTTCAATGTAATATAAGATTTAATTTACCAAACTTCTGCTCTTTGCTTAATTTCAGTCCAGCCTAATGCCATATTAATTAAGCTCTTAGCATATTATTTATTGTTTCAATCGGATTGTCAGTATTAAAAACTGCACTTCCGGCAACCAATACATTAACGCCACAATCAAATAGTTTTTGAGCATTCCCTACATTTACGCCACCATCCACTTCGATTACGCAATGTGCATTTTTACGTACAATAATCTCTTTCAATTCTGCTATTCTTTGGTAACTCTCCTCGATAAACTTTTGTCCGCCATATCCGGCAAAAACCGTCATAAGTAGCACTAAATCAACTTTATCAACATAAGGTTCTAACACAGATACAGGTACATCGGGATTTATGGTGATACCAACTTTTATTCCCTCGGCTTTAATCATTGCTATTACTTCATACGGATTTTCAACTGTTTCGTAATGAAAAGTCAAAATATCGGCACCTGCTTTTGCAAAACGAGATACATATTTTTCGGGATGAACGATCATCAAATGAACATCGAGTGGTTTGCTACAATGTTTTTTTACGGCTTCAATTACCGGAAAACCAAAGGAAATATTCGGAACAAAAACACCATCCATCACATCGATATGTAACCATTCGGCATTACTGGAATTTATCATTTCGCAATCGGCTTGTAGATTCCCAAAATTGGCAGAAAGCAAGGAAGGAGATATTATTCTTGTCATATTTATATTGTGAAAATGTGGATAATAATTTGCAAATATAATAAAAAAAGACTTCCAATGTTGGAAGTCTCTCTATTTAATTTAAAAACAATTCAACGAACTGATTATCTGATATTTTTTCAACCCTGTAGCTTGAAGCAAATTGCATTATCTTTTGTAAAGTAGCAATTCCGGGCTGTAAATTTACTTGTTTTGGGAAGTTTTTTTTCGTAATGTATAAATCAGTTTTGTTTAATGAAGTAGTAATTTTTTGCATAGGCAACTTGTTATATTTTAATTGTTATGTAATTAAAACGCAAGCATTGGCAAAAAAGTATATTTCCAATAAATATAAACAACAAATAACATTTATTAATCTATGTATTATTGCATTCGGGACAAAATACAATTTTATCTTATTAATTTACAACTGATTAAATTATTGTTATTTTATTTCTAAATATACATCTTTTTCATTAGCAATTCGTCGCATATTGAGAAGTGCATAACGCATACGCCCCAAAGCTGTATTAATACTTACATTAGTTTTCTCAGCAATTTCCTTGAAACTCATGTCTTCGAAATATCGCATACGAATTACTTTTTGTTGAGATGCGGGTAAGAAATCTATGAGATGCACTACATCTGCCAATACTTGCTCATTCGATATTGTATCTTCAAAACTTTTTTCTGAAAGTTTTGCATTATTTACAATGTCGTAATCAACAGCATCTGCCGAAAAAGTATTTTCATTTTTTTCGCGACGAAAATGATCAATAATAAGATTGTGGGCAATTCGATTTATCCACGCCAAAAACTTGCCCGATTCGATGTATCGACCTTGCTGTATGGTTGCAATAGCTTTGATAAAAGTGTCTTGAAAAATATCTTCGGCGAGTTCCCGATTGCGTACGATCAAATATATATAGGTATATGCTTTTGATTTGTATCGCAACAGTAAAATTTCAAACGCTTTGTTATTGCCAGTCTCATAAAGTTTTACCAATTCGTCATCGGTTAACAAATTTAGAGTTTTCATTACTTCTTAATTTTTAAGGTTTTAAAGTAATTCTCAGCAATAGGCGTTTTATGTTTTAAGTTATTATTCGGGTTATATGAGACTGCAAATATAGTGAATGTATTGAAAATAAAAAACGTTTCTGCCTTTTATTTTATAAATTAACTGATTATTAACAAATATAGTATATATTAAAGGATTCAATAATTGAAATATTTATTTATTGTCCACTTTGTAATAGCAAATAATTATTCAACCCAAAGTACCAATCCTTTCAAATACTCACCTTCAGGATGATATATATTAATTGGATGATCGGCTGGCTGCGAAAGTTGATGTAAAATGCGTACATTTCTCTTACTTTCGGCTGCTGCACTGAAAACAGCCAATCGAAACTGTTCCTTAGAAACAACTTGTGAACAAGAAAATGTAAAAACAATACCACCGGGTTTAATTTGTTCAAAAGCTTTGGCATTTAATCGTTTATAACCTTTCAATGCATTACGTAGTGCTTCGCGGTGTTTTGCAAATGCGGGTGGATCCAGAATTATTACATCATATTTCTGTTCAATATTATGTAAATTATTCAGGTATTTGAAAGCATCCTCATCATAAGATTTATGGCGGGAATCATTTGGAAAATTAATCTCCACATTCTTATCAGTCAGAAGTATAGCTTTAGAAGAACTGTCAACTGAATGGACAATTTCAGCTCCACCTCGTAAAGCATAAACAGAAAAACCTCCAGTGTAGCAAAACATATTTAACACCGATTTTCCGGCTGAATATCGTTCCAGTAATGATCGGTTCTCTCGCTGATCGACAAAAAAACCGGTTTTTTGTCCGCGCAACCAATCAACATGAAATACTAATTCGTTTTCTATTGCAGATAGTGTAGTAGTTTCTTTACCAATTAAATAGCCATCTTCGGGCGTTATAGGAGCATTGAATGGCAAAGTCGTTTCCGATTTGTAATAAACATTTTTTACTTCAGGCACATTCTTAACAATGGCTTTTGCCAAAGCTTCACGAATCTCATGCATACCTACTGAATGCGCTTGCATAACTGCAGTTTCGGCATATACATCCACTATCAATCCCGGCAAAGAATCACCCTCGCCATGAACCAATCTATAGGTATTATTTTTTGTGGAATCAACCAGCCCCAATGATTTGCGCATATTATATGCCAATTCAATTTTTCGATTCCAAAAAGCTTCATTTACATCCGTTTTTTCAAACGAAATAACCCTTACAGCTATGCTACCAATTTGATAATGACCAATAGCCAAAAAATTGCGATAACTATCAAGTACTTCAACTAAATCTCCTTCTTTTGGTTTTCCTTCAATTTTTTGAATTGCACCTGAAAACACCCAAGGATGGAATCGTTGTAAACTTTCTTCTTTTTTGGGTTTGAGCTGAATAATTATCATTTGTCGAATGGGGTGTTAATAACTGATAGTTTGGTTTGGTTTTTCAATTTCCGGCATTTCAGGCCTTTGATTTATTGCTTGTTGTTGGCGAATCCCTTCTTGTACCAAAGCATCTATCTCATTTTTGGAAAGTTTTTTTTCTTTCAATAACTGAAGATAAATTTTCAAACTGGCCCAGGCATCTGTTGCAGCATATCTAAGTTGCTGTTCACTCAGTTCTGCATTTTCCCAATTAGTAAGACGCTGTGATTTAGATATTTTACTTCCAAAAAGTATGGCATAAATTTTTTGAAGGCTCAATTCCATGATACCATAATTTTTTGCAATGGTCTGAATATCAATAAAACCGGCAGGTTTAAAAGTATGTCGTTTATTCAGTCCTATTAAATCGTCGCGCAAAGAAAGTCCAATTTTAAGGACTTCTTTATCAGACAAAAATTCTGCCAGAGCGGCTGGAAAATCTATTAAATTTAGTCGAAACAAAAAACAATGATCAAGTGATGATATTTGAACCAACGACACTTTATGGTGAGTTCCTCTTGTAAATGATGGTTTTGTTTCAGTATCTATACCAACAATTGTGTTTTTGCGAAGTTCCTGAATAGCAGAATAAACCTTCGACAAATCGTCAACAAGTGTAATTTCACCTTCAAATATAACTACCGGTAAAGCGTTTACCTCTTCTTTTGTTATTTTATTTTTCAACATAAATTTCTACAATAAACTCCCTAAATTTTCTTCGTCATCGTCCTGAAGAAAATTTAAAAATGAATTTCTATCGATTTTTGCTCGTGTAATGGCATCTTCAATAACCTCATCCTGTCCAAAGTCATCGCTGAAACGTAATGCATGTAATGCGCGTAATGCATTGAGTAGCTTTTGCCCCCAATGTTCGCCAAATGCCTCAATACAAACCACTAAGGCATCGTTCATTATATCAACATCGCCCAATTGAAAATTAGCAGCAAAATCTTTGAGTTCCTGATAAACATCGGCTAGATTTTCGGACACAAAAGCAGCAATCGGTGTGTCACTCAATGCCATATCAGGATGAAAAACTTCTAAATATGAATCATCGCTCCCAAGCAATTGTTCCAATTGTTCACGTACAAATTGATAATCTTCTTCGGTTACAAATCGTTCTGTTTGATCATCATAAACCGCTTGAGGTGCATCAATAAGAGATGCTTTCAAATACAGTAATGGAAGCATTTTAACTGTCTTTTGTACAAAATCAACTTTTGTAAATTCGGTTGCATGCTCAAAAAATAAGCAAGTTTCTGCCGCAACAGTAACAAATTCTATAACACTTTTACTATAAACAAAATGATTAGGAAGATCGTCTGTGGTCATGATGACAATATATTTTTAAAACAGTTGCAAAAGTAAGAAAAAATATCCGTTTATTGGCATTTCAATTTTACTAATTATTAGCCAACATATTTAATAATAATACATTTAGATAGGAGATAAAAATCAACGAAAATGTTGAAAGTTTATAAAACATTCAAAAGATTCAAGTGTTTTATTATTAAAAGAATATTTGAGTTTTTGACAAATTGCAAAAATAAAAAACTATCTTTACCAAAATTATTTTCAACTATTAATTCTTAAATTTTAAAGCCATGGAAGACAAACTTATTACATTAAAAAATTACGAAACAATGGTGGAAGCCTTATTTGATCAAGAATTATTGAAAGAAAATAATATTGACAGTTCAATAAACAACGAAGATTCAGTAGAATTAATGCCGATGTTTGGCGAGATTAATGACGGTTTAAGAATTGTTGTTTTTGAAACTGATTTTGAAAAAGCAATTAATATTCTTGAAGAATACAAGAAGTCATTAACAGCCGAAGTCTAACTTTTTCTGGCATTTGACAATTCACTTATAGTTTTCCCCAATAACGGATGAACTAAATCCGGGGCTATCTCGGCCATTGGAAACAACACAAAATCCCGCTCTGTTAATAACGGATGTGGGATTTTTAATGATGGCTGATGAATTATTAAGTTGTCATACAATAAAATATCTATGTCAATAAGTCGGTCGTTATAACTATCACCAGTTTTTTGTGAGCGACCAAGCTTTTTTTCAATTTCCTGCGTTTTTGATAATAGATCGAAAGGAGTCAAATCGGTCTCAAATAAAATTACTACATTAACAAATTCATTCTCCGATTCAAAACCCCATGGCTGAGAATTGTAAAATGCTGATTGACAAAGTAAACTTCCTACTTCGAGAGTCAAATAAATAATTGCATCGTTTAAATTACTTTCTTTATTTCCTAAATTTGAACCCAGACCAAGATAAACTAATGACATGAATAGTTGATTTTTTATATTCTTTGAATTTGTTGCAAATTTAGGAAAAAAGAACCGTTTTATTTACTTTAAAGTTTCAGAATAGTTACATTCCATTTTTAACCCGAATTTGCGTTATCAAAATTGTATTATTTATTCATATTCATTCATAAATTTCTGTATCTTTGCCATCCAATTTTCAATTATAATCTCTAAATTCTGCCAAACTGAATTGTATGAAATTTAAATTTACCATATTACTGCTATTCACAACTTTCAATTTATTTTCTCAAACGGTGCTAACAATACCACAAATTCAGGGATCAGGTACTGCCAGTGCTTATTCTACTTCAATAAAAACTACAGGAATAGTAACAGCAAAATTTATTGGAAGTGGCAAAATTGGCGGCTATTTTATTCAAGATGCTGTAGGAGATGGAAATTTAATGACCTCAGATGGAATATTTGTATCCACTTCTACTGACAATGTATCCGTTGGAGATAAAATTGAAATTACAGCGACTGTGAGTGAATACTCTGGTCGTACTCAGCTTGGAAGTATTACAAAAACTACCATATTAAGCTCTAAAAATCCACTACCAATTGTAAAAGTTAAATATAATATCGATACATGGAAATGGGAACAGTTTGAAGGCATGTTATTGCAGTTTGATCAGATACTCTATGTTACAAACAATTACGGCTTAAAGCAATATGGTCAGTTGACATTGAATCCAACGCGGAAATTTATCCCAAGTAATCAATGTTTTCCAAACACAACAGATTACTCAACTTATGTAACTGCAAACTCAAAAGCGCAAATAACATTGGATGACGGGATTACAACTACAAATTACACTCCCATCCAATTTGCAGATGC
>Ga0247841_10013682_pt1 | contig 10316 bp, 10 predicted proteins | sample LaCruzMarch2015__2_FD_192410 | JGI IMG/M metagenome (GOLD analysis project Ga0247841, IMG submission 192410) | Freshwater microbial communities from meromictic Lake La Cruz, Castile-La Mancha, Spain - LaCruzMarch2015_18m | ecosystem: Environmental > Aquatic > Freshwater > Lake | place: Spain...
CAAAACGGTGGTCAACGTTTCGGGGAAATGGAAGTGTGGGCACTGGAAGCTTATGGTGCGGCACATACTTTGCAAGAAATTTTGACCATTAAATCCGACGATGTACCTGGGCGCTCTAAGGCTTATGAAGCAATCATCAAAGGCGAGCCGATCAATAGAGTGAACTTGCCAGAATCATTTAATGTGTTAGTGCGCGAATTAAAAGGTTTAAGTTTAGATGTAGAATTATTAAAACGCTCCGAATCAGGCGAGTATGTTTTAGCTTCGGATTTGAAAGAGCAAAAGGTCGCGGGAGAAGAAAGCAAGACTGAACAGAAGTAATTATTTACAAAAATATAAAATAATAAACATATGACCCGCGACATACTACATTCTATCGACTTCGACGCCATTCGCCTGCGCCTTGCCTCACCAGAGGTAGTGCGAGGTTGGTCGTTTGGTGAAGTTGATAAACCGGAAACTATTAATTACCGTACTCAAAAACCAGAAAAGGGCGGCCTGTTTGCTGAAGAAATTTTTGGTCCGACCAAAGACTGGGAGTGTTACTGCGGTAAATACAAAAAAATTCGTTATAAAGGAATTGTTTGTGATAAGTGCGGCGTGGAAGTTACCACTTCTCTTGTGCGTCGTGAACGCATGGGACACATTGAGCTCGTGGCACCGGTTGCGCATATTTGGTTTTTACGTTCTGTACCGAGCAAGGTTGGTTTAGTTTTGGACTTGTCTGTGATGGCGTTGGAAAAAGTTATTTATTTCGCTTCATTTGTTATCACTCATGTTGATGAAGCGGCTCGCAAACAAACATCTGAATTATTAAAACAAGAATACAAATCCAAACGTAAACAAATTGAAAAAGAATTAGAAAATAAAGTAAAAGAATTGAGTGAGAAAAAGGCGAGTGCCGAAGCGATGTCACAAGCGCAAGAAGAAGCCGATCGTAAGCGTAATGCTTTGGAAGAGGACTTTTTGATTGCGGATAAAGAATTAAAAGAATTGCAAGTACTCAAAGTAATTTCTGAAAATAAATATCAGGAATTATCTTTGCGTTATGGCCATTTGTTTGAAGCTGGAATTGGCGCTGATGCAATCCGTGGACTTTTAGAGCGGGTAAATTTAGCTGAAACCATAAAGCAATTGGGCGATGAACAGCAAAATGCCAAAGGTGCTAAATTGGAGCGCATTATTCGTCGTCGTAAATTATTAAAAAGTTTGTTAAAAAATGATATTCGTCCAGAGTGGATGATACTCAAAAATATTCCGGTGATTCCACCAGATTTGCGTCCGATGGTAGCTTTGGATGGCGGACGTTTTGCAACTTCAGATTTGAACGATTTGTATCGTCGGGTAATTAATCGCAATAATCGTTTAGCGCGTTTGCTTGAGCTTGATGCACCAGAAGTTATTTGCAGAAATGAAAAACGCATGTTGCAAGAAGCGGTGGATGCTTTGATTGACAATAATGCGCGTCATAGTAAAACTGTTATGGCTGCTACTGGTCAGAAACGTCAATTACGTTCTTTGGCTGATATTTTGAAAGGCAAACAAGGACGTTTTCGCCAGAATTTACTTGGTAAACGCGTTGACTATTCTGGTCGTTCGGTAATTGTGGTTGGTCCGACTTTAAATATTGATGAATGTGGTTTACCAAAACGCATGGCTTTGGAATTGTTCAAACCATTTATCATGAGTCAAATTATTAAACGCGAATTAGCGCATAATGTGCGCAGTGCTTCTCGGTATATTGACGGCGAGCATGACGAAGTTTGGGATATTTTGGAAGAATTAACCAAAATACTCGCGTGTTATTAAATCGCGCGCCGACTTTACATCGTTTGGGTATTCAAGCGTTTCATCCACGTTTAGTGGAAGGCAAAGCCATTCAACTGCACCCACTTACTTGTGCGGCGTTTAATGCTGACTTTGACGGCGATCAAATGGCTGTTCACTTACCGCTGACTACAGAAGCGCGTTGGGAAGCAGACAACCTCATGGCTGCAGAGAAAAATTTATTGAAGCCAGCTACTGGTCAGCCAGTAATTACTCCTAGTCAAGATATTGTGCTCGGTTGTTACTATTTGACACATTATCACACGGACGATACCAAAGAAGTGAAAAAATATTTTTCTTGTGAGCAAGAAGCCAAGTTGGCCTATAAGAGCCGAGTGATTACTTTGCATGAACGCATCAAGGTGCGTTTCTCTAATTTGGAAAAATTTCCGAAGGACACAAGTGCGTTGGTGGAAACTTCTATTGGTCGTTTGATATTTAATGAAGTTTTGCCGGAAAAGTTGCCATATTACAACGAAGTAATTACCAAAAAGAAAACAGCCCAAATTATTAGTTTGTGTTTAGAATTATATGGTCAACAAAAAACCGCGTACTTCATTGATGACCTCAAAAATTTAGGATTTAAATATGTCACTAAATCTGGTTATTCCATTGGTATTGCAAATTTTCCAGCAGTACCGGAACGTCATGCGCTTCTTGCCGAAGGTGATGTAGCTGTGCGCGAGACCGAAGAACAATTTCAAGAGGGCTTACTAACACAAAACGAACGCCATTCCAAAATTTTGGAAATTTGGGCCGGAGTGAAAGACCGAGTATTGGTCCAAAGTCAAAAAGTTTTAGATAAAAACACCTCAGTATTTGCTATGATTGATTCTGGGGCGCGTGGTACTTTGGGACAATTAGGACAGGTGATCGGTATGAAAGGTCTCGTCGTGTCGCCGTCCGGTGATATTATTGAATTGCCAGTAAAAGGCAACTTCAAAGAAGGCTTTGATGTTATTGAGTTTTTTATCTCTTCACATGGTACTCGTAAAGGTTTGTCAGATACAGCTTTACGCACTGCCAATGCCGGTTATTTGACCCGTCGTTTGGTTGATGTGTCTCAAGATGTAGTTGTTCTAGAAGAAGATTGCGGCGATAATATCGGAGAAATATTTACTGTTGAACAGTCCAAAGAAATGGGTGAAAAATTAGCTGATCGCGTCTGGGGCCGTTACATCTTGGCTGACATTAAAGTTGGTAATAAAGTATTGCTCAAAGCTGGTGATGTAATTGATGATAAAATTGCGCGTTCTCTCGAAGAAAACAAAGTTGATTCAATTCACGTGCGTAGTGTTTTGCAGTGTCATTTACCAAAGGGTGTGTGTCGCAAATGCTATGGATTCGATTTGGCGCACAACAAGCCGGTGGAATTTGGAACTTCGGTTGGTATAATTGCCGCTCAGTCAATTGGTGAACCAGGTACACAGCTTACCCTTCGTACTTTCCATTCTGGTGGTGTGGTAGGTGGAGATATTACCCAGGGTTTACCGCGCGTAGAAGAATTATTTGAATGCCGTTCACCGAAACACCAGGCTGTTTTGTCTGATGTTGACGGAAAAATTGAAATCGAAGATGCGGACGGTAAAATTGTCACTTCAGCTACTGGTAAAAAGATTTTCGAAGGTCGCCGTGGACAAAAAATTGTACGCGTGCACTTTGAAGGTATAGATGAAATGAAAACTAAATTAAAATCAGAAGACGAAGTGATGGTGAAAGATGGTGACAATGTAATTAAAGAAACAGTGCTTGTTGTACGTGGTGCGTCAGGTGATGAAGTTAAAGCCAAATATGATGGCCAAGTTAAGTTGGAGCGCGGTACTTTGACACTGTCCTATGTTGGTCCAAAAATTCGTGAATACATCATACCAATTGGCTATAAATTGTATATTAAAGATGGTGAAAAGGTGGCTAAAGGCGACCAAATGACCGATGGTTCCATTAATTTACACGAATTGTTTGAATTAAAAGGCCGTCCAGCTGTACAGCGCTATATTTTGCAAGAAGTACAAAATATTTATTCCAGCCAGGGCCAGAAAGTGAACGACAAACACGTGGAATTATTAATAATGCAAATGTTTAGTCGCGTTTATGTGGAAGATGCTGGCGATACTGATTTATTACCCGGAGAAACTGTAGAGCGTGCCCAAGTTGATTACGCCAATCGATTGGCGAAAAAAGAAGGTGGTAAGATTGCCACCGTGCACGAATTACTACTTGGTATTTCTCGGGTAGCACTCTCTACGCAAAGTTTCTTATCAGCCGCTTCATTCCAAGAGACTGCCAAGGTTCTCATTAATACTGCCATTACTGGTAAAATCGATTATTTGGAAGGTTTAAAAGAGAATGTGATTATTGGTCGTTTAATTCCAGCTGGTACTGGGTTCAAACAGTAAAAAAATATAAAATAAAATAAGCGCCTGAAGGCGCTTATTTTATTTAGTTGTTTATTTACCAAATCTCCTCTGTCGTTTATTATATTCTTTAATAGTTTCGTCTAGTGCTTTTTCATCAAAATCTGGCCAATGAATAGCGGGGAAATATAATTCACTGTATGTTCCTTGCCAAGGTAAAAACCCAGACAAACGTTTTTCACCTGATGTGCGGATAATCATATCGGGGTCAGGCAGTCCGCCAGTATCTAAGTTTTTGTTTATTAGTTCCATTGTAATATCTTTTTCTTTATGTCCTTTTTTAATTATTTTTTTAACAGTTCGCACCACTTCGTCTCGTCCGCCGTAATTTAAAGCAATATTAAAGATTAACTCTTCATTATTTTTTGTTAGAGCAATTGCCTGCTTTATTTTTTTTTGCAATGTCTGCGGCAGTCTTTCAATCGCACCCAAATGACGCAGGCTAATACCGCGCTTGTGAAAATTTTGGATATGGCGGTTAATGAAACTTTCAAATAAATTCATCAAGTAATTTACTTCTTTTTCCGAGCGGTTCCAATTTTCTGTGGAAAATCCGTAAACAGTAATAATTTTTATACCAAGTTTTTGGGCATGGATTAAAATATTTTTAACACTTTCTATTCCTTTTTTATGTCCAAAAAAAGTTGGCTTACCGCGGATTTGCGCCCAGCGACGATTGCCATCTAAAATAAAAGCGAGGTGTTTAGGAATTGTTAATTGTGTCATAAATTATATATTAGTTAGTATATAGTAAATCAATTTTTTGCCGCGGTCAAATGCTTTTTTGTCTGTCATTGCGAGGAGCGTAGCGACCAAGCAAACTCCACTTGTTTTTTAAGCGTAATATAGGTATATTAGACAGGTAATTATCCTATATTTTTATGTCTGGTCATTCTAAGTGGCACCCCAGCAGCAGACCCTTCGGGTCGCTACGGAGCAAGCAATATTTACTTTCTAATATATGAGCGGTCATTCCAAATGGCATAACATACAGGCCAGGAAGGGCAAACAGGATGCTTTAAAAAGTAATGTTTTTTCTAAGTATGCCAAGCAAATTACCATTGTGGTAAAGCAGAGCGGCGGTGATCCTGTTGTTAATTTTTCATTGCGTTTATTAATTGATAAAGCCAAAGCTGCGGGTATGCCCAAAGATAATATTGATCGGGCTATTAAACGTGGCACCGGCGAATTAAACGACGGTACGCAAATGGAAGAAATTATGTTCGAGGGTTTTGGACCGAGCGGTGCGGCGATTTTAGTTAAAACAATTACAGATAATAAAAATCGTACCAGTTCAGATATTAAGCATATTTTTAGTACTTTTGGCGGTACGGTTGGTGGTGTGGGCAGTGTACAGTGGATGTTTGAAAATTGTGTGTTGATTATTGTTGATTTAGGCGTTATTAAAAATCGTGAAGAATTGGAAATGAAAATGATTGAAGTTGGTGCGGATGATATCTGGGAAGAGGACGGTTTGGTTTATTTTAAGACCAAAATTATAAATTTTAAACATGCTATGGATTTATTGAAAGAATTGGGCATTGAACCGGTTAAAGCTGGAATTGAATGGGTGGCAAAAGACAAAGTAAAAGTAGATAGCGCTGGTGAAGAGCGTTTAAAAAAAATATTTGAACAGTTTGAAGACAATGATGATGTGGAAGATTATTATACTAACGCAGAATAATTATGTCTCCAGAAATTATTTTAGGAATTGACCCTGGTTACGGTAGGATTGGTTTTGGTGTAGTAAAAAAAGAAAACGGTGATTGGAAAGCCATTGCCTACGGCTGTATTGAAACCGAGCAGAAGGATTCATTTGTTGATCGTTTAAATGAAGTTTATGATGCTGTTAGAGGTTTGATTAAAGAATACAAACCAGATTTAATGGCTGTAGAAGAATTATTTTTTTTCAAAAATCAAACTACCGCAATTAAAGTTAGCCAGGCACGCGGGGTGATTTTACTCTGCGCTGTACAAAATGGGGTGCCAGTGGATGAATTTACTCCACTACAGGTGAAACAGGCGATTACTGGTTATGGGCAGGCAGAAAAACCGCAAATGCAAAAAATGGTAGCGACTATTTTAAAAATTAAAGGCTCCATAAAATCTGATGATGCGGCGGACGCGCTCGCGATTGCCTTATGTGCTGGCCAGTGTGCTTGGACAAAGAAAATAAAATAGAATTTTAAAATAAAACATCTGGTTTTTAGCCAGGTGTTTTGTTTTGTTCGTTTTTACTGTGTGTAAATTTCAAAAAATTATACATTATTGTTGGTTGGTACTGGTGGGGTAGGATCATTTTCTTTAATTCTTTTTCTACAAATTTGTTCAATTTCAAACACATTTGGCGCTCCACAAATATAAATGTTATCAGGGACATATCTACTCGGTCCATTTTTTCTACTAACCATCTCGCCGGTTCTCATTTGTAGTTTAATAGTCCCTTTTTGAGCACTACCTTTTACCTCTATATCTCCGGAGAATTGTTCCCAGTCAATAGATCTCAGATTGTCTTTTTGGTAATTCAGCAATCTGGTTGGCAATCCAACAAAATAGCCGCCTTCTTTTAAGAGAGCGGAAATACCAAATCCCAATATACCAATACCTACTAAAACAAAAATTCCAATCATAATGCCAGGCAAAATAATTGGTCCTAAATTTCCTGGGCCAGCGACCATATCAACTCCACCGGAAGTAAAGTGAGTTTCCTTACCTTGCAAAATTGGCCCAACCATTAAGAACGCCATCAGAATGCTAAACGAAGTCCAAATTATTCCGAATATAAATAGAAAGATCGAATCTTTAAATGGTTTGGCGCGTTTGGCCTTCACTGCGAAATCTTGATTTTCAGCACCAATCGCGGTGTTTAAATCTTGCGGCAAAATAATGTTTTCCATAATATTTTTTGGTTATTTGATAAAAATTAAATATAATGCAGTTTAATTTGTTTTTACAAAGTCGTAAAATTGAGAAAAATTTTTGACAATTAGAGATGGTTTTTCTTTTTTAAGAGCTTCTTCAACCTGGAAACCTCCAAGAATTCCAATTATTTTTTTAATATTAACTTCTTTTGCTTCTTTCATATCACCAGATGAGTCTGTGATAAAAATAACATTCTTTGGATCAATACTGTATTTTTTAAAAAGTATTTGGAATTTTTTTACCTTGCTTGCATGCACCTCGTTCCCAAGTATTTCAGTAAAACAGGATAAAATTCCATGTTTTTGCAAATATGACTGAATAATGTCGGTGGTCGTACTTGAGATAATAAAAAGTTGGTATTCCTTAGCCAATTTTTGAATAATAGATTTTTTCTCCTCATCAATTTCCAATGTTTTAAAGCGCTTACCATACTCTTTAAAAAAATCTATTTTTTGAACGACTTTATCTTCGTGAATGGCGTCATTGATGTTTCCGTCAAAATATGATTGATAACGTTCTAATGTGAGTGTAGGTTTTGACATTTGATTTATCTCAAGTGCGATATGCAATGTATCAGCAATCACTCCATCAAAGTCGAAGAATATTACTTTGTGTTGTTTCATAATACATTAAAACTTTTAAGAATGTTTTTTGTTTATTTTTTACAATTCATTTTTTTAATTATTTTAATTCCTTTTACACCAAGAATTAGTAACACCAAAATTAATAATTTTAAAATATAATGGCCGTGTATGTCTATAAAATATTTGGTCATTGGAGTTATGTTTTTAACGAGTAGATGGGCCAAAATACTAATTGGTAAAGTTAAGAACAACCAATTTCGTTTTGGTATATCAATCCTAATTTTTCTGAATATTTTCGATAACAATGGGGATAGTAAATATATTCCTAAAAATGCGATGGCAAAATCAAAAATAGCGTATCCACCCAGTCGAAATTGTCTAAGAAATTCTATTATGGACATATTTGTTAAAGTAAAGTTTTGAGTCGTTTAAAAAAAGTCACTGATTTGTTATTTATAAAAATATTTGAAAGGGCACTTCAATTATTTCACAGTTGTGTATATCTTCGCGGTTTACTATTGACCACATTACTACACCGTGACAAATTATTAAAATTCTATCATATTTTGCATATTTTAAAACAACATTTGATACTCGTTTTTTGACATGTGATAGCGTTTCCCAACATTTTTCTCCCCCCTCTGGCCACTCTCCATTGTTGCTACGCAATTCATCAAGTTTTAATAACACCTGGCTAATGTTGCTCCAAGAAAAACTTTTATCTGGAACCCATTCATGGAGTTCAAATTCAACTTTACATGGAATGTCAAGATGACGAATAATTATCATCGCTGTTTCCATAGTTCTGGTTGTTGGCGACACTAAACATAGATCTGGCTTCCATTCCTTAATCTTTTGTATGATATCTTGCGACTGTTTTTTGCCAAGGCTGGTAAGTGGGGCTAAATCACTGCCCCATCCCAATGTATTCCATTTGTTAGGAAAACTAAAGTCCGCTTCTGCGTGTCGCATTAATAATACTTTTTTATTTTCTATATTTTTTATGTCCATAATTTTATTTAGCTCGCTAATCTGATGATGTTGCTTATTAGCCGGTGTATTTTTTTAATAACGCAAGTAATCTTCGGCCATTTTTGTGATAACTTCACCTTCGAAATTATACAGTTTAACGTAGGTTTGTGAAGATTTATCGGCATTTTGCGGTGTGATGACAATGAAATTCATGGTTGTTAATTCCGGATTATGATCAATCCATGTTCCGGAGTTGGCGTAGATTGATTTTTGTCCGTTATAGTTGTTAGACGAAATAATTTTTGCAACATGGGTATGCCCAAAAACAACGATCCTCTTATCGGAATTAGGGTTGATAAAATACTGTGTGATTGCCTGGTTGTCCGCCTCCTCTACCGAAGCAGACTTGGCAATTGCTTGATCTACTGGAATATTTACAGCCACGTGGTTAAGAGCTTGTCTTTGGTCCCAGGTGTCTTGGATCCCTTTAAAGAGATTCATATTGATTTTCCCTCCGGCTGTTCGTTGGTAAGGCAATAGATCACTAAGTGCATATTTCTTGTTGAATCCATCAATGTTTGTTACAATAATTTTTTCATTAAGTTTATCCTTTATTGGTGTATAATTAATTACCCATTCCCAGAGTTTCCAATAGGCGAATAGTGAGTTTTGACTGGCACTACCAGAAGTAGCTTTGGTAACAACCGGCATGGTATCGCCCAGTTGTGGATGGTTTTGTAGTACATGGAGGGCAATGATTCGGGTAACGAAGTATCCCGGAGGCATTATGGTTCCGGGTGCAATATCTTGATTGGAAATCGGATCGGGCGCGCAGAAAAAATTATAACGATGACCGTGTTCAATAGCTATTTTAGGATAATCAGCCGGGGAGTATGTGCCTAAGCCCTGTTCTTGATCTCGCGCTTGATTTATTCCTGGGAGAATAAGGTCGATATTTTCTGCAGTAATTGCCATGTCGTGGTTTCCGGGAACATAGGTGACTAAAATTTTTCCAGCTTGAATTATATCGTTAAAACTATCAATCACGTCTTTGTTCGTTGCCGCGATACGTTGCACAAAATCACGCTGATCCTTTCCGGCATAAGTATCTATTGTCGCTGGTACAAACCATTCATCAAGCAAATCTCCGGCAATAACAAGTTCCTTGACGTTTGGCGACACGCTAATTTGTTTTAATAGTTTTTGGAGAGAGGAGCGGTTTTTGTTGCACTCTGCATAAGCGAGATCGGCGCCAAGATGAAGGTCGCTGATAACCACTATCATATTCCTGTCGTTTCCTCCGTTTGTGAAAGGGTTTATTTCTGAATTTTTTTGGCTAGCCGGGTTAGCTTTATTTTGCCATACAATTACAACAGAAAGCACCATAACAATAATTGTACTTAAAATTATGATTGAATTTTTTATTGTTTTTTTATAGTGTAATGTTATTAAATTTATTATATTTGTTTTGGGTAATGACTGGATTCAGCCACCAAATTTGACAACTAAATCCATTAATAATTTTTCTTGTTGGTCGAGCGATAGTGATCGGTGATTAAACTTCCAAGCGATTTCAGCAACGAATAGGTGTAGGCGG
>Ga0247841_10013683_pt1 | contig 10314 bp, 6 predicted proteins | sample LaCruzMarch2015__2_FD_192410 | JGI IMG/M metagenome (GOLD analysis project Ga0247841, IMG submission 192410) | Freshwater microbial communities from meromictic Lake La Cruz, Castile-La Mancha, Spain - LaCruzMarch2015_18m | ecosystem: Environmental > Aquatic > Freshwater > Lake | place: Spain...
GCATATCGGCCATGCAACCGAAAAAGAGCGCGAATCCGTTCATCGATCCGCCGTTTCCCACGCCTCCGGCATGATCCGGCCCCGTTTTCTGTTCTTTCCTTCCCCTCTGTGATTTTTCCGGGCTAGCTGCACAGAACTTCAGGTTTTTGCGCCTGCTTTTTCAGGGCTTTGTCGAATCTCTTGGCGGTGTTGGCGTAAGCCGGATACCGCTCGGCGTTGCTGTCGGAGGGTTTGAAGCGCCAGTGTTTGTAAGACCAAAGCCAGCACTCCGGAGCTTCGCGGATCCCGCGCTCCAGCACGTCCCAGCACTGCTGCGCGATCTCAACAGGCGTGGCATCCGGCGGATATTCGAGCGGGGGGTGATAAATCATCCGGTAGGTTCCATCCGGCTGGGGCCGACATTCGCCCGGCACGACCCTGACCCCGGTGTGCAGCGCAAGCGCGGCGTGGATCTGCGTGACACATGTCTTGAGGCCCGCGAACTCATCGATGATCACGCTCGCTTCCTTCGGATCGAGATTCAGGTCCACGACCGCGCAAAAATACCCGCCCGCCTTGAGATGTTTCATCATCCGGGAAATCGCCCGTTCCTGCGGGACGACCTGGTGCCCGGTGCTGGCCCGGAGGCTGTCAAAATACGTCCCGAGCAGCGGGTTTTTCAGCTTCTGGGCCACAATGATCCCCGGCCCGCGGAAAAAGCGGAGATTCTGCCCCAGCCACTCGAAATTCGCGAAGTGCAGGGTCACATAGATTGTCGGCACGCCCCGGGCGTCGCCCGGAACGCCTTCGGTCTGGAAAATTTTCCGCGCGATGTTGGCCGTGAGGTTCGGCGACCAGAACAGCTCGAGCATCGTCCGCGCGAATCCCTGGAAGCTCGCCTCGGCGATGCGTTTCTTCTCCTGCGGTTCCATCGTCGTGCCGAAGGCCGCATCGAGGTTTTGCATCGCGACGCGACGGCCTTTCGGATCCAGATGATACGCCGCCGAGCCCATCGGCGCGGACAGCCAGACCAAGGCACTGTGAGGAAGTTGCCGGACGAGAAAGCCCAGAAACCGGAGCCCCCAATATTCAAGCCGTTGCCGAAACGTCACCCCGACGACCGCCTTGCGTTGCCCGGCCTTTGTAGGAAAGGCCATTTGAAATACTCTCGTCGCAATCGCCCGATGCGCAACCAGAAAAAGCAAAAGCGCGGATCAAGTCCGCGTGCCGTCCGCTTCAGAACGCAAAGGCCGCGCCGGTGACGACTCCGAGTTCGTCCGGGCCGATGTTGGCCTTGTTCGGTTCGGACATATTGGCGTTCGAGAGGTGGTGCCACATAATGCCGCTCCAGACCGACCACCGGTCGGAGAGGTCGTAGCGCACGCCTGCGGACATGAGCATGATGAACGTGACGCCCTGCCCGAGTCCGTGGTCGTCTTTGTCGGAGGGATGGGCGTCGGCATAGCCCAGGCCCGCTCCGCCGCCCATGAAGAGGGACCACGGGGACTCGCCGAGCGAGATCAGAGAGCGAAGCTGCGGGCCCCATCCCAGGTAGTAGCTCTCTGGTCCGTTGAAAATCGCTGCCGCAAAAAATGTCGAGCGCACCTGGGTGCGGATGCGCAACGGCCCGATCTCGAGCGCGCGGAACGGCTCGAAATCCAATGACAGCATCTGGGTGAGGAAAAAATACCGGTTCGGATTGTTGTCGATGTTGAACATCTGCGCGGCTTCGAGGGACACCGCCCACTTGTGCCGCAGGCCCGTCCCGGAGTTCTCCACGACGACCGGCCGGTCGCCCGCCTGGACGAGCGCGCTCGCACAAAGACTGAAAACGGTCACCACGAAGTTCCGGCTCATTCGAACGTCAGGATCGCTTTTCGCGCGGCCTGTTTGCAAGGAGAATCCCGTGGCGCCGCGCCATCGGGGTGCATGACGCGAAAGGTCCACATTTCGGACAGCCCTGTCTGAAATCGGCAATTTTTTGATCAAATCTTCTGTTTATGCATATTCCCCGAATTGGCTATTCTCCTCCATGCACTTTTTTCGAACTCTCTCCATTCTCCTCGTGGGAAACATCTGTCTTGTGAGCGGGCAGGAGGCGCGTGTGACCGCTCGTGATGGAGCCGTCCAGACAAGCGGATTGACGGCGGTGGAGCTGCCGGTCACATCGGCCCGCCTGGTGATCGAAGGACCGGAAGGCGGGATCGGCGGCATGGCCAGCCCTGCGAAACCCGTTCTGATCAAGGGCCAATTGGAGGCGCCCCTCGCCGGCCACGGCTCGCTGATGTTCTGGTTCCGCGCGGACCAGACTTATCGCTCAGGGAGCGGACAGACCACAACCAGTCAAAAGCTCATCGAACTGCCGGGAGTCGTCACCGTCTCCTTCGAGACCGAGAAAGAGATGATCACAATCCTTGTGCAATGGGCCGGCGCTGATGATGCGGTCAAAGGCCGCCCCATCCGAATTCAACTTCCGGAATTTCCCGGGGCGGAGTGGCACCATTTTGCCCTCCGTTGGAATGGAGCCAATGGCGAAAATGACGCATTTCTCGATGGCACCGAGTATTTCCTGGCGGGAGGAAAACGGAATCCCTGGCCGGTTCCGGAGGCCCAATCGCTTGAAATTCATGTCGGTCGCATCGCCATGGCCGACGTTCGGGTGTCTGCGAAGAGCTTGAGCCCCGGAGACCTGGCGGGGGTGACCGGCAAGCGGCAGGGAGCTTTGGACATGCTGCTCGGCGCGAAGGCTCTCGTTCCATTCTCCGCCAAGGCACAGCGCGGCAAACTCCTTTACCAGAATGCCCTCGCCGTCAAGGGGGACATCACGGATTGGAAATTGGAAGGACCCGGGATCCTCGACTTTGCCGACGGATGGATGCAAATGCGTTCGGAGCGTCCCGACGCGAAGGATGGCCACTTTGTCCTCTGGTGCCCCAGGGAATTCCCGGGAAATTTCCAGGCCGAATGGGATGTGGAAATTTTGGGTGAGAATGGACTTTGCATTGTTTTCTTTGCCGCGCGCGGCAAGGACAACCGGGATATTTTTGACCCGGCGCTTGCCCCGCGCAACGGGATTTTCAAACAATACACCCAGGGAGAAATGGATTGTTACCACATTTCCTACTATGCCAATTCCCCGGACTCCCCCCGACCGGTGGCCAATCTGCGAAAAAATCATGGGTTTTACCTCGTGGCCAACGGTCCGGTGGGCATCCAGCCCACGGAGCAAGGCAAGGGCCGGACCCATCATGCCGTGCTGCTCAAGGAGGGTTCCCGTATTCGCATGGCGGTGGATGGCCGCACCATCAGTGATTTCACGGATGACGGCCTCCGGGCGGGACCCGTGCTCAACGACGGAAAAATCGGACTCCGCCAAATGAGTTGGACGGTCGCGCGCTATCGCGATTTTCGCGTCTATGCAGTGGACAAACCGGCCGCTGACTAGCATTTATTTTATGGAAAAACTCCTCCCTGTTTCCCTGGCTGTGCTCTTCTCGGCCCTGGCAATGCCTTCCCACGCGGAAGACCGCCGCGGTGATTTCTGGCTGGATGCGCCCATCCACTTCCAGACCGCCAAGGATCCGCTCCAGAAGATCACCATCCTTCCTCCCGCCCCGGAACGCGAAAAGGATGCCGACCAAAAGACGATCCCGCCGCCTCCGCCGGCCGTCGTGGCCGACACCACCAAAAAAACGACGGGAGACTCCAGCGTCCTAGCCAGGCTCGCGGAGGCGGGAAGCGCAAACATTGTTCTGCTGCCCGGCTTCCAAAAGGAGTGGAAGCTCGGCCCGGGCTGGGAACTCGGGTTCGACTTGGCGGTCGAGGGAGCGACGTCCGCGCCGTCGTTGTGGCTCGTGGACGCTGACAACCGCATTGCCAAAGGAAGGCTTCCAAAAAAAGGCGGCGGAGAATGGCAGAAGATAAAATGGCCTCTGAGCGCGTTGAAGGACGCGCCCAAGGATTTTGCGTTCGATCGCATTGCGCGCGCAGTGCTGGTCTTTGATGCCCCTCCTCCCGCAAAAGCGTGGCTGGACGCGGTGCGTTTCGTCGCCCCGTCGGAAAAAAATGAGATCGCACTGACCGACCAGCTCACGTCGCTGCGCATGGCGGAGGAAAGCGCCACCCGGGAAGCCCGCCTCAAGGAAATCTATTCCCGCTCCCGTCCGGCACCGCCTTCGCCGAAGGAATTATCGGGAAAGCCCCTCACCAGGCGAAACGACTTCTTCGATATTTTTTCCAAACTTTATCTCAACGAGGATGTTGCCGATGCGAACCGCCGGTTGCTGGAAATCCTCACCACGAAAGATCCCGCCCTCCGGGCACAATACGGCCTGGAATACACCTGGGCGCTCTCGACGACGCCTTCGCTCTACCGCTTCTATTTCAACTTTGGCAGCAAGAGCAAACGCTTCCCCGGCCGGCTGACGCCGGAGGTGGAGAAAAAAATCCTCGAGACCCTCTGGGAGAGGAATCTCCACAAGAACGACATTGCGCTGGCGCGTGAGAGCACATGGAACCTGACGGGCAGCGAGAACCATGATTGCAATGCGAAAGTCGGGAGTTTGCTCACGTCCCAGATTTTCATGGGCGAGCCGGAATATGCGTCGCGAATCTACCCGGATCTCGGCACCGGTGGCGGCTACGGTTATTGGTTCCATCGCACGGCGGAAGCTGGCCGCTTCGTGGGGGCGGAAGGGCGCGCGCACGCGAAGGATGGCAAGAAATACAATTCCAAAGACCATTACGAAGCGTGGGTGGCTTTCTGGAAGGAATACCTCCGCGAGCGCGCGAGGCGGGGATTTTTTGTTGAGAAAAACTCGCCCGGCTACATGGGTTACACGCTGTCGTTTATCCAGGACTTGTATGATTTCAGCGAAGATGCCGGGCTGAAGAAGATGGCAGGCATGTTCCTCGACCTCTTTTGGTCGGAATGGGCGCAGGACCAGCTCGGCGGAGTGCGCGGTGGTGGCAAGACAAGGGTCAACGACGCGGTGCCCAATGGGATGAACGATAGAATGTATGCAATGACCTCGTTCTTTTTCGGGGGATTGGGCAGTCCAAACGGCCCTATGAACGGCCTTTGGCTCACCGATTATCGCCCGCCGGCCATCGTTTGGAGCCTCGCGCTCAATCGCGAAGCCCTGGGCACCTATGCGTATGTGTCCCGCACGCCGGGCGAAGAGCCAGGCAAACTTCCGCGCCCGCCCGGCATGGAGCGGACGCTGATCTGCGATGCGGATTCCCGGCTGCTGCGCTACAGTTGGGTCACGCCCGACTACATCCTCGGCTCGCAAATGGATCATCCTCTGGCGATCCAATCGCATCTCAGCCCGTCAGCTCGCTGGCATGGGATGATTTTCAGCGACTCCTTCAAGCTCGTCTTCCCCCGGGCCGTTGCCCAGCGCAAAGGCGATGGGAAATGGGTTTCTAACGGCCGCGGAACCCCCTACCATGCGTTGCAATCGGGTCCGGTGCTGATCACCCAGCAAACGCGAGGCTTTACCATCGTCAATCCGGAATGGTTTCCCGGCGGGCAGAGCGGCAAGTCTGACCCTTACGGAGTTTACCTCTCGCCCGACCTCGGGCATGTGGAGGAAGATCAAGGCTGGGTTTTTGTCGAAGAAGGCAACGCCTATCTCGCCATCCGTGTCCTGAGCGGCAACTACCAGGCCACGGTTGACACCAGCTCCGAGGAAGCGTCGGATTATCAGGGTTCCGAGTCCCTGGAAGAGCCCCTCGCGTCCCAGCCGTTCACCTGGAATGACGACCGCACTCTTATGCTTTTGAAGGATCGCCATGCGCCGGTGCTATTCGAGGCGGGCCGCCGAGCGGATTATCCGATGCTGGCGGACTTCAAAAAGCATATCTTCGGCAACAAGCTGGCTCTGAACAAAATTGCCGTGCCGGGTCTTTACACCATCACTTATACCTCCGGCGGCAACACCTGTTATTTCAACGCGGCCAACGGGGAGCTTCCTTACGTCAATGGAAAACCAATTGATTATGCGCCGCTAAAAACCTTCGACAGCCCGTATCTGAGCGGCAATTATCGAAGCGGAGTCGTTACGGTCACCGACGGAAAAAACACCATGACCCTGGATTTTGAGAATGCCGGGGGCGACCCGGCGCGCATCGCCGCGGCGCGGGAAGCCATGGAAAAGGCCACGGCCTTCATGCGCTCGATTTCCACCGGGGGCGGTTACGTTTACAAGTATTCGCCTGACCTCAAAAAGCGCACGGCCGAAAGGACTGCAAGGGATACGCAGATTGCAATTCAACCGCCCGGCACACCCTCCATGGGTATGGCGTTTCTGCGCGCCTACGAAGCCACCCATGCCTCCGTCCATCTGGAGGCGGCCCGCGCTGCCGCCACGGCCCTTGCCAGATGTCAGCTCGCTTCCGGCGGATGGCACGCCACCGCAGACTTCGATCCGGCGCGTCCCAACGAGGATCGCAGATTGTATGACGGCGAAAAAATGAAGTTTGGGCAGATCATCAAACATACGATCGGCACTTCCTTCGATGATGACACGACGCAGAGCGCCGTGCGCTTTCTGCTGGAGTTTGCGAGAGCCGCGAAAAGCTCGCGCGAGGCGAGTGATGCTGCGATCGATCGGGCGATCGATCGGGCGATCGCCGGCATGATGCGGGCTCAATATCCCAATGGAGCGTGGCCGCAAATCTTTCACGGCGAGCCGCGCGATCCCAGGGACTTTCCGGTGAAAAAAGCCCAGATCCCGAAAGATTATCCGCGCACCTGGCCGAACGCCGACTACACGGGCTATTACACGCTGAACGACAACTGCCAGAGCAATTGCGTCAAAACCATGCTGCTGGCTTACCGGATGTTGGGCAAACCGGAGCTCCTCGAATCGGCGCGGCGCGGCGCGGACTTCCTGCTGCTGGCCCAGCTTCCCGAGCCGCAGCCCGCGTGGGCGCAGCAATACAACTTCAACATGGAACCAGCCTGGGCACGAAGCGGCGAGCCACCCAGCGTTTGCTCCTGCGAGAGTGGCGGCGTGATCCAGGCGCTCATCGGCATCCATCTCGAAACGGGGGATGAAAAATATCTGGAGGCTGCGGCCCCGGCCGTCGCCTGGCTGCAGCGCTCGATGATCGGGAAGAATGGATGGTCAAGGCTTTATGAGCTGGGAACCAACAAACCCATTTACGGCGACGCGCGCGGGCAACTCATTTACCAGAAAGAGGAAATTCAACGCAAATTTGCCACAGGTTCCGGCTATACTTGGGAGAGCAAATTCAAGATTCCTGAAGTCCTGGCGGAATACGAACGGGTGAAAAGCCAGGGGCGCGAGACCGCCCTTGCTGCGGCCGAAGCGCCCCGAAAAACCCTGCCGGAACTGGAATCCAGCGTGGATCGAATCATCTCCGCTCTCGACAGCGCCGGCCGGTGGATCACCGAGGATCGCTGGTGGCGGAAAGACTCCCCAGTCGAGTCTCTGATTTCGACCAAAGCCTACATTGAGAACATCGAAACGCTGGCCGACTACCTGATCCGGGTCGCTCCACCCGCTCCATGAGCGATCCCTCCTGGCTGCGAGCCTGAAATGGCGGCCGAACTCGCCGCTGTTGGAACCGACGCAGAACAATTCTTCGTGCCGCCGATCTCCCCGCTCAATTTCCGCCCAATGTCCCGGTCCTGTCAAACACCGCCACCCCGGCTTCGACCACTTGGACACTATGTCCGGAATCGGGACCTTGCAGGATCAGAGTGAGCTTGTTGCGGCCCATGCGGAAGAGACCGCTGTCCGCGATGGGAATCTGCAGGTAGCAATCGGCAACCGGAGGCTGGAGGCGGCTTGGCTGCGATCCTCGTCCACATGTCGGCGTGGCGATTCCGGCAACGGGGCCCTCGTAGATTTTTCTATCGTTGATTTTGATGACGATGCCCGCCTTCGATGGCTTGAGCCCCCGAAACCCCAGTCGCAGCGCCACCGGCAGCTCCTTTTGCCGATCGGCTTTTGGCAGTTCCTCGCCAAGAAAGATTGGCAGATCGACCGGTGACGCCTCCGGAAGGACAGCGGGAAGAGCTCTTGGGTATTCGAAGATCGGTTCGCGCTCCCTCCAATAGGAAGGGGTGATCGCGTAGACCCGATCACCGCGCCAGGGATCCGCAAGGGCTTCGAGCGTTGCACGGGCAAACTCCGCTTTTGCGGGCAGATTGTAATTATACATCTCGAAGCCTGAGGCGCCCATCGCCAAAAAGTTGCGGACGGTGCCGCGAACCAGCGGCCCGCCCACGTTTTCATTGGCAGCGATCCCGTAGCTGGCGGCCGTGGGCGCCTCAACGAAGGGCCAGTGAAATTGGGTTCGGGGCAGAATGCCGGGATGGATCTTGACTCCGCGAACCCGGGCGAGCGTTACCCACTCATCAACCGGCATATCGTGCGACAGGGTGATCGACGGAGAAGGAATAATCAGATTGACCAGTCCGTCGGCGATCCATCGTTCCACCTCCAGACCCGCTCCGCGGCATGTTGCGAGGGTCGCAGGCGCACGCACGCTCAGGACAAGGAACCGTCCCTCACGCTTCCCGGCATCGTCCAAACCCGCGCGAACGGAAGTCAGAAGTTCGGTCATCAGGTGGGCCCGGTCTTGTGCGGTGCCTGGCGGGAAGAAGAGGGGATGGCGCATGAAGTCGAGCTGAATGCCATCCATGATATCGCAATAACGGTCGATGACTTCGCGGATCACGGCTAAGCTGTGTTCCCGCACGGCCTGATGGGAAAAATCAAAGAGAGCCGCATATTCGTCGTGACCGGCGATCGGCGAGACCCCAAGAGTGCAGCGCTCACGGTTGTTCATCCAAAACTCACCGGTCAGGACATTCTCCGCGGGATTCTTGGCGAAGTGCCCGTCGTTCATGCGATAACCCGGCATGAAATACAGGCCCATGTCCTTGGCCTCTTTGCCGGCGGTGCGCACGGCGTCCAGACCGTTGGCTGCCGCAGCGCGATGGATGGGCATGCGCTTGATCCACGCCTCTTCCTTCTCACCGGCGACTGCTCGCCACCCCCAGACGCTTCCGACCTTGGTGGGATAAAACATCACCTGCGATCCCGCCGCCACTTCATAGACCAGGGTTTTGACGGGTGTTCCCTTCAGGGACTGGATCATGGCACGGAGATTTTCCTCCGAGCGCCGTGGATCCTTGTCCGTGAATGAGAAACCGCCGTCGTCGGTAAGGATGAGGCCAAAATCCGGCAGCGCCGGTGCGGCCGGTTCCCCGCCAATCACGGAATCGAACGCCAGCGGAAGGAATCCCACGATGACGGGCAGCGCCAACAAAATGCCCCGCAATCGCCACCAATCACAACCGCCGGGCAGAGGCGACTTCACTCCCTGGAACATGGTTCGCAACATTCGGACTAGATAGTTCACAATTTCGGTGAGGATGCACAGCGTTTCCGGGGAGCGCACGCGCCTCCGCGTGCGGGCGGCAGCGCCTCGCTGCCGCGAACTTCCTGCGTTGCGGGGGAAAACCTGTTTCGGCGGGGGCGCCGAAACCAGCACGCGAGGCGCGTGCGCTCCACGGAACACTTGCGGTTACTCGCCGCTGGAACGAGGCTTTGAACCTGCCTTCCAGGTTGGAGCCCGGCGCGCGATTTCCGCGCGGAGTTCCTTCGTCCCATTCAGTATAGCGCCAGCGGCCGGTGCGAAGCGAACGTCCGAGGGTTTCGCCGCGGAACCAGAAGCTCAGAGCGGGGCGGGTTGGCGATGTCAGCGATTCCAGTTGTTCGACAAATGGCTTCCCATCAAGTCCCGGCGGGGGATCCAGGCCGCAGAGCGCCGCCAATGTTGGATAGATGTCCACGGCTTCCACGATGTCGTCGGTCGCCGCCCCGGGCTGTTTCTGCCCGGGCACCCGGACCATCAGTCTCGAGCGCAGGGCCGCAGTTTCATCGGGAGCATAGGTTGGGAGGTTCCACCCTATTGAGGGAGATCATCCGGAAAAATAACACGGGGTTTCTATTGTGCGGGAGAATCCAATAATTTTGCCCTGACAAATCCCTCCAGCGATCCGTATTTCGATTTGTCATTCTTAACATTAACATGGCACTCGAGGCCGGCTTCATCAGCCTTCTCCTTGAATTTGTTTCCAAAAACCGGATGATGGATTCCGTGTGCTCGGTCCTTGGGCGGAAGCGTGGGGCCATAGAGATAGAGAAAATAGATGGGGGGATCACCCTTAGGCGGCGTCAATAAATAAAGGTAGCAACTTGCATAGGAATTGTGATATGCTCTCCGAGCATGAGCACCCTTGCGCAGATTACCGAAAAACTGCAGCCGTTGTGGCCGATTCTTGATGAGCGC
>Ga0247841_10013685_pt1 | contig 10314 bp, 11 predicted proteins | sample LaCruzMarch2015__2_FD_192410 | JGI IMG/M metagenome (GOLD analysis project Ga0247841, IMG submission 192410) | Freshwater microbial communities from meromictic Lake La Cruz, Castile-La Mancha, Spain - LaCruzMarch2015_18m | ecosystem: Environmental > Aquatic > Freshwater > Lake | place: Spain...
AGGAGGTTTTTAAAGTACAATTTTAACTTTGTCCTCTCCAACATCAGGGATCCAATATTTATTTTAAAAGTGCTTTTCGCATCACAATTCCATTGTAGCATATATTATATCAAAAGTCAAGAAAAAAGCGTAAAAAAATAACTATTTTGTAAAATAGTTCGTAATTTATAGTTTATGGTTTAAAGTTTATGGTTCAAACGATCTCTTAGGGTCGTTTGATATACGCTTTATTTTTTATTCTAAGATCAATGTATTCAATGCGATCAGTTGGAGAAATTTTCTTCTCCGCGATCAATACATTAAAAACACGAAATTGATTGACAACATCAATCTTCGGATCGAAGTAAAGTTTCCAACCATTAGTTAATTGCATAATAAAATCGTAATTCTGATTTATGATTGTCATATTTTCAATAACAAGTTCTGATATTTTTTTTAATTCTTCTTGCAAGGAAAGCAAGCCAGAAACAAGATTTGTGTCACCGACAGTTCCCCCAAGCCCAAGCCCAAGAGAAGCTGTGTCAGTAACTTCTATAATGAAAGGGCCTTTGCTTTCTGGGGATTTGCGAAAAAGATAACCATTGCTATCAAAATAAAAACAACTATTCTCAGGATTATTATTGCACCAGATACCTGCTTTTTGCCGCTCTTTGATGGTCATTACGAAATTACCAAACGGATTTTCTTTCCAATCGGGTTTAATTTGAATATTTTCAATTTCCAAGAAATGTTTTTTTAAAACTTTTTCCAGATAATTTGATTTTAAAAGAGCGATAAAAAAATTATCTTGACTAAAGAAAAACCATTTTTTTTGAAATTCAATTTGAATAAGTTGATCTAGAGGTTTAACATCAACCATTTGTACACCCTCTATCTTCCAATGGGAAATTTTTAAATACGGATTAAAAAAAAGAAGGAAAATACTCCCGCCAAAAATAATACAAAACAAAATAAACTTCAGCAAGAAATATTTTCTCATTTTTAATACAAAGTGATTTTTTAAAATTATTCAGTGCCAAAATCCGCTGGCATTTTTTCTAAATTGATTTTGACGGTTTTTGTTTTCCCTTTTGATAAAACCTTGAGAGTAATTTGGCTACCGACTTTTTGGTTAAAAACTGCCCTTGAAAGAGTATAAGATTCGTTTATTTTTTTACCATTAAATTCAAGAATAATGTCGTTTTCTAAGAGACCAGCTTTATCAGCCGGACTTCCCGGCATAACGGCCAATTGAGTTTGGGTATCACCCCTGATTATTAAGGCGCCATAATCAACGGAAAGTTTGTTTTCTTGCTGGATGGTCTTGTCAACCAAAACATACCTAACTCCTAAATACGGATAGACAATTTTTCCTGTTTTTACCATTGTCTCAACATTGTTCTTGGCGACATTAATCGGAATGGCAAATCCGATATTTTCTGCCCCGATGGCCATAGCGGTATTAACGCCAACAACTTCACCGTAAATATTGAGCAAGGGTCCTCCAGAATTTCCGCGATTAATAGCCGCGTCTGTCTGAATAACTTGATCTAATGTTTCAGAACTAGCTCCTGTAGAGGCGTCTATTTTTCTTTTAAGCCCGGAAATAACTCCGACATTAACAGAGTTGCCAAATTCTCCGAGAGCATTGCCAATCGTAATGGCAGTTTGACCAATTTCAATTTTGTCAGAATCGCCAAATTTTAAAGGTTTAAGGCTTAATCCTTTTACACGAATAAAGGCTAGGTCTTGAACAGGATCAAGAAATATAATCTTGGCATCATATTTTTTGCCGTCATTGGTGACAACTGTATAATCAGCGTTCTTGTCTGAGACAACGTGTCGATTTGTTAAAATTAAACCATCGGCTCCTACAACAAAACCGGTTCCTCCGCCAATTTCAACCTTGCCTGATTCGTCTTGAGGCAATTGAGGAAGATTGAGATCTAAAGGTCCAAAGAAACCCTCAAAAGGAGTACCTTTAAAAAAATCTTGAAAAGGAGTGTTTGTGTAATTTTCTAGTTTTGGAAGATCCTTGCTAATAACAATACTTACTACAGAAGCACTTGTGTCGTTTATGATTTTTACAATTTGATTTTGATAATCAACGGCTCTGCTTTCAATGCTTTGGCTTGAATTTTTGTTTTCTGATTGGTTGTCGTTTCCTGAAATTGTTTCTTGAGAAATTTTATTTCCATCAATTTTAACAAACAACCTGAAAGCTGCGAATCCAGAAATAAAACCAATGACTACAGACACAACAAGAGAGATAATGATTACTGTGATAAATGCGTGCTTGTGAAAAAATGTTTTTTCTAATTTTGATTTATTAATCATAGTTTAAAAAAACAAATTCATTAGTGTAGAATTTCGTAAGTTAAATAAACGCTTACGTTCACGCTATTGGTACCCGGTTCTACGGTTGGCGCAACAGAGGATGTCATTTCTTTCATTCCTCCGCCAATTCCGTAATCGTAGTATGGCTGAGGAGTATTTCCAGATTCAGAAAAATTAATAACATCGCCCAGACTTATTCCTAGCTGCCTGGCAAGAACTTTCGCTTTTTCTTGAGCGTTTTTAATCGCTAAACCTCTTGCATCAGAACGGGCCTTAACTTCATCGTCTATAATAAAACTCAATCCGCCTATTTGATTTGCTCCTAAATCAGTGGCTTTTTGGATAGTAGCACTAATCTTGGAAAAATCTCGGATCTTTGCCTGAAGATTCTGGCTAACCTCATAGCCAGTTAAAGTTGATTTTCCATTTTGTGGGTTGTAATCATATTTCGGATAAATTGAATAGTTGGTAGTTTTAAGATCCTTTTCTTTTATACCGATCTCTTTAAGAATGGTAACGATTTCATTCATAACTTTTGAACTTTCATTTTGAGCTTGAGCAATATTCTTCGAATCTTTAGTAACACCCAAACTTATAAGAGCAACATCTGGCTTGATGTCTGTTTCGGCTTCGCCAGTCACAACGATTGTATCTCTTAACTGCTGGTTAGTAACACGGCCATTGCTTTGAATCTGAGAAATTTTATAGGCAACTGATGCGCCTATATATACTAGAACAAAAACAATAAGAACAGCAATTAAGTTCATTGCTATTTTGCTTTTCTTTATAATGTCTAACATAGGTTTAAAATTACTAATTAACATATATATTATTTACTACGAAATTTTTATATGATTGTAACATATTATATCATAAAAAAAATTAAGATTAAAAGTTCTTTTATCTTAATGGCTAGAAAAAAAATAATTTTTTATTATTTTTAAGTGGTCTAAAAAATTGAAAATTGAAAATTAGAAATTGATATATTATCCCCAAAAACTCTTGACTTGGTTGTTGGCCTATGGTAACCTTAGTTCCACTAAGAAAAAAGTGGTTTTTTTATAAAAGAATGAAGGAAATTTCCGTTTATGAGGTTCGTTCTTAAAAAGTAACTTACTACCATTAGTATCAACCGACAACTTAATAATCTGAAGAAACTGCTGACAGTAAGAATAAAATCAAGAATGGCAGCGGTTATTTTATTTTCTTTCGTTTTTTGCATTATTAGCGCTTTCATTGTCAGCCAAGTAAGCAATTTTTCAGCTCAAGGGCTTACGCCTCAGGGATTAAATTACACCAAAGTGTCAAAGATTCTAGCAGGTCAGGGAGGTAACGACGAAAATACAACATCAACAGAACAAGACAATATTCTAACTATTTGGGACAACAGTCTTTTGGGGTACACTATTCCTTCTATAGCTCCAGATATGGTTATGAATCGAAAAGAAATTGTTGAATATACTGTCAAATCAGGAGACACTCTCTCAACAATCGCAGACGAATACGGAGTTTCTTTGAACACACTTCTTTGGACAAACAAATTAACAGCTAAGTCATCTATTAAACCTGGCCAAGCAATAGAGATTTTGCCGATATCCGGCACAAAGCACACAGTTAAAAGCGGAGAAAATATTTCTTTAATTGCTAAAAAATATAATGTTTCTGCGGAAAATATTATTGAATTTAATGATTTACCGGCCGATGCTTTTATAAGTATTGGCGATGAATTGGTTATTCCCGGAGGAACACCTCCCGTAGTTGCTCCACCAAAGAAAACATATTATGCAAGTTATGTTTCAGCCGATAATGAAATATCAGCAGGTTACTTTATTTATCCTACTTCTGGGCGCAACTGGGGAATTCTTCACAATGTTAATGCCGTTGATATAGCCAATAAGTGTGGAACTCCGATATATGCTGCTGCTGCAGGAACAATAAATATAGCCGATGGTGTTGGTTGGAATAGTGGTTATGGAAATTATGTAAAAATTCACCATCCAAACGGAGTGGAAACTCTCTATGGTCATTTTAGTGAGATTGTTGTTTCTATTGATAATAAAGTCGAACAAGGCGATTTAATTGGTTATATGGGAACTACTGGCCACTCAACAGGGTGTCATCTCCATTTCGAAGTTAGGGGAGCAAAAAATCCTTTTGCGAGATAGGCTTGATTATTGATTATTAATTACCAACAAACGGCTTAGCCGTTTTTTTGTTTTTAATTAATACATTTTAAAAAAATTTGATGTATGGTAAAATGGTGGTGAGGAATTTATCCGCAATGCTTAAGAAAAATACAATCCTTCTTCGCTCCGCCTGCCTGCCGGTAGGCAGGGCGAACCGGAGCTTCGGAAGGATGTAAGATTTTTGAACTCATAGCATTGTCCTCCTTCGCCAAAGGTTTCTGTGGTTTTTTCAGTGCCTGCCTTCGTCCTTCGACCCTTCAACTTGGTTCAGGGCAGGCTTCGCTCAGGACTTCGGCAAGGCTTAAGATTTCGTAATGCTCACAAAAGAAAGGTAGTCCTACGGTCGCCTGAGGCGACCTCAGGATCTAAGAGTTTTTAACTTTCGCAATGCTTAAGAAAAAACTCTAAGGGAGGTGAAAAAAATGAAATTAACAAATAAACAAATTATCGCCATCATCGCTATTATTTTTGGTATTTTAGTCTTGATTCTTCCTGATTTTCTTAATTATCTTGTTGCTCTATTTTTGATAGTCTATGGAATTATCAGTTTAATACCATCAAAGAAAAAAGCTAAAAAATAATCGTCAAAAAAAGGAGCTTCTGTAGGAGCTCTTTTTTATTTTCCCCAATTTAACGGAAGTCCGACTTCCGTTAAATTAAAATTATCATATTTATAATATCAACGAATATCAATAAATATCCATTTCACCCCCTGTATCCCTCTTATCTCTTATTCTCCTTGTATCTCTTGCATAAGACCTTGACCTATTTGAGATTTAGTATTAATATGAAAATGGTTCTTTAAAATAGATTCACAACGAGATAAAAGGAGAGATAATGACATTAATCAGACAGATTCGGCAAAGCGAACACACAATGACGATATGTCTTCTATTAGGCATTGTACTCACGATTGGTGGAGCAACATATTCCACTTTGATTAATAATGCCTTACCAGCATTAATAGCTTCACTTATCAGCGCTCTTGTCTTTCTTTTTGGTGCTTTAAATATGTCATCGCAACAAAAAAGAGAAAAAGACAAAGGGAGTACGCCATGAGAATTAAGCTATGGTTTGTAAAGAAAGTTCTTGGAAACAGATTAACATCTATATTGTGCCTTGTATTCGCTGTTCCTCTTTTCTCTTTTGATGTTTATTATACTCTGTCTATTTATAAGATAACGGAGTATACGATCTTAATGACTTTTATCGCCGGTATCATTTCTTACCTCGGGGAGAGTAGTTCTTTCTACCGCATGAAAGTAAGATAGGAATAACAAAGGAGGAGAAATGGACAAAAGAGTTAAGGGTGTTATCAAATCAGCAATTGTTGAATTTGGAGAACAAGCCAATCTCGCCTCGGATGTAACGCTCGAGCAAATGACGACAAGAATTGTTGAAAAGTTAGAAAAAAGTGGATTTTTGATTGTTCCCGCTGCTTCGTCTGGTCCTTTCCTGCGCAAAACAGTAGATCATGATCCTTCAGTACGAGGATCTCATGGTTGCGGAACTGGAGGATAACGCAAAGCCGAGCATAAGCTGCTCGGCTCTTTTTTTCCAATTTTATCTCTAAGTAGATTGATAGATATTCTTTTGTCAGTTGTCGCTGAGATCCTTCGGTCGCCTGAAGCGACCTCAGGATGACACGAATATTTTGTCATTCTGAGTGAAACGAAGAATCCCAAGAACAATATCAATAAAATAAGATTTTTTGTGTTGAGATGACAATTAGAAATTTGGTCATTGAAAATTGATTAAAAATTAAAAATTGGAAATTAAAAATTCTTAACCATATAGCTTCCTTCCAACTTATATCCCAACTTTTTATAATATTCTCTCACGCCAATTCCTGAAATTACCGCAATTTTTTTAACACCAAAATCTTTTTTTGAAATCCTTTCCGCTTCCATCATAAGTTTTCGACCAAGCCCCTTATGTTGAGTAGCTTGTTTTGCTTTGTTATCCAAGGCAACTACATCACCGTAAGTATGAAGCTCTCTAATAATTGCGGCGCCAGTTAATTCTTTTATAAAATGTTTTTTTGAGGGTAAGTATTGAGAAGGAATGCGCAGACGAAGTAGGGCATAAAGGTGCTTTCTTTTTTTATCTTCAAAACTTAAAAATATTTCTTTACCATCAGAAGCATCGTATTCCCGCCTGACAAGTTCAATATTTTTATCATAAATCTCTTCGCGGATTTCACGACAGCGAATACATTGACAAAAAACAGATTGTTTTTTCATTTCTCTGGCAATATCTTGTCTCAAGTTTGAAACTTCAGATCCAGCGACAATGTCCTGAAGAGGAATATCGCGAATAACTCTGGTAATCCGAACATAGGGAGGAATTGATTGTTTTATTTTTATAATTAAATTTATTAATTGTTTGCCTGTGTATGGTTGGTATTTGCCAGCTTTCCATAGTTTATATAAGGGCGCTGTTTTTATAACCGATGTCGGATAGATTTTAAGCCAATCTGGTTGGAATTTTTCACAAGAAAATAATTCTTCAAACATCTTTTCGTCTTTTTTAAGGTTTGATCCCGGCAAATCAAGCATAATATGATAATTGATTTTAAATCCGGCATCTTTTAAAAGCTTGGTCGCATCAATAATTTCCTTAACACCATGACCTCTCTTGTTGTATTTTAAAACATCATCGTAAATTGACTCAACTCCCAACTCAACCCTCGTTACGCCAAGGTTTCGTAATCTTATAATCTCTTTTTCATTTATATAATCTGGCCTAGTTTCAATCGTTAAGCCAATAATTCTATGTTTCGCCGTCTCATTGGTTTTTTGAACTGTTTTTAAATTTCTACTTTTGGTTTTGACATTTGAGTTTTGAACTTTGAGTTTTTCGTCATTTGCCCCCTCAAAACATCTCTTAATAAAATAGTTTTGATAATTCTTTGAATAATACGACCATGTCCCGCCTAAAATAATTAATTCAATTTTATCTGCATTATGGCCTTGCGCTTCCAAGCTTTCAATGCGTCTTTTTACCTGTAAATACGGATCAAATTTAAGCGTAAGCGCTCTGGCTGCAGCCGGCTCATTTTTTAAATAACTTTTCGGCATACCAACTTCTTTGGGACAAAAAATGCATTTTCCCGGACACTCATAAGGTTTGGTCAAAACTGTCACCGAGACAATGCCTGACAAGCTTCTAATCGGAGCAGCGCGTAAAAGTTTTTCAAAATATCTATCAAGCAAGTCTGTTCTTTTTTTATAATTTTCTCGGTAGTATTTAAGAATGCTTGAATTTTTTGGAAAATCATTGTTTTTAAATTTTAAAACCGCCTCGCGTTTCAACTCAAAGACCTGCCTAGTTGTCGTAGGTTTTAATTTAACGATTTGTTTGGTAAGATAAGAAAGCACGATAATAAATCCGAAGCACGAAATCCGAAATACGAAACACCTGCCTGCCGGCAGGCAGGAATTCAAATGTTTAAAATCCTAAATTAAAAACTGTTTTAAATTTTTAAAATTAGAATTTAGATATTGTTTCGAATTTCGATATTCGAATTTCGAATTTTTCAAGAAATGAATAAAGAGATCGCAAAAAATATTTTAAACGATAACAAAAATACTTGGAACAATATTGCCGAGAAATTTGAATTGACTCGCCATCGTGTCTGGGATTTGGAACCTTTGGCAGATTATGCAAAATCAGACATGAAAGTTTTGGACTTGGGTTGCGGCAATGGCCGGCTTTATGAAACCCTCAAAGATAAAGGAGTTGAATATACCGGTATCGATATTTCAGAGAATCTAATTGCAATTGCTAAAAAGAATTATTCTTTTTGTGCATCACCGAGTCATACACAATTTTTAATCGGGGATGGACTTGCGCTTCCGTTTGAGAATAACTCTTTTGATATTATTTATTCAATCGCGGTTTTTCATCACCTTCCATCTAGAGCATTACGAATTCAATTTTTAAAAGAAGCTAAACGAGTTTTAAAAAAAGACGGTAAAATAATTTTGATCGTTTGGAATCTCTGGCAAAGAAAATATTTTAAATTACTTGTCAAGTATAGTTTATTAAAATTTTTACATAAAAGCAAGCTTGATTGCGGCGATTTGTATATTCCTTGGCAAAATCAACACCAAAGATACCACCATGCCTTTACAAAAAAAGAGCTCGTGAAACTTTTTATCAATGCAGGATTTGAAATTGAAAAATCCGAATTTCAAAAAAGAAATATATTAATGATTGGAAAATTGCCTTAATTGCACTGTCGTTCCGCACTTGATGCGGAATCTAGAGATATTAATCATAAGAATCCTGGATTCCCACTTTCGCGGGAATGACAGAAAGAGCAATTTGTATAAATTTCTGTATTTTTCTCTAAAACTATTGACAAAAAATTAAAAAGGAGTATAATGGACATTGGAGGCTGGAGGAAGGACTTGAGACGTTAAGTCGGCAGTCTTCCTCTCTGCCTTCTATCACCACGCGGTTGTCTCTAAGGGGCAGTAAACCTGCCGTGAAAAGGGAACAAATTCCCACTCGAAAGCCGCCGTCGCTAGTGTGGTCGCGTGCGTAATCGACTGCATAAGAACAGGCCTTGCGGTTAAGGTGGCGAGTAGCTCGGGGCATTTCTGAACCCAGACAAGCATCCTGTCAGGTGCTCTGGAGCCCTCCTGGAGACAACCGTTGTATAATCAAGGGAACTGGCGTGGAGTCAGTTCTGCGTGTCCTGCAAGGGGCATACCTCTGCTGATGACCGGAGAGGGATTGGCGCAGAAGTCAGTCTCTCTTTTTTTTGTTGATTTTGTTTTCGAGTGTAACGAGAAAATACAAAATCAATAATCCTTCGTAGTTTTGGCGAAGAAGGATTACAATAATTAATACTTCTTATGAAGTCCGACTTCGTAAATATTAAAATAATTTTACGATTATCAATCCTTGACATTTTTATATTTAATATTAGAATACAAAAGGAGGCAGATATGTGCGAAAAAGAATCCAGTCCAAGCGCAACAGAGCTTCTTTTTGGCGGATGTACTGTAACTAATCAGAAGGAATATGAAAAACTTCGCAAAACAGTAATCAATAGGGCATTCGATAATATTTTGACATCGACAGATAGTGATACGATCAAGTGGGAAAGAACTACCGAAAAAGGACTGCAAGCTACCGGAGGGAAAGAATTAACAGCTACAATTTCTTTAAGAAATTGGAATGGAGAAATGCGTGATTGTAAAATTGTTCTTTGTATACGATCTATTCCTGGTGACCGACGTTATGTTATCTGGATTGGTGAAGTAAGGGAACAAAGTGGTAGTTTTTGTAGCGACACCCAGCCTGAAGAGGCTGGAAAAAAGATTAATGAACTCGGTGAAAGATTATTTGGACAGAAAGCCAATATCGGTTACTAACAAAAGAAATGATGGGGGCGGAAAGAAATCCGCCCCTTTTTTACTTGTGGTGAGTCTGCCTGTCCTGAAATAAGTTCAAGAGTCGAACCATTGACAAAAATGTATAACATAGTAGGATTATAGAGTTCTTTAATAAAGGGTGTCGCATTTAATGGAAAATATTCTGTTCTTCGACCCTTCAACTTGGTTCAGGGCAGGCTTCGCTCAGGACTTCGGCAAGAAGTTTATAACCGCCTATATTGAAGCCTGCCTTCGCTGTCTCCTTCGTTAAAACTACGGAGGACCAAGAAAGCTTCGGCAGGCGCAACAGATTCTAAATTTCGTTTCACTCAATGAGAATCTCTAGCGGAGGTGAAAATGCGCATGCGATTTGTAAAGTTTCCTGATGATTTTGAGATTCCGACGGAACTTCAAGGAAAAAATCT
>Ga0247841_10013686_pt1 | contig 10314 bp, 8 predicted proteins | sample LaCruzMarch2015__2_FD_192410 | JGI IMG/M metagenome (GOLD analysis project Ga0247841, IMG submission 192410) | Freshwater microbial communities from meromictic Lake La Cruz, Castile-La Mancha, Spain - LaCruzMarch2015_18m | ecosystem: Environmental > Aquatic > Freshwater > Lake | place: Spain...
GCAAAGCTAAAATTAGCATTTCTTTACCCGATATTAATTTTTTTACTACTCCCTTCTGATTTTTACTTCCGCTCAGCTTTTATTCGCGTCCAATCGATCTCATTATTTCTAATGCTTCTAGCCCTCTACCTGATGATCAAGAAAAGTTATATCTTGCTTGGCATCTTATCTTTTCTTTTTGTCTGGCTCTATGGCGGTTCTGTTTTCATCCCGATTCTAATACTTATATACGGCTTGATTCCACTCTTCAAAAACGAAAAAATAGAATGGAAAGTTTTGCTTTATGGTCTCGGCGGTTTTGTTCTAGGAATAATTCTCAATCCTTATTTCCCTAAGAATTTAGGATTTCTATATTCTCAGATATTTCAGACTGGCCTTGGAGCACAAACGTATTCTGGTGGTGAATGGCGACCGTACGATTCTTGGTTTTGGGTCCAGATATCCATGGTTCCGATACTTCTATTCTTCGCCGGATTAATTCTCAGCAGCATCAAAAATATCCGCCAGACCAGTCTGTCAGTTACCATTCTTATCTTCTCCCTATTTATGCTTTTTCTGCAATGGAAATCTAAACGGTTTGTAGAATACTGGCCCGTCTGGGCGAGCCTGAGCGCATTTTTCCTTGCCGGAAATTATTTAGAATCAATATTGTTAAATATTAAAAAATCACTTAAAACCGCCGAGGGATGGCTGGTTGTTATAGCTGTCATTGCTTTTGTCCCATTCTCTGTTAGTTATTTTCAACGTGAATTCAGTCGAGGACTGAAAGACACTAAAACGACATGGAATGTAGAAAAAGCAAGAGGGGTCCATAAATTTTTAAAAGAAAATTCAGATCAGGGAGATGTAGTCTTTACTGATGACTGGGATGTTTTCCCGGTTTATTTTTATTTGAACCAGAAAAATTACTACATTGTAGGTTTGGACCCTGAGTTCATGAATCAATACAGCCCCGTTCTTTACCGTGAATTTGCCGGCATCTCTTCAGGCAATGATTCCTCAAATTTGGATAGGATTAGAAAAGATTTCAATGCTAAATGGGTGCTGGTTGCAAATGATCATTTAAAATTCAAATCGAATTTGGAAGCCAACCCGGATCTATTCGATAAGGTTTACGATGATGGATACTACTTTTTATTTAAAGTTATTTCTCGAAATTAATGAAAACAAACTATGTATAAAAACAAGAAAGTTATAGTAGTCCTGCCGGCATACAACGCCGAAATGACTCTCAAGAAAACAGTTGATGATATTCCGAAGGAATTTGTAGATGATGTCATACTTGTTGATGACTGCAGCAAAGATAGCACCGCCGCCTTAGCAACCAAACTCGGCATAAAAATCCGGAGACATGAAAAGAATAAAGGCTATGGCGGGAATCAGAAAACTTGCTACAATTTAGCCTTGAAAGAGGGTGCGGATATTGTCATAATGCTTCATCCCGATTACCAGTACGATCCCAGGATTATAAAATATTTTGTTGAGTTTATCGGAGATGGATATTTTGATGTCATGTTGGGATCAAGAATTAGATCAAGGAAAGAGGCTCTTGCCGGAGGCATGCCGCTTTATAAGTATTACTTCAACCGACTCCTCTCGTTGTTCGAAAATATTGTGTCTGGACAAAATTTATCAGAATGGCATACCGGCATGAGAGCATACACTAAAGAAGTATTGAAAAAAATTAAATATGAAAATTTTTCTGATGATTTCGTCTTCGATAGTCAAGCTCTATTTATGATAGTAAAAAAGGGATTCAAAATCGGTGAAATCCCTGTACCAGTGCGTTATTTTAAAGAAGCTTCCAGTATCAACTTTCCCAGAAGCATGAAATATGGTCTTAGCACTGTGAAAACGGCACTGAGTTATCTTATCAGTAAGAGATGAACCAAATTAAGAAAAGTTGGCATCTTTTTGCTTTGGGTATAATTGTTGCCATCTCCTTAACATTAGCAACTACATCGGCAAGCAAGAACTCTCTGACCGCCGATGAAAATGCTCACATTGCGGCTGGCTTTGTTAAGCTGCACGATGGTTATTTTGACTTTTTTATCGAGCAACCGCCTCTGATAAATGCTTTCGAGGCGTTACCACTAATTCTGTCTGGCATCAAATTTGATACCTCCGTGATAAATCTAAACAAGAACCATTGGTCAGTCGGTTCTCAGTTCATCTTCAATTCAGGGCATGATCCCGACAGACTTATGTTGTTGGCCCGAATTCCGATAATTATTTTATACGGCTTATTGATCATTTCCGTTTATTATTTTACTCGGAAAATAAGTCGAAATAGTCTAGCTGGTCTTATCGGTGCTACGTTGACTGCGTTTTGTCCGAACCTTCTGGCTCATGGAGGACTTGCTACGGTTGATTTAGGAGTTACCTTTTTCCTCTTTCTTTCGATCGGAACATTCTTTTTGACTCTTCAGGAAATCACAAGAAAAAGGATGATCATGTTAGGAGTATTTATCGGACTGGCACTAGCGTCAAAAGTATCAGGCTTGATCATCTTCCCATATTTTTTTCTAATTTTCGGCCTTTTCCTGATCACAGGCAAAACCTCAAAGAAGAATATTTATTTTATGATTGAAAAATATAAAGTTGCCATAATAATCTCATTTGTCGTACTCTTATCGATTTATTTTTTTATGATTGGTAAGGATTATTTGTCTTCAGCATATGGCGATAGTTCTGTAGTTGAAAGAATCAAAGCGTCTTTCTTCGAATATGCGAAACAGCTAAAAGCAATCTACTATTGGTCCTCGAAACCATATGATAAGCCTCAATTTTTACTGGGGCAGTTCTCTTTTAGCGGTTGGTGGTATTACTATCCTGTCGCATTTTTCTTCAAGACGCCAATTCCAATCCTTATCCTCCTTTTCGCCGGGATGTTAGGCCTCTTTTTTAAACTAAGAAAGAATCTCCAAAAAATTTATTCGGATAATATTCTTGGCTCAAGCTTGTTTGCATTACTTTTCATTCTTCTCTTTTTCATGGTTGCCGCTTCAAGTCACCTCAATATCGGACTTAGATACGTCCTGCCTGTTTATCCGGTGATATACCTTTTCATTGGTTTGATGTTCGCTAGCTACTATGATCAGATTAAGAAAAAACTGGCTTATTTTATCTGCCTAACATTTTTGGTGATTTGGGCGATAATTGGTAGCATTCAAAGCCTTCCCTCTTTTTTAGCATACTTTAATGAATTCGCCGGAAAACCAGTAAATTATGATAAAATCTTGATAGACTCCAACCTCGACTGGGGACAGGACTTAAAAAGACTTAGAACATGGATGAATAAGAATGGAATTGAGAAGATACATCTTGATTATTTTGGCGGGGGCGGCGTCGATTATTACTTAAAAGATAGATATATTCCCAGCGAATCTTATGGCGCTAAAGAAGCAGGTTACTATGCTATCAGTCGGCACAATTTTAGGACCAGCTCTTTCTATGCCGGTAAAATACAAACTTGGGAGGATGCGACGAAAGAGATGAAGCTTAGAACGATAATTGGCAATTCAATCTATGTTTTCCAAAAATAAGAAAATAATTTTCCGTGACGCCGCGATATTGTTAGCGCTTTTTTTAGTAAGTCTAGGAATTGTAGTTCTGGGCGCTTATTATGGGGGGCAAAAATATCTCTCCCCAGAATACAACTGGATCTGGAAATATTTTCCTGACCCAAGGCTGTCGGGACACCAACCACAAATCTTGGATTTGCTCTTTCCCTCTGACGCTCAAATCTATCTCGAGATAGCCGATAATTGGTACCAGAAAAACTTCCTGACTTGGTTCCCTTTGTATCCTTTTTTTATTCGTGCATTCGATTCATTTGTTGCAAATATTCGCATAAGCGCATTGATCGCTTCCAATCTTGCTTTTTACCTTTCGCTTTTAACAATCCTCTCAATGATTAAAAATCATTTTGGAAGCAAAACTGCTTGGATCACTATTCTCCTTATCCTATTCTTCCCCTACTCCGTTTGCCTTCACACCGGACATAGCGAGAGCGTTTTTTTATTAACGGCAGTCTTGTCATTTTATTTTTTTGAAAAAAGGAATTATGCATTGATTGTTCTATTTGCCTCGCTCGCTTGCATTTCAAGACCATACGGAATAATTGTTGCGATGACGATTGCAATCGCATTCATCGTGGAATCTTTTACAAAGAGGTTTGACAGAAGAATGTTGTCGATTCTAATTTCACCAGTTTCCCTTTTTATCTACTCTTGTTTTAATTATTACAAAACCGGTGATTGGCTTTTTTGGGTACATGGTAGAGCAAATTTGAATGTAGGAGGATCAATCACGTTGCAAAATCTTTTGCACCTCAAACTAGCTAGTAGTTCTAGGCCGTTAACAATCGAATTGGTTACTTTTTTTATTTTTTTGTTGATATTACTGATTTCGATTTTGAATAAAGAAATAAGAAGTAAATATTACCATTACTGGATTTTTGCTCTTTTTCTTGTCGTTACTCCTATCATCATGAACAATTTGATAGGCTATGGGCGGTACGTTGCTACAGCCTTTCCGGTATTTCTTTTCGCCGCAATATACTTTGAAAAAAATCGCCGCTCTTATTTTACCGTGATTCTAACGCTCGCGCTGTTAATTTTTTTACTGTTTTTTATTAGTATACAATCAGCTCAAATGGTATTTATTGCCTGATGAATAAGCAAAAAATCTTAAAATATACAATTATAGTCGTCGCAATTATTCTTTTGATTTGGAAGGTTGTTGATTTCAATAGAAATAATATTGATGAGCAGCAATTCATTTACTTAGCCAAATCTTGGATGCATGGAAAACTTTTCTTCATCACCGTCCCTGGCGGCTGGGGCGATACCGCACTTTTCAACGGCCATCATTATTGGCCGCTTGGTCCTCTTCCCGCACTTCTGGCTATACCTTTTTTGGTTTTCTATAAAAACCTACAACAGCATGACCTTTCTATTTTATTTAATATTGTTAATATTATTCTACTTTTTCGAATTGCAAAAAAGAGTACAGGTAAAAATACGGATTCATTGTGGCTCACATTTGCATTCGTTTTTGCAACAGCTTACCTCTACATCGCCGCCAAACCATGGTCATGGTACTTTGCTCAGGTCGTAGGAGTAACATTCTTACTTCTTGCGATTCAAGAATTCATGGATAAGAAAAGATACGCTTTGATCGGTCTCTGGATCGGCTTCGCAATCGCGACCAGGCTCAACCTAGTTTTAGCAACCATCTTTTTCGTGCTCCAAATTCTGTTCGAGAAAGATAATAAAAGCCTGAAGATTAAAAATTTTCTCGCCTTGAGTCTGCCGATCTTTGTCATAGCACTTGGACTAGGTTTTTATAATTTTGCTAGGTTTGGCAGCTTCTTCGAATTGGGCTATAGCTACCAACTCCTCTACAATGAACCTGCTGAAAATATTAAGTACGGTATCTGGAGCCTTATTCATTTTCCCGCAAACATATATTACTTCCTGTTGAGAGGACCTGATCCGGTTTTTTTGCCGGGCACCAAAGTTTTAACTTCGCCATATCTAAAACCTGACATCTGGGGCATGAGTATTATCTTGACTTCTCCGATTTTCCTCTGGATCTTTAGCAAACGACCGAAGAGCAAAGATGTCACCTTCGCATGGATAACCATCATCATAATGCTCATTGCCATACTCGGATATTATGGGATCGGCGTCCGACAATATGGCTATCGTTATGCTATCGATTTTTACCCATTTCTTTATCTGATTTTATGCTATTTTTTCAGAGATAAGATCCCTCTCCCTTTCAAAATAATTGCAATTGCTGCAGCGGCTTTGAACATCTACATGATTCCTCTTGTTTAGTCAGTCATTTATCGATTCTTCTGCCATAAGATAGCAGATAACTGATTCAGCGCCGGAATTTAGTGAAATACCTTCAGCGGTTATTCCGTCGCTACAACTTCCTTTTTCTTTGCTTACGAGCGGCAATCCAACAATATTATGTCCCCAAAACCACTTATAGTAAGATTCCGATTCCAGCCTATATTTTTCTTCCTTTGTGATCGAGAAGGCTTTTTTGTTGGCTAAAACTTGATAGGCCGGATCAATCGGTTGTTGATCAAAAAATGCCTTTTTCTCCCCTTTCTGATACCATCCTTTATTGCCAATAGCTATCGGCAACTTATTTTTTTTCATTGTTCTGTTTAAAAAATTTAACATCCGAAGGCCGCTATCAAGCAACGATTGATCATGAAGATAATGGGCTGCTTCCATCAGGGAAAGCGGCATAATCGCATTGCCATAGGTTAAAGATTTCTCCGGCCAATACCAATGCCCTGCGGAATGATCGGCTATCTTTTTATTTATTTGGCTGACAAAATGCCGCACTCTCGAAAGATCAGTATGGACCAAACCCAATATCGAATAGCTTAGCCCCCTTATATTTCCATCGAGATCTATTTTGTCGACTTCTTTCAATACGGACTCTGCTTTTTCAGTCATAAACCCTCGACTCATTGCCAAACTTAACGCCCAGATGGACTGTCCAAGTGCATCCTCAGAGGGAAAGAACTTTATCGGTCTTCGATATTGATCAAAAAAATTCGATTTGTGTTTCAAGCTTAATCTGATGTATTCGAGATATACCTTGGCTTCATTTTCCAGACCAAGGCCTATCGCCAGAACCAATCCTCGTGCTGCATCATCCAAAGAATAACCATGTTTTTTATCGATATTGTCTCCATCGGTATGTTGCCAAATGCCAAAGTCATCGGTCAAGTTCAACAGGTGATTCAGATTTATTTTGCTCTTACTCCTCATAATATTCTTGCCTTGTCCTCCGATAAAGAAATAGAGAGAGACCAAATGAAGCAAACGCCGGCACGATTGAAAGATACACAAAAATACCGTCCGAGAGCAAGAAAAGATTATAGGAAAAATGCAGCAGGACAGCAATCAGGAAAAAATAAAGGGCTTTATTCCTGCCTATGCCATAAGCGGTGATAGTTGTGTTTGTGGCGTGGAATAAGATCAATGGAAGCCTCAGAATCGCTGGGGCGCCGAGAAGAAAAACATAAAGAAAAAATTCAGCGATGCCGAAACCGAGGCCAGTCAGAAAACCCAGCGAGAAAATTGATCTTTCTGTTTCCCCGTGACGATAAAAAAGTGGATATGATTTTGCAAATTCTTCGACAAAGGGGGCGATAATTGCTGCTGCAATTAAAAAAGCGGTGTATTCGGAGAAATTTACAGACAGAAAATATAGTGCGATTGCATTCACCAAAGCTGGAAAAGGAGTACTGATAATAGCTCCAGAGATAAAAAAGAATATTTTTTCGGGTAATTTTGGGTAATGCACTGACATGCTTAAATCATAGCAGTTAACAAAAATCAGTATTTTGGATTTTTCAACAAAATAATACCCATAATATGGGTATATAACGATTTATTTGTCTTAATGTCAGATCAAATGTCGTTAGAGAGCGAACGGAGTCAATCTCATTGCTATTTAAGCATTGCTTGAAAGCTTATATAATGATATTGTTTGAACTTCAAATGGAGCACAAAATGAAAAAAATAGTGACGCTTGGAATTAATCTTGGAGATGATCATAAAAAGCGGCTCGAGGCAGCAGGAAAGCTTGAAATTTTAGATAGCCCTGAAAATGTCGCAGACTTTTTAGATAAAACAAAAGGTGCTGATGTCATCTACAGTGACGGCGATTATTTACTGGAAAGCTTGCCTCAGTTAAAGAATGTTTTTGTGACTTACCCATATATTGAGCTGGGAGTTTTCGACTCTGAAGAATTGGCAAAAAATGGCGTTTTGGTTGCCAACGCCCAAGGCGGCAATCGTGATTCAATCGTCGAATGGGTTATGTTTATGGCCTTATCATTATTCAGAAGATTTACTCCGATGGTGAGAGCTAAAGAAAGCTTTCCGTTTGAGTTGAATGAAAGTTTATTCGGTAAAAAAGTATTGATTATTGGTCATGGTAGTATTGGCAGTCAGATCGGTGTAATGTGCAACGCTTTTGGCATGCGAGTAACGTTTTTTGAAAAAGGCGAAGATCTGATAGCAGAATCCAAAGACGCTGATCTAGTCATCAACGCCCTGAATTGTAATTCTACAAGCAAGAACTTACTTGATGAATCTTTCTTTATGAACTTAAAAAATGGTTGCTATTTCATCACCTTCGCCCGTCCATATACATATGACGTTGACGGATTGATCAGATCAATCAATGCCGAAATAGTTGCCGGAGCCGCGATTGATTGTGATCCAGAATCTTTCGGCGACACCACAAACGAGTTTTACAAGAAGGCTTTGAGCAACCCAAAGATATTAGTCACGCCACATGTTGCTTTTTCTACAAAGCAAGCAAGCGTAAATGGTCGGGAGATAGCCGTTCAAAATATTGAGGCATTCCTGGCAGGCAAACCAAAAAATATTTTAAAGAAGAAATAAGATAACAAAAAAGAAGAAGTGGAAAAGTCAATCACCAACCGAGTAAACAAAGAGACACTGATTCGAACCACGAATGGAGATGTTTGGCATAAAATCATTGGAGAAGATAAACGGATACCGTTAATCGTTGTTCACGGCGGGCCAGGTTGCCCGCATGATTACCTGGAACCACTGGAAGATCTCAGCAAATACCGCAAAATTATTTTTTACGACCAAATCGGATGCGGCTTATCGAGTAAGATAGATAACCCCGATCTTATGGTGGCAGACACTTTTATAAAGGAACTCGGAGAAATAACCGAGAGTCTCAAGCTTGATCGATTTCACCTCCTTGGCCATTCGTGGGGCTCAGGCCTAGTCTGTGCTTTTGCATTAGACAAACCAAAGGGACTGCAATCGATAATATTATCTGACTCATACCTTATTACACCAGTTTGGGAAAAGGACGCCAAAAGATTGATAAAAACCTTACCTGAGCCTATGCAAAGAGCATTGGGGATTGGCAATCTCAATTCCGATGAATTCAAAAATGCTTCAACTGAGTACTACAAACGCTATGTTTCGAGATTGAAGGAGCGCCCCGAAGCATTTGATAAAATGATGCGGGGTTTCTCTGAGGTAATTTATACTACAATGTGGGGCCCAAAGGAATTTCTAGCCACCGGGACTTTAAAATCTTTCGATTTAGTACGGAGATTGCATGAAATAGACTACCCTGTTTTATTGGCAACCGGTCGCTTCGATGAAGCCACTCCAGAATCAGCCGAATATTTCCAAACCCTATTTCCAAATTCCGAAGTAGTAATCTTTGAGGATAGCGCACACTATCCTTTTTGGAGCGAAAGAAATCAATTTATACAAAACGTGGAAGCATTTTTAGAACAAGCTGATTAACGCAAAATCTTCTGACTATTTTTCCTTCGCGACAACTTTTATCTGAGTCAGCTCTTCAAATCCATATTTACCATGTTCTCGACCCAAGCCTGATTGTTTATAACCTCCAAAGGGACTCGATGGTTGCAGATAACTTGCGTTGTTTACACTGACCATTCCCGTATTGATCTTAGCTGCAATTTTTTGAGCTCTTTCTTTATTCTCAGTATAGACATATGCGCCCAGGCCATATTCAGTATCATTTGCCAATAATATGGCTTCCTGATCGGTTGAGAAAGTGACTATGGGCAGAACAGGACCAAAAACTTCCTCTCTCCATACTCTCATTTCTTTATTAACATTAGTCAAAATCGTCGGTTCGTAGTATGCGCCCTCCAATCCTGCTGGTATTTTGCCGCCAACCTCTATTTTTGCGCCCTTATCAATCGCATCCATTACCTGTTTTTCCAATAAGTCTAATTGACGCTTGGCGACCAATGGGCCAAGATCAACCGACTCATCTTCCGGATCACCGATCTTCTTTGAGCTGATGATTTCCTTTAATTTAGCAATTGTCTCATCCAATCGGCTCTCGTGAACTATCAGGCGTTTCAGGGCATCGCAGGATTGACCTGAGCTAAAGAAACGACCGAAATATATTGTTTCAAGAACATTGTCGATGTTGGCATCCTCAAATATTATGCCTGGCGCAGACCCTCCCATCTCCAGGACTGCCCGGATAAACTTCTCGGCAGCAACCTGATAAATATACTTTCCGGTTTTTGAACTACCGGTAAAACAAATTAGATTGATATCTTCATGGATTAATAAGTCTCCAGCCTCTCCCCCGCCATAAACTTCAGAAAAGACTCCCTCGGGCAGACAGCTTGTGACAATTTCTTCAAGAAGCTTTCCAAATAGAGGGCACTCCTCGGAGTGTTTGAAAACAATAGTATTGCCGACGACCAAGTTTTGACCACAGCCCCAGACA
>Ga0247841_10013687_pt1 | contig 10313 bp, 12 predicted proteins | sample LaCruzMarch2015__2_FD_192410 | JGI IMG/M metagenome (GOLD analysis project Ga0247841, IMG submission 192410) | Freshwater microbial communities from meromictic Lake La Cruz, Castile-La Mancha, Spain - LaCruzMarch2015_18m | ecosystem: Environmental > Aquatic > Freshwater > Lake | place: Spain...
ACAATGGATACCTATTCTCATATAATTGAGGGCATGCAGGAAGATGCCATGTCATTATTAGACGGTGTACTCCCGGAGGGGGTTCATAAAAGTTTTGTCGCTAAAATGTCGTGACTTTTCGATGTTTCAGCGCCGAAACGGGGTAGATTAGCTTCGAGCCGAGGTGGCGGAATGGCAGACGCGGCGGACTTAAAATCCGCTTCCCTCACGGGAGTGTGGGTTCAAATCCCTCCCTCGGCACTGCTCCCTTACTGAATAAAACTGGATATTATCCAGGCAAAAAGCTAAGCGGCCTTTCCCTTGCTGCCATCGATGATGCGGTCACTATTGATAATTTAACTGCACTATCTTGCTATTGTTCGTTTCGTCTGACTCATCAACCCAATTATCGGCATCAATTATAGCTTCAAAAGTATGAGGTTCCTGTGTTGGCGTCAATTTATACGGTACGTAAATCTCGTATTGTTTGCCGTCAGGCGGTTTTGGCTCAACAAGCACCGCTTCTTTAGTTATACCGTCTATTCGTAATTGCATTCTACAGCCATTTGAATCGACGGCGCCTATATTGCGCACTTTGTAACCTAAATAAGGGTAGGGGGATCCTTCGGCATATATTATGGGTGACTCACTAATAGTAAGGTCCGGCTTTTTAGTTTCAATAACAACGATATCAACTTGTTTTCTAACCGTTAATATATTGACAACAACAGCCTTGGATTGCATGCCTGCGGCGCTGCTGGCTACCAGCGTGTAGGTGGTAGCTGCAGAGGGTGTGACAGTTTGGCTGCCGGTAGCCGATACAGTGCCAATACCCGGCGTGATTGTTACGGCATTGGCGTTCTTGACGCTCCAGCTTAAAGTGCTGGATTTCCCTGCCAGTACTGATGCAGGTGCGGCGCTGAACGAATCAATAGTTGGCAATTCGGCAACAGGAACGAGATCGCTTTGTTTTCTAACCATCAATATATTGACAACAACAACCTTGGATTGCATGCCTGCTGCATTGCTGGCTACCAGCGTGTACGTAGTACCTGTAGAGGGTGTCACAGTTTGGCTGCCGGTAGCCGATACAGTGCCAATACCCGGGGTGATTGCTATGGCATTGGCGTTCTTGACGCTCCAGCTTAAAGTGCTGGATTTCCCTGCCAGTACCGATGCGGGTGCGGCGCTGAACGACTCAATAGTTGGCAGTTCAACTGCGACCGGCGGGGCTGCCTGGTCTCCCTGCGGGGTTTTGTTCTCAGCGGGTGTACCGGGCATGTTGATATTGATACAGCCTATTGAAATGACGAGTATGGTAAGATAAATGATTGACAGGATGGCGCGCGCAATGTATCGATTCATCATCTCCTCCTTCAACACATGTCCCATTGCAGTATACCACTCAATATAGGGTCTGCACCATTGATTAAAATGGACGTTTTATTCCCAAGCAGAAAAAACGCTTGACATAAACGGATCGGTTAAATCCTTAGTAATAGGTAGCTCTGGCAGGTACAGACAGAATACAGGACAGCAGTAAAAGCCCTGCTCAGGCCAGCTTGATGTTGGACTCCTGCCCCACGTGCTTCAGGAAATGCAGGTAAATCCTGGTGCGCAACTCGTTCCGGAACCTGTAAGGTACCACGAACTTACCCTTCAGCCAGATCCTCTGCTCGTCCACGTGTATCAGTACCCTCCTGTCGCTTTCGGCTTCATGCAGGAATGCCGGGTAATTCTCCCTGAATACTTCCTTGGATTCCTCCAGGTAGGAGCTGTCCTCCTCGTTGATGATGTCCTCCAGGAGGATGGCTGCGCGGGCGATATCGCTGTCTGAGGATATGGGGATCTTGATCTCGTCAAAGATGTAGTCGCACTGCAACGTCTGGCCTTTCTTACGGTAATTCTTGGAGAAATTGAGCACCGGCTTGTCCAGCACGATCAGGTTGGGTATATTCAGTATCTTGCCCGTGAGTTCCCCGCCCAGCTTCTCATCCTCTCCTACCTCGTCCAGGGTCAGGAAAAATACACCTATATGCCGCACGTCACCCTTGTAGCTGTCGATCCTGATGCGGTCACCCTCGCGCAGCAGGTCGGAGAAGATAATGATGAAATAGCCGAAGTAGCTGGCCACGTATTTCTGCAGTGCCAGCGCCATGCCGATGGCTATGATGGATATGTATATGGCCAGGTTGCTGTACAGCGCTACGGCGATCAGTATGCCCAGTACTATAAACGCGATAAGGATGGCCAGTATGCGTGTTCTCATTTCACGTAGGCAGAGGTCAGGCCGGGTATATGATCCTCAGCAGCCCGGCGGCGTTGTCGACCGAAATATGGTAATCGCCGGGCGGGCCCCCCACCGTCATGAAAGTGACCTCCTGGCTGTGCCCCGGCTCTATACTGATGTCTTCGATGGCCTCGACCCTCCCGTTGATCTTGAACTCCGTCCTGTGCTGTACCTTCTCCTGGCCTGAGTTGGTGACCGTGGCGATAACGCCTATGGAGCTGCCGGGATGGGCCCTGTCCGGCAAAATGTGCAGGCTTGAAACGCTGGTGGTATCCGGTATATTGGCCGCCGGTATGTTAGCCGGCTGCTCGGGGGCTGTTTGCGGCATCCACGCGAGGTGGGAAGGCATTGCCGGCTGCTGCCTGTCGCCCCGGCCAAAACGCGATGTAAACAGGGAAGCCAGGCCGCCTGATTCCGGCACCGCTACCTCGGCTGAAATAGTGGCGTTGATCAGGGAATTGAGGTGGGCGATCTGTTCTTCGAGGTCAGAGGCTTTTTTCTGGGGGTTTTTAACCTGCTTTAAATATGTTTCGGCCGGCATTTGTCCCACCTTGAAGCGGGCATCGAGATGGGCCATCTCCTGCTTGAAGACGCCGAGCTGGCGGGTTCGCAGGGCCAGCCTCTTGCTGAATTCCTGCTTGACCTGGTCGATCTTTATCTGCGCATGCTGCAGGTTGACCGCATACTCGGTCTTGAGCGCCGTGTATGAATGGTCGTTGATGGCCTTGTCGCCGTGCAGTTTTTCCAGGTTGGCCAAAAATAACTCGGCCCGCTCCTTGTTTAAAAACGCCGTGCGAAGATCATTTTCCATATTATCTGTTACCGGCTGTCCTGCCCGTAGGGCTGGCTGCCGGTCCGGATTCTATTTCTCCACTATTTCTTGCGGGCCAGCACGCCTTTGACAGCTTCCACGATGTCTGCGGCGGTCAGCCCGTTGGCTTCCAGCAGTTCCTCGGGCTTGCCCGACTTACAGTATGTATCTTTTATGCCCAGTGAGGCAAGCGGCACAGGCGTGCCGGAAGCCAGGACCTGCGCCACTATGCTGCCCAGTCCCCCGTGCAGCAGGTGCTCCTCGGCCGTCACGACCGCCCCCGTCTCCACGGCAGCGGCATCTATGGCCTGCCGGTCAACCGGCTTGATGCTGGACATATTAAGGACACGGCACCTTATGCCCGATTTGCCCAGGGTGTCGGCGGCTTCCACCGCCCTGTATACCATGATGCCGGTTGCGATGATGGCCGCGTCACCCCCCTCCCTCAACATATCGGCCTTGCCCAGCCTGAAGCTGCAGCCGGACGGGTATACCACCGGGGTCTTGGAGCGTCCCAGCCTGACGTAGAAGGGGCCCTCGTTGACCGCCGCCGCCCTGATAGCTTCCACGGTCTCTATGGAGTCCGCGGGGACAACCACGTTGAAATTAGGCAGGGAACAGTAAAGCGCGATGTCCTCGATGGCCTGGTGGGAGGAGCCGTCCTCGCCCACCGTGATGCCGCCATGGGTGGATACTATCTTGACGTTCGTCCGCGGCTGTGCCACGCACATGCGCACCTGGTCGAAGCACCTGCTGGAGGCAAACACGGCAAATGTGCTGGCGAATGGTATCTTGCCGCAGCTGGCCAACCCCGCTGCTATGCTTATCATGTTCTGTTCCGCCAGGCCGCACTGGATGAAGCGGTCAGGGAAGGCCTGTGCGAAGTACTTGGTCATGGTGGAACGTGACAGGTCGGCATCCAGCACGATTATGCGCGTATCCTGGCCGCCCAGTTCGGTCAATGCCTTGCCGAAGGCCTCGCGCGTCGTCAGTTCGGCGTAAGCGTTCATGCCAGCTCCCGCAGCGCAATTTCGGTCTCAACCTTGCTGGGGGCCTTGCCGTGCCAGTCAACATTGTTTTCCATGAAGCTGACGCCCTTGCCCTTGGCGGTTTTGGCCACTATGACTACCGGCTTGCCCTTGACCTGCCCCGCCTTTTGCAGGGCATCAATCACCTGTTTCATATCGTTGCCGTCTACCTGCAGCACCTCCCACTTGAATGAGCGCCACTTGTCCACGAAGGGCTCCAGGTCCATTATCTGCCGGGTGAAGCCGTCCAGCTGCAGGCCGTTGTAATCGACGATGGCCGTCAGGTTGTCCAGGTTGTAATTGGGGGCGAACATGGCCGCCTCCCATATCTGCCCCTCCTGGCATTCGCCGTCGCCCAGCAGGACATACGTGCGGTAGTCTTTTTTATCCAGCCTGGCTGCCAGCGCCATGCCTATGCCTATGGAAAGGCCCTGGCCCAGCGAGCCCGCAGACATGTCTACCCCCGGTGTCAGCCTGCTGTCGGTGTGCCCCTGCAGGCAGGTCCCGGTCTGCCTGAGGGTGGTCATCCACTCGAGGGGGAAATATCCGCATTCCGCCAGCGCGGCGTAAAGGACGGGTGCGGCATGGCCCTTGCTCATGATGAAACGGTCGCGGTCGGGCCAGTGCGGGTTGGCAGGATCGTGGCGCATGACGCGGAAGTAAAGCGCCGTGACTATGTCGGCTGCCGAAAGCGATCCGCCGGGGTGGCCGCTACCCGCCGCCGAGATCATGCTGATGACGTGGCGCCGCAGCTTGCGGGCGATTGCCTGGAGGTCTTCAATACTATATTCGGTCATAGGAAACGGCTGGTGTCCCGGGACACGTGCGGCCCATCGGGGCCCGGTATTTCCCGGCTATTCAGTTTGAATTCGTTTCATTATATGTCACCCGGGATCGACATGTCCATTTTATTTACCTGCCCGCCGCCGTGCGTTGTTAACACGGGCCGGCTAATCTATAATTCTTAATGTGATAATCGACTCCCACACGCACATTTTCAGCCCGGAAGTGATCGAGGGGCGCGGCCGGCTGTGCTCGTCCGACCGCTGTTTCGGCCTTCTCTACTCCAGCCCCGGGGCCAGGCTGTGTACGGCCGAGGATCTCATCCGAAGCATGGATGAGCAGGGGATAGACCTGTCTATCGTTCAAAATATAGGCTGGTCAAGCCATGAGATGTGCCTGCGCAGCAACGATTACATACTGGAATCCATCGCCAGGTACCCAGGCAGGCTTAGCGGTTTTTGCGCCGTGCAACCGCTTGAGGGAGCCAGGGCGCTTGAGGAACTGGAGAGGTGCAGCAGGGGTGGTATGGCAGGTGTGGGTGAACTGCGCCCCGACGTCCAGGGTTTCGACCTGTCTGATCAGATACTGATGCAGCCGCTGGTCAGCTGCATGGCCGGGCTGGGCATGGTGCTGTCGCTGCACGTCTCGGAGCCGGTGGGACATGATTACCCGGGAAAGGGCAGTAACATGCCCGGGGATATATATAAATTTATGGCTGCCTCGAAGGAATTAAAGGTCATACTGGCCCACATGGGTGGTGGGCTGCCCTTTTACGAATTGATGCCCGAGGTCCGGGAGGTGCTTTCCAACGCCTGGTACGATACGGCTGCCCTGCCTTTCCTGTACAGCCCTGCTGTTTACGGGGCGGTAGATGCGTTGGGCTGTATTGATAGGGTCATCTTCGGCAGCGACTGGCCCCTGGTGGGACCGCGGCGCGTGATGGACCATATCACAGAGGCGGGACTCGGCCGGGCTGAAGTGGATGCCTTGCTGGGTGGCAATGCGCAGCGCCTGTTTAACCTGGAGGGTAAATAGGTATACGCCATGAGCGGTGAAGCTGTCAGGTCGTTCATAGCCATAGAGCTGCCCGCTGAGCTGGTTAAAAGGTTGAAGGATTTCCAGGCCGGGTTGGGTCCGGGCCGCCTTCAGTACGTGAAATGGGTCGACCCCGCATCAATCCATTTGACGCTTAAATTTTTGGGCGATGTGGACCCCGGACGCCTTGAGGCAGTCAAGGAGTCTGCCGCGGCTGCCGTTGCATCACACAGTCCTTTTAAGCTTACCACCGGGCGCACGGGCTTTTTCCCCGGTCCGCAGCGTGCACGTGTCTTCTGGCTGGGACTGGAAGGGGATACAGGGGAACTGGGCAGGCTGCAGAAGGACATCGATATTGCCATGTCGAAGCTGGGCTTTGAGAGTGAAAACCGTCCCTTCACAGCCCACCTTACGCTGGCCAGGCTGAGGGAGGGGTGCAGCGGCGCGCAAAGGCTGGAGTTTGCCGGGCTGGCCGGGCCAGCCTTATTTAAGGCCGGACCTCCTGTAAGGGTACAGGAGGTAGCACTCATGCGCAGCCGGCTTACACCGCAGGGTGCGGTGTACACCCGCCTGGCTGAATTCGCTCTGCAGCAAAGGTGAGTCGTGACTGCCGCCCGGTCCCACTCGAGTGGCCCAATTTGCCATTGAAATTTGGTTAATGCTATACTTTACGCATCATTGGAGGAGGTGGAAAAAATAGTGGAAAACTATTCCTTTCCGAAGTGTTTAAAATGCAAAGTAGGTGATTTAGTTCCGCTGTCCGATTTCGGGAGCCAGGGGGCAGCGATACATTATAAAGCCTGGGTTTGCACAAATCCTGAATGCGGGTTTAACCTGAAAATCAGGAACGGCGATATCTATTTGAACGAGCCGATATTCAGCGGCGCCAGCCACACACTCCGCGGTCACTGAAAGGAGACCGAGGCGGAATAACGGCGGATCAAAGGATGGAGTCGTTGTTTTGACCGGTTGGTTGAAACAGCTCCGGCATGAAGTCACCGATTTTTTCTTTCCGCGCGTATGCATGGGTTGCGGTAAAGTCGGTGGCTTTATTTGTTTAAACTGTTCAAGGAAAATGAGCAGGATCCTCCCGCCGTTGTGCCAGCGTTGCGGCAGGCCGGAATCCAGCGGTGCATTATGTACTGAGTGCTGGAGAAATAAAAGCAGCCTTGACGCCGTCCGTTCCGTGTTCATGTTCGAGGGCATCGTCCGCCAGGCCGTTCACGAGTTCAAATACCGCAACGTGCAGGCCGCATCGGGCTGCCTGGCCGGGTTCATGTCCCGCTATTTCTTGGATAATGGCCTGGACGGAGACATGCTGGTCCCCGTGCCGCTGCATGAGCGGCGCCTCAGGGAAAGGGGCTACAACCAGTCTGAGTTGCTGGCTGCCGACCTTTCGCAGCAGGTATCTGTGGAGGTTAATGCGGCGCTGGTCAAGCGTGTCAGGAACACGGGACCGCAGGCACGCAGCGCCGGCGCTTACCAGCGAAGGGTCAATATGGAAAATGCCTTTGTATGTACCTCCGGCGAGGTAACCGGCAGGGACATCATTATCATCGATGATGTCTGCACCTCGGGGGCTACCCTCGAGTCCTGTGCCTCTGCCCTCAAGTCCGCAGGCGCCAACCGCGTGCTGGGATTCACTCTGGCAAGGGAAATCTACCACAGGAGTTGATTATGGAGATAAAGATAGCTGCGCGCAATATGAAGCTGCAGGAAGATGTGCGTGACTACGCTGAGAAAAAGCTCGGCAAACTTTCCAAGTACCTCAACAGTATCAGCTCGGTCAAGCTGGAACTCATAGAGGAGAAAACAAAGTCCCGCCAGCCCATATACGGCGCACAGGTGACTGTGAATGTGAACGGCTTCCTCATGAGGGGTGAGCAGAAGGACGAAAACGTGCGTGCTGCCATCGATGCGGTGACAGATGTTATGGAACGCCTCATAGACAAGTATAAAAAAAGGTACAGCGTAAATAAGGGTAAAGCGCACGAGACCATCAGGACGCCGGCCGATGAGGACGTGCCCGAGACTGAACTGCCGCAGTATGTTTATAAGCGCAAGCGGTTTATCGTGAAGCCCATGACCGCCGAGCAGGCAGTTGAGCAGATGGACTTCCTGGGCCACGATTTCTTCCTCTTTGTCAGCGACGTGGATAATTCGATCAACGTGGTATACCGCCGCAAGGACGGCAAATACGGGTTGATCCAGCCCGAGTTCGCTTAACATGCCCGCTTTGGGGCGGTGAGGGATTCCGGATGCTTTATGCCCTTGTGTCAACGGCTAAAGGATGGGTGGGTATTGCCTGGTCAGGCCGGGGTGTGCGGAGGTTGAACCTTCCAGTTGACGATGATAAGCAGGCCATGTCGCTGCTGTGTGTCCGCAACGCGGCCGATTTACATAATGCTGAAGTCGCAGGTCCGCTGCGGCGGCAGGTAAAGGATTATTTCAGCGGCAAGAAGACCCGTTTTGATTGTATCCTGGACCTGTCGGGTTCAACGTCCTTCCAGCGAAGTGTCTGGAGGGCAACCATGGATATCCCTTACGGCGAGGTGCGGAGCTATAAGTGGGTGGCGGAAAAAATAGGTAAGCCTTCTGCCTGTCGCGCCGTGGGCCGCGCGCTGGCTGCCAACCCTTTGCCGGCGGTCATACCATGCCACAGGGTCATACGCAGCGATGGCGGGCCCGGCGGATTCGGCGGTGCGGCCGCCGATGTAAAAACCAAGCTCATGATGCTCTTGATGGAAGGGTACCGGCCGTGGACTTGATCCTGTTTACCCTTATTGCCCCGATAAATTCCGGTTGTGAGGTGGTATATGATTGAGTACGCATTTGCCGATGTCAAAGGGGTAAGGCTTCATTACGCGCACAGCGGGAGCGGTCAGCTGATCATGTTCCTGCACGGTTTCCCCGAGTACTGGGAAATGTGGAAGGCCCAGCTTGAAGAATTTGGCGTAGACCACCTCGCGGTTGCGCCGGATATGCGCGGCTTCAACCTGTCGTCCAAGCCGGCTGAAGTGAAGCAGTACCGGCAAAAGTACCTGGTTGAGGATATCAGGCAGCTTGCCGAATCCCTGGGCCATAAAAAGTTCGTGCTGGTGGCGCATGACTGGGGCGGCGCCGTGGCCTGGATATTCGCCATGTTTTATCCCCAATACCTGGATAAGCTGGTCATCATCAATTCCCCCCACCCCGCCATATTTGAGCGCGAACTCAGGGAAAACCCCGAGCAGCGAAAGGCCAGCAGCTACATGCTGCTGTTCCGCAGCCCCGGGGCGGAGGCCATGCTGTCCGCCGATGATTACTCGTGGCTGTTAAACATGGCTTTCGGGGAGATGATAAAGAACGGGGTGCTCAAAGACGGGGATATCAGCGGCTATAAAAAGGCCTGGTCCCAGCCCGGTGCGTTGACGGGAGGGCTCAACTACTACCGGGCCGCCTCGGTAGAGGCCCTGGAAGATCCCGGGGAAGCGGTCAAAAAGCCCGCTCTGGCGGGGGCGTTGGCCAAAATCACCTTGCCCGTGCTGGTGATCTGGGGGGAAAAGGATACCGCCCTGCTGATAGGGTGCACCAGGGGGATGGATGAATATGTGACGCAGTTGAGCATCAAGAGGGTGCCCGACGCCTCGCACTGGGTGGTGCGCGAAAAACCGCAGCTGGTAAATTCACTGATACGGGAATTCCTCAAACAATAGCCGTGTTCAGGAGCTTATCTGCGGGGTGAGGTCCCTCATCAGTTCATCGGAGTAATCAACCTTGATATCGGGCACTTCCATGCGCGTGATCTCATCGTCTCTGCGGATGGCAAGTTGCACGCTGTCGTTGCCGGGGTGCCTGCGCAATACGTCCAGCACCTTTTGCAGGTGCTCCAGGTCTTTCTGCGAATCGTCGCTCTGCCTGATATTGACCACCAGTTTCCTGGGGTTAACGTGGTTATTTACCCTGCCGTTTACCGGCTTAACCGGTGCGGCCTTGACTGGCGCTGCCTTGACCGGCTCGGGTTCGTAACGGCTCACCTTGGTGCAGTTGATATTGGCCCTGTCCTCCCTGACCCTGACGTTGCCCTCAACCAGCAGTACGCTGCCGTCCACCCACAGATCCTGGGTCTGCGAGTATACGTCCGACCATACGGTGACCTCGATGCTGCCGTTGAGGTCCTCGAAGGTGGCGATGACAAAGAGGCGGTTGTTCCTGGTTGTCACATGCCTGACGCCGGTCACCATCCCGGCTACCACGACCTTTTCGCCGGCCATTTCGTTATTTATCTCGCCGCACAGCACCGTGGCATGCTCGGCCAGTTTGGAAGCCATGGCCGAGAGCGGGTGCTCGGAAAAGTAAAAACCCATCAGCTCCTTCTCCCAGAGCAGCCTTTCCTGCAGGGTCACAT
>Ga0247841_10013689_pt1 | contig 10312 bp, 6 predicted proteins | sample LaCruzMarch2015__2_FD_192410 | JGI IMG/M metagenome (GOLD analysis project Ga0247841, IMG submission 192410) | Freshwater microbial communities from meromictic Lake La Cruz, Castile-La Mancha, Spain - LaCruzMarch2015_18m | ecosystem: Environmental > Aquatic > Freshwater > Lake | place: Spain...
AAACCATAAATGATGCTGATATTGTTCTGGCAATAATAGATGTTTCAACCGGAATAGGGAAAGGGGATTTTTTCATTTTTGAAAAGCTAAAAGAAATAAACAAACCGGTAATCCTTCTTGTAAATAAAATTGATTTGTCATCCAAAAGAGATATTGAATTCGAAATAGAGAAAATCAAAGAATTTGATTTTTTTAAAGATATATTATTTATATCTGCGCTGGAAGATAAAAATTTTGACGAACTTCTTTCCACAATTAAAAAATACCTGCCGGAGGGTCCACCATTTTACCCGGATGATATTTTATCAGACAGACCTGTCAGAAGCATTGCTGAAGACATCATAAGAGAAAAACTTATTACAAGACTTGAAGACGAGCTTCCACATTCCGTAACTGTAGAGATAGACAAATTTGAAGAGGGAAAAACCAAAAGCGGCGATAAAATAGTGCGTATAAATGCAATTATTTTTACACAAAGAAAAGCACATAAATCGATGATCATTGGGAAAAACGGCAATCTGCTAAAAGAAATAGGAACACTGGCAAGGGTGGAGCTTGAAGAATTTCTTGACAGCAAAGTTCATATAGAGCTTTGGGTGAAGGTAAAAGAAGACTGGACCAAAGATGAAGTGGCATTAAAGGAATTTGGATACGATTTTTAACTATAATTTGTTTTAATTTATTAAATTTTTTTTTAAAATCCTGCAATACAATTATTTTAGAAAGGTTCGGTGGTTATTACGTTAACAAGGGAGCAATTAGCAAAAACGATAGATCTTACTTATTTAAAACCTATAGCATCGGTTAAAGAAATTGAAAGTTTATGCAGGAATGCCAAAAAATACCATTTTGCATCTTTGTGTATAAATCCCTGCATGCTGACAATCTCCAAAAGATTTCTTGCAGATACTGACGTTAAGGTATGTTCGGTTGTAGGGTTTCCGCTTGGAGTAAACACGACTGAAACAAAAGTATTTGAAGCCAAAGATAATGTAAAAAAGGGTGCTGACGAAATTGATGTTGTGATGAATCTTGGCGCATTGAAAAGCGGTAATTATACATTTATTGAAAAAGAGCTACTGATAGTTGTTAATGTTATACGCAGAGAGCAGATGGCTGAATACAACAAGCATATAAATATAAAGATTATTATTGAAACCGGTAATCTTTTAAAAGATGAAATTAAAAAGGTCTGCAAAATAATTGAAGAAATAGGTGCAGATTTTATTCAGACATCAACAGGTTATGGCGCCAGAGGAGTTGAACTTGATGATGTAAGGCTCATCAGGGAAGTTGTAACTAGAAATATTGGCGTTAAAGCGTCAGGAGGTATCAGGACATTTAAAGATGCCCAGGCTCTAATTGACGCCGGCGCAACAAGAATAGGAACCAGCGCAGGAGTTGAAATAATGGATGAATACATTACATTGTTTGATAAATAAATTTGCTTATAATAAGTTTCATATAATGAATACTTCAGATGGCCGCCTATAAAGCCAAATCATTTGTGCTTAAATCTTACAGGCTTGGTGAGACAGACAAGATTATCAGGCTTTTTTCAATGGAGCATGGCATTATAAGTGCAGTTGCAAAAGGAGCCTGTAATTTTAAAAGCAGGTTTTCTGGAAGGCTTGAGCTGTTTAATATACTGGATTGCGAAATATATTCAGGCAGGAATCTGGACATTATAAATCAGGCAGAAATTATTGAGGTTTTTGGAAATATTTCCTCTGATTTTTTCAAATTTAATATTTCACAGATAATATGTGAGATAATCCTGAAGTCACAGTCCGAGAAGTCACCCTCTGTTCCAATTTTTAAATTGCTTTATTTCACGCTAAGAGAGATTAATAAATGTCAGGGCAGTGAAGACGATTTCTTAAAAAAAATTCTTGTTTTTTTTATTGCAAAATTCCTGAATATTATGGGATACGTACCACTGCTTGAAAGCTGCAGTATTTGCGGAGAAAATCTGGGCTCCAGCGGAAGTGTCCTATATGGAAAGGGTATAATGTTTTCAATAAAATATGGAGGAGCAATATGCCCTGACTGCAAAAAAGAAGCAGAAAGGCTTTTTTTTATAGAAAACGAAAGTTCAAAAATAATGGCCATGCTGTTTTTTGAAAAGATCGAAAATATAGTAAATCTTAATGTATCAAAACAGATAATTAATAATCTTTTAAATATACTTGAAAATTATCTGATCTTTCACATGGATATCAAAATTGACAGTTTTGATTATCTTAAAAAAATTGAAAAAACCGTGTTGTGATTATTTCCCTAAATATATATAATATCCCATTTAATGGCTCTTTTTTAAATTAATAGCCATTTTTTCTTTTTAAATGATATAATTCCTTATCTGTGTAAAATTTGCACCAGATAAAATGACTGTATTATTAATAATTATCAGAATGATTTGTTATGGATTTTCAGGAAATAATTTTTACTTTACAAAAATACTGGGCAGACAATGGCTGTATAATAAAACAGCCTCTTGATCTTGAAAAAGGTGCCGGAACTTTTAATCCGGATACTTTTTTGAGATGTCTGGGGCCTGAACCATGGAAAGCTGCGTATGTTGAGCCTTCCAGGAGACCTACGGACGGAAGATATGGCGAAAATCCTTTCAGAACCCAGTACTATTATCAGTTCCAGGTTTTACTTAAACCATCACCAGATAATGTAATAGATCTTTATCTTGGCTCTCTCTCAACACTTGGCATTGATTTAAAAAGTCATGACATAAGATTTGTTGAGGATGACTGGGCTTCACCTACAATCGGAGCCGCAGGTCTTGGATGGGAAGTATGGGCCGATGGTATGGAAATAACTCAGTTTACTTACTTCCAGCAAATGGGCGGTATTTCGCTTAAACCTGTTTCGGCCGAAATAACTTATGGTCTTGAGAGGATAGCTCTCTACCTTCAGGACAAGGATAGTTTCTGGGATCTTTCTTGGAACAAAAACATGACCTATGCTGATGTACATCTTGAGTCAGAAAAGCAGTGGTCAGTATATAATTTTGAAGTTGCTGATGTTGAAATGCTTCTGGATTTATTTAATAAGTTTGAAAAAGAATTTAAAAATGCTCTAAGCAGAAACCTTGTATATGTTGCCTGTGAATATGTTCTCAAATGCTCGCATGTATTTAATCTATTGGATGCTAGGGAGGCAATAAGTGTTTCTGAGAGAGTATTGTATATAGCAAGAGTCAGAAATCTTGCCAAAGCATTGTGCGCAGCATATATTACCCAGAGAGAAGAGCTTGGTTTCCCGCTTTTAAAAAACAAGTAAGGATTTTATGGAAAAGAAATTAATATTTGAAATAGGAACAGAGGAACTGCCTTCATCATGTCTTGCTGAGGGTACTCAGTCGTTAAAAAATATATTAACCGACAGGTTTTTAAAAAACAGGCTTGAGTTTGAAAAAATAGAAACTTTTGGAACTCCAAGAAGACTTATTGCAGTCATAGATGGCTTAAAAGACATGCAGAATTCTGTTGAAAAACTTGTAATGGGGCCTCCCGAGAGAATATCCTTTGACGCTTCCGGCAATCCTAACAAAGCAGCTATTGGATTTGCCGCAGGTATTGGTATTGACGTAAAGGATCTTGAGAAAATTACTACCGAAAAAGGCGTCTATATAGGTAAAAAAATATTTGAAGAAGGTAGAAAAACTTCTCTGATTCTGCCGGAAATTCTAACAGATTCAATTTTTTCAATTTCTTTTAGCAAACAGATGACCTGGGCAGACTGGTCCATAAAGTTTGCAAGGCCAATCAGATGGATACTTGCTGTTTATGGTGAAGAGATACTTGAGATAGAAATTGAAAGCCTTAAAAGCAGCAACCTGACATATGGGCACAGAACACTTTCTCCCAAACCCTTTGAAATTAATAATGCCAGTAAGTTTATGGAACTGCTTGAGAAAAATGGAAACATAGTAACTGATGGCTCCAAAAGAAAAGAAATGATTATTGAAGGCATTAAAAACATAGAAGCGCTGCATAAAAAAGATAATATTAAAGTTATAATTAATGAAGATCTTTTAGATGAAATAGTCAATCTGGTAGAAATACCCAATGTTCTTATAGGTTCATTTCCTGAGAAATTTCTTTCTCTTCCAGATGATATTTTAATTAAAGCTATCGAGTATCATCAAAGATACTTTGCCGTTAAAAATGAAAAAAACGAAGTTCTTCCAAAATTTGTAGTAGTTCAGAATGGAATTTCTGATGACAAAAAAGAAGTAATAAAAGGAAACGAAAGAGTGTTAAAAGCCAGGCTTTCAGATGCTTCATTTTTTTATAATGAAGACAAAAAGCATGCATGGGAAGACTGGATAGAAAAACTTAAAGGTGTAATTTTTTATTCGCGGCTTGGGAGCATGCACGACAAGGAACTAAGGCTGACAGAAATATGCAAAAAAATAATCTCAGATTTAAATAAATGCGGAAATATTATCGCAGAGGATGTCATCACCCATTCGCAGAGGGCATCAATGCTGTGCAAAACTGATCTGGTTACTAATCTTGTTGTCGAATTCCCTGAACTTCAGGGTGTTGTCTGCAGAGAATACGCAAAAGAAAGAAATGAAAGCAAAGAAGTGTCTGATGCAGTTTTTGAACATTACCTTCCTAGATTCTATGGAGACTTACTGCCCCGGAGCGCAACGGGAGCAATTGTATCCATGGCCGATAAAATAGATACAATTGCGGGAATGTTTCTGGCCGGTGCAATTCCGACAGGCTCCGAAGACCCGTTTGCTCTCAGAAGAAGAGCATCCGGTTTGGTTTTAACTGTTTTTGAAAAAAATTACGATATTGATATAAAAGAAATTGTAAGGTTTGGCATAGAATTATATAAAGATCTTATTAAAACCGATCAGGACAAAGAGATAAAAATATTAAATGATGTAGTTGATTTTATAATTGCAAGATTTAAATTTAACTATGAAAAAGATAACAGGCGAACTGATTTGGTAGATGCTCTGTACGCCGCCGGCAATTATTCGCTTACGAAAATGAGCAAGATATATGATGCCATTCAGGCGGTAATTGACAATGGGAAGATTGAGGAAATAAGTCTGCCCATGAACAGGTGTAAAAATATAGTTAAAGGTAAAAACTGCAGCGAGGCAGATCCAAAATTATTTAAGGAAGACTGCGAAAAAGAATTATTTGATGAAATTTTACTAAAGAAAGCAGAAATTAATAGAAATAATCTTGAGGGTAATTACGATAAATCCATGAATGAACTTGTGGATTTCAGGAAAAAAATTGACAACTTTTTTGATAAAGTTCTCATTATGGACAAAATAGAGGAAGTAAAGAACAACAGATTAAATCTTGTAAAAAAAGCATTGGACGTTTATTTAATGGTTGCTGATTTTTCAAAAATAATCAGTAACCAGTAATGAAAAATTTTTAATAATCAGGTTTAAATTTTATTTAAGAGGAAGGAAACAAAATGACCGAAAAACAATATGTATATTTTTTTGGAGAAGGTACCAAGGATATGAAAAAACTTCTCGGAGGCAAAGGCGCTAATTTGTCAGAAATGACTAATATTAATCTGCCTGTTCCTCCTGGGTTTACAATTACTACAGAAACATGCATTACTTACTATGAAAACGGCAAGAAGTATCCTGATGGTTTTATGAAACAGGTTGAAGACAATATGAAGAAACTTGAAAAAGCGATGGGTCTTAATTTTGGAGACGTAAATGATCCTTTGCTTGTTTCAGTCAGATCAGGCGCTGCAGTTTCAATGCCGGGTATGATGGATACAATTTTAAATCTTGGGCTAAATGATGATACAGTCGCCGGAATTATAAAAAAGACCGGAAATAAAAGATTTGGCATGGATTCCTACAGAAGATTTATCCAGATGTTTGGTGACGTGGTAATGGAAGTTGAACATGCCAAATTCGAAGAGGCATTACAGCATTTAAAAGATAAAAAAGGTGCGAAATTTGATACAGATCTTAGCGCTGATGATCTTGAAATACTGGTTGCAGATTATAAAAAAATTGTTGAAAAAGAAAAAGGCGAAAGTTTTCCACAGGATCCGATGGAGCAGTTAAAAATGGCAGTAGATGCTGTATTTTCTTCCTGGAACAACAAGAGAGCTATTTCTTACAGGAATTTAAATGATATTCCTCACAATCTTGGAACTGCAGTAAATATACAGGCAATGGTTTATGGAAATATGGGGGACAATTCCGGAACAGGTGTTGCATTTACAAGAAATCCGTCTACCGGTGAGAAAAAGGTATACGGCGAATATCTTACAAACGCACAGGGCGAAGATGTAGTGGCAGGAATTAGAACACCTAAGGATCTTGAAGAACTAAAAAAGGAAATGCCGGCAATCTATGAACAGCTGATGGAAATTTTTGCCAACCTTGAAAAACACTATAAAGATATGCAGGATATGGAGTTTACATTTCAGGAAGGTAAACTGTTTATGCTTCAGACTAGAAGCGGCAAGAGAACTGCAGCAGCTGCACTTCAGGTAGCAGTTGAAATGTACGCTGAAGGCTTAATTGATAAAAAAACAGCCGTTATGAGAGTGACACCTGAACAGATCAATCAGCTTCTTCATAAGCAGCTGGATAAAAAAGCAAAAGAAAAGGCAGAGCTTGTTGCAAAAGGGCTTCCTGCTTCTCCAGGAGCTGCAGTTGGAAAAGTTGTTTTTGATGCCGAGACTGCTGTAAAGGAGTCGGAGCTTTATAAAGTTGTACTGGTAAGAACAGAAACTTCACCTGAAGACATTGAAGGTATGGCAGTAGCGCAGGGAATTTTAACAGCCAGAGGAGGTATGACTTCACATGCAGCTGTTGTTGCAAGAGGTATGGGCAAGTGCTGTGTGGCAGGCTGTGAATCAATAAAGGTTAACGAAAAAGAACAGTATTTCACCGTAAAAGGCGTAAAAATAAACAAGGGAGACTATATTACACTTGATGGGTCAACCGGAGAAGTTTTTCTGGGGCAAATTGCAGTTGCTGATGCAGAACTTTCCGGGAGCTTTGGAGTTTTTATGGGATGGGTGGATGAATTCAGAAAAATGGGAGTCAGAACAAATGCTGATACTCCAAAGGATGCAGAAGTAGCAAGAAAATTTGGGGCAGAAGGAATAGGTCTTTGCAGAACAGAGCACATGTTCTTTAATGGTGAAAGAATTAAAGCAATGAGAGAAATGATTGCTTCCGGAAATGTTGAAGGACGTAAAAAAGCTTTGGCAAAACTTCTTCCAATGCAAAAAGAGGATTTTATTGGAATATTTAAAGTAATGAAGGGTCTGCCTGTTACAATCAGACTTCTTGATCCTCCGCTTCATGAGTTTTTACCAACAGACGAAGAAGACATAAAAGAGATTGCAAAAGAACTGGGCATGTCCTATGAAGACATGAAGTCAACAATAGTTTCTCTGCATGAAATAAACCCAATGCTTGGACATAGAGGCTGCAGACTTTCCATAACTTATCCTGAAATCTGCGATATGCAGGCAAGGGCAATATTTGAAGCCGCCGCTGAACTGACAAAATCAGGCTTAATAATTATCCCAGAAGTTATGATTCCAGTTGTCGGTATAGTAAATGAAGTAATGATACTAAAGAAGCAGATTGTTGGAATAGCACAGCAGGTAATGAAAGAGTATGGCATTGAATTTGAGTATAAAGTCGGAACCATGATAGAAGTACCGCGTGCATGCATAACTGCTGATGAAATTGCTGCTGAGGCTGAGTTCTTTAGCTTTGGTACAAACGATCTTACACAGCTGACATATGGTTTTTCAAGAGATGATTTTGGCAAATTCCTTCCTGAATATCTTGAACTGGGTATTCTTGAAAAGGATCCTTTTGCTGTTCTTGATCAGACTGGTGTCGGAAGCCTGATTAAAATTGCAATCGAAAAAGGCAAGTCAGTCAGGAAAGATTTAAAAGTGGGTATTTGCGGAGAGCATGGCGGAGAACCCAGTTCTGTAGAATTTTGTGCAAACAACGGATTAAATTATGTCAGCTGCTCACCTTACAGAGTTCCTGTTGCAAGACTTGCTGCTGCACAGGCTGAGATTAAAAAAGAAAATTAAGACAAAAAAATAAAGAAAATTTAGTTTAAAATAGAGCAAAAGTCAGGTATTAGTTATATAATTTATTGATATCTGATTTTTGCTTTTAAAGCATCATTTATATATTTCAAAAATCCATTTGGGTAAAAATGACAATAAGAGAAATTTTTGAAGCAAACGAGGAAAAATTTCTCTCCAAGTATGCCAGGTTAAGTTCAAAGTCTGAAGGAAGAGAAAAAGCTGAGCCGGATTGTGACACCAGAACCTGTTTTCAAAGAGACAGAGACAGGATTATACACTGCAAGTCTTTCAGGAGATTAAAGCACAAGACGCAGGTATTTTTTAATCCTGAAGGCGATCATTACAGAGACAGGCTGACACATACGCTCGAGGTTTCTCAAATATCAAGGAGCATTGCAAAAGCGCTTTTTCTAAATGAAGAACTGGCGGAAGCCATAGCTTTAGGCCATGACCTTGGTCATACTCCTTTCGGACATGCCGGAGAGAATGTTCTTGATTTGATAATGAAAGAAAATCTTGGGGCTAATGCAAGGTTTTTTCATAATGAGCAGAGCGTCAGAGTAGTAAAAGTCATTGAACAGAACGGAGCCGGTTTAAATCTCACTCTTGAGGTAATAGATGGAATAAAAAACCATACAGGAGAAAACATTCCGTCAACACTCGAAGGAAGAATAGTAAGGATTTCAGACAAAATTGCCTACACAAATCACGATATTGATGACGCAGTAAGAGCTGGTATATTTTCCCTTAAAGATCTCCCCCAAAAAGATCTGGAAGTGCTTGGCCTCACCCACAGAAACAGAATCAATACTATAGTTTTAGATATTATAGAAAACAGCACAGACAAAAACGATATAGTCATGAGTGAAAAAATTAAAACTTCACTTTTTGGCCTGAGATCTTTTTTATTTAAAAATCTCTATCTTAGAAATCCGGTAAAAATAGAGGAAAGAAAGACAGAAAAGATATTAAAAGAGCTTTTCCTTTTTTATCTGAATAATTTTAAAGTTTTTATTAAAGATTATAATTTAAAAACAAATATAAATTACGACAGGGAAACGAATTTTAATACTTTTGATTTTGAGAAAAAGGTTATCCTTGTTTGTGACTATATCGCAAGTATGACTGACAGATTTGCCTTAAATAAATTTACTGAATTGTTTATTCCGGAAAAATGGGAAATAATAAAATAGAATGTCCAGAAGCTTAAAAGATGGAGAAGTAAATGAGCTTAAGCTAAATGCTGATATTTACAATCTGGTCTCCAGTTATGTGAATTTAAAAAAATCAGGAAAAAATTTTATGGGTTTATGCCCGTTCCATAAAGAGAAAACTCCTTCATTTACCGTTGATACAAAAACCCAGCTTTATCATTGTTTTGGCTGCGGGGAAGGAGGAGACGTAATCTCCTTTATTATGAAAGCTGAGAATCTTTCATTTATTGAATCTGTTGAGCTGCTGGCAAAAAAAGTAAATTATAATCTCAAATATGTTGAAACCGGTCATATTGAAGAACATGATGGCAAAAACAGGCTTTTTGAAATAAGCGAGCTCGCAAAGAAGTATTTTAACTATATTTTGTTTAAAAGCAAAAATGGCGTCAAAGCTTTGAATTACATAAAAGACAGAAAAATTTCTGAGCAGACTATTCAGTTATTTGAAGTCGGATACTCTCTGGATAACTGGGATAATTTTACAAATTTTGCAAAATCCAGAAAGCACACGGAAGCTGATCTCATTCTTAGCGGATTATGCATTGAAAGCCAGAAGGAAAATAAAAAAAACAAGGTATATGATCGGTTCAGAGGCAGGGTCATGTTTCCCATAAAGGATTTACTGGGCAGAACAATCGGTTTTGGCGGTAGAATTCTTCCGGACAGCAATACAGATTCTGCAGCAGAGAATCGTGCAGCCAGCTCAGGCAGCATAAGATTTTCAGGAAATATTAATAAAATTAAAACAACAAATATCGGTGAAAACATTGCCAAATACATAAATAGTCCTGAGACAAAACTTTATTCAAAAAGCAAAAACATTTATGGAATTTTTGAAGCCAAAAGCTATATTGTTGAGAAAGACTGTGCATTAATTGTTGAGGGCTATATGGATGCCATATCTCTTTATGACAGAGGATTTAAAAATGTTGTCGCCAGTCTTGGTACAGCTCTGACATCCGAACAGATAAAACTGATAAGCAGGTTTACTAAAAATATTA
>Ga0247841_10013690_pt1 | contig 10312 bp, 9 predicted proteins | sample LaCruzMarch2015__2_FD_192410 | JGI IMG/M metagenome (GOLD analysis project Ga0247841, IMG submission 192410) | Freshwater microbial communities from meromictic Lake La Cruz, Castile-La Mancha, Spain - LaCruzMarch2015_18m | ecosystem: Environmental > Aquatic > Freshwater > Lake | place: Spain...
CTTCCAAGATTGTGACATTGTAAGTGGTTTTTCATCGTATACAATAGCGTCATTAGCCCAAGCAACGTTAACGTCATTAAGAGCAAGCTTCATTGTGAATTCCATATCCTCGGTTAGGCAAGTAGCACCCCAGCCCATTTCTTTTAGGATATCAACATCTACTGAAAAGCCAGTGCCACAAAGCTGGCAACCAAAGTTAAGATTATATCTTGATTGTTGGAACAAACGATTTACTGACCAAAAAGCAATAGAATAAGAATATGATATCCAAGAATCATCAGGGTTTTTGCTATCAATATAGCCCTGTACAACTTTATAACCCTTGTTATGTTGTTTGTTAATTTCCATTAAGAAATTCTTTTCAGCAATATTATCAGCATCAAAGATAACAACCGAGTCGAACTTTCTTTCCATTTCAAATATTTTAGAAAACATCCATTCAAGAGCAAACCCTTTACCACGAGCTGTGGTATCGAACCTTTCGCAAACAGTTGCACCAGCATTACGAGCAAATTTTGCTGTGTTATCCGAGCAATTATCTGCAATAACGAATATTTGATATTTGTCATCAGGATAGTTAAGCTTTTTCAGACTATCAACCATATTTTCGATAACCTGTTCTTCATTGTGAGCCGCAACAATAAGTGCAAAATCATGAAACTTAGTATTATCTACCTCTTTTTCTTTGCGTGGAATAAAACTAAAAATTGAAATTACAAAGTAATATGCACCAAGCAAAAGGAATAGAATTTGCACAAAAAAGTTCAATAACATAGGAATAGGGAAATCGAACATACAAGCACCTCACATTAATTTTTTGTAAAATTGCATAAACAATGCAACATTTTTTTGTTAAAATATCACTACCACCTAATATACATTATTTTTAACTAAAAATCAATAGTAATTCAGAAAAAAATTTACTTTTTTTGAAATGTTATCTAACTGTAACAATTAAATACAAATGATGTAATTGTAGACAAAAGAAAATTTATAGTGTAACATATTAACATACTATTTCAAAGGAATGATTTTTATGAAAAACAAAACAATATTTTTCTGCAACGAATGTGGATATGAATCACCTAAGTGGCTTGGAAAATGTCCTGCGTGTGGTGTGTGGAATTCAATGGTAGAGGAAAAAGTGAAAGAGCAGGACGATAAAACATCTGCAAAGGTTGTTTTTGATAATAAGAAATCATCTCCTAAAAAGCTACAAGATGTTGAATTGACTGATGAGGAACGATTTAAGACAGGAATAGTTGAGTTTGATAGGGTTTTAGGTGGTGGTATTGTAAAAGGGTCTTTGATATTAGTCGGTGGTGACCCTGGAATTGGAAAATCAACACTACTCCTCCAAATGTGCGAAACCATTCACACAAAATCAAATATTTTATACGCATCTGCCGAGGAATCACAAAAGCAAATTAAAATTAGGGCAGAGCGTCTAAGCATACAAAACACTAATTTATTACTTCTAGCAGAAACTAATATGGATATAATATGTGAGGCTATACAAGAGGTTAGGCCATCGATTGTTATTATTGATTCTGTCCAAACTGTATTTTGCCCAGAACTATCGTCAGCACCAGGAAGCGTTAGTCAGGTTCGAGAGGTTACGCTAACCTTAATGCGAATTGCAAAGGAAAATGATATTGCTGTGTTTTTAGTTGGTCACGTTACAAAAGAGGGAGCAATTGCAGGCCCAAGAGTTTTAGAGCATATGGTGGATTGCGTTTTGTATTTTGAGGGCGAAAGGCATCAGTTTCACAGGATTCTTCGTGGTGTTAAAAACCGTTTTGGTTCTACAAATGAAATTGGTGTGTTTGAGATGTGTGATATTGGGCTAAAACAGGTTGAAAATCCTTCGCTTATGCTACTTTCGGGCAGACCAGACAATATAAGCGGTTCGTGTGCTATTTGTACGTTAGAGGGAACAAGACCAGTCCTTGCAGAGGTTCAGGCACTTGTTACACATACCAATTTTCCATCGCCACGACGTATGTCAACTGGCATTGATTATAATAGGGTTACACTTTTGATGGCTGTACTGGAAAAAAGAGTTGGGCTTAATTTATCCACGCAGGATGCTTATGTTAATGTTATTGGTGGCATTAGGATTGACGAACCAGCTGCCGATTTAGGCGTTGCACTTGCAATTGCATCAAGCTTTAAAAATTTTACAATTTCGTCAAATGTTGTTGCTATTGGCGAGGTTGGCTTAACAGGTGAGGTTAGAGCAGTTAATTCAATCGACAAGCGAATATCCGAGGCGACTAAATTAGGCTTTGATGTTATTATTATTCCAAAAGGTAATGAAAAAAATCTTGTAGTGCCAGATAAAGTTAAAATACATACCGTTTCTAACATACGTGATGCTTTAAATATATTATGCTAAATACTTTTTGACATATTAGTTTAATTGTAGTATAATTATATTAGAACCATATGGGGGGTAGTTAGATGTATAACATAGGTGATAAGATTGTATATCCTATGCATGGAGCTGGAATAATTGAAGCAATTGAGGAAAAGAAATTTTTAAAAGAAAAACAATCTTATTATATTATGAGAATGCCAATCGGTGATATGATGGTTATGATTCCTATTAATAACACTGTTGAAATAGGTATTAGAAACGTAATTGATAACGAAACTGCACTTACTGTTATCAAGGTTTTTTCAGATTCCACGCCAGATATGAATGAGAATTGGAACAAACGTTATCGAGAAAATATGATTAAAATCAAGACTGGTGACATATTAGAGGTAGCAGATGTTGTTAAATCACTAATGCTTAGGGAAAAAACTCGTGGGCTATCAACTGGAGAGCGAAAAATGCTTAATAATGCAAAACAAATACTTATTAGTGAGCTTGTGCTTGCACAGGTGGCTATGCATGATGAAATTGAGCAAATGCTCGAAGAAATAATAGATAAAGAATTAGAAAAAGCATAATAAAGCGAAATAAACGGTGTTGGAATAATATCCAACACCCTTTTTGTGTACAATTTTTTAGGTAATACTAATTCTCGTTAAAATGACTATTTATTTTTCGGCTAATTTTCAGTTATGCGTTGTTGCAGAACCATCGTCAATGGACAAACCATTGACGAGAACCTGCGCCTATCCTAACAAAAAAATTATCACGCAACATTTAATAGTATTTTAATCGAGATTTAGTATAAATTCCTTTTCAAGAACCCTCATAATTCCATCAATGTTGTCATTATCAAACAACAAGGATATTTCAACGTCAGAGGTTGTTATAAGCTTTATTTGCAAATTGTTTTGCGAAAGTGCTGTAAAAAGCCTTGCAGCAACGCCTGATTCTGTTTTTAAAAGCTCGCTAAATATTGTAAATTTGCAATTGCCTGTGCTAACCTCGGTAATTAAATCAATAATTTCATCTTTAAGCTGACCAACCACAGTTAAGGTTTTACCCAAATCGCCTTGGTCAATGGTAAAAGAAAGATTGATTTTGTTTTTATAAGGCAGGGTTTGGCAAATCATATCAACATTTATTTTCGAAGCACCAATTGCATTAAAAATTTTAGCTAATGAACCCGAATTGTTTGGTACGTTGTCGAGTGTTACGAGTATTACACCATCAACATAATTTAAAATAAAGTCTGACATATAAGGCACGACCTTTCTTAAAGAGAATTTATTAAATCCTTCATACTGTAAAGTCCTTTGCTCCTGCTTGCTAAAAACTTAGCGGCACGAACAGAACCAACTGCAAAAACCTCTTTTGAGGTTGCTTGGTGCATAACTTCTATAACCTCGTCTTGCCCTGCAAATATAACTGAATGCTCACCAACGATTGTTCCACCACGAACTGCGTGTATGCCAATTTCTTTTTTATCTCGTTTTTTCCTAACTGAATGGCGGTCATAAACATATTCGGTAGGTTTAGTCAGCGAATCTGCAATAGCATCTGCAATTGCAAGTGCTGTTCCACTTGGGGCATCAATTTTCAAATTATGATGCTTTTCAATAATTTCAATATCAAAGGATTCCTCTAAAAACTTTGCAGCCCTTGTAACAAGGTCAATCATAAGGTTTACACCAAGCGAATAATTTGCTGAAAAGAAAACTGGAATGTTCTTCGAAGCCAAGGTTAATTCTTTAATCTGCAAGCTTGTAAGCCCAGTTGTTGCAACAACAATTGGAATGTTTTTATTCTGTGCAAATGCAAGAAGAGAGGATAGCGAGCTAGGGTGAGAGAAATCTATTATAACATCTGCACTACCTTTGAATTCATCAGGGGTTTTACAAACAGGGTAATCGTTTAGCCTTGTAGTGTTAATATCAAAACCACAAACGATTTTTGTTTCCTCATTTTCCTCAATTAATTTTGTAATAACCTGCCCCATTTTTCCATTACAGCCACTTAATATTATGTTTATCATAGGTAAACTCCTTTTTATAACGATAGGAAATTACAACATTTATGTTGTAAGGTTCCGAGTTTCAAGAAAGTCCTCATCTAAAAAAGTGAGCGAAGTGAACATCAGTTGCCGAAGGCGACTTTCTTATTTCAAGCCATACTCTGCAAGTGCATTTTTTAATTTTTCAAGGTTTGTATCTGACATTTCACATAGAGGCATACGAAGCTCGCCCACATTATAGCCTAAAAGGTTCATAGCGGTTTTGACTGGAATAGGATTAACCTCAACAAATAAAGCGTCGATAAGGTTCATCATATCAAGCTGTATCTTACAGCTTCCTTTTACATCACCAGTGATATATTTTTCAACAATATTGTGCGTATCTTCTGGAAGAATATTTGCAACAACGGATATAACTCCCTTGCCACCAAGCGACAAAATAGGAACAATCATATCATCATTACCCGAATAAACGTCAAGGCTATCTTTGCACGCCGCAATTATTTGTGCAACAAATGCAATATTTCCACTTGCTTCTTTAATTCCAACTATATTATCGATTTTTGATAGCATCTTTAAAGTGTCAACTGAAATTGATAAACCAGTTCGAGATGGAACATTATAAAGGATGATGGGAATATTAACGCTGTTTGCAACCATTGTAAAATGCTTTACAAGTCCAGTTTGAGTTGTTTTGTTGTAATAAGGAGTAACGATTAAAAGACCATCTGCACCTAATTTTTCAGCCTCACAGCTAAGCTCGATACAATGCTTTGTGTCGTTGCTACCAGTTCCAGCAATAACAGGAACCCTGCCTGCAACCTTTTTCACTGTATATTCAATTGCAGATTTATGCTCGGCGTCTGGCATGGTTGATGCCTCGCCAGTTGTGCCACAAATTATTATTGAATCTGTTTTGTTGTCTATTTGAAAGTCAATAAGCTCACCAAGTTTATTAAAATCGATTCCATCTTCGGTAAACGGAGTTACAATTGCAACACCTGAGCCAACAAACAAAGTACGTCCCATACTATTCACCCCAATATTCAATAAGTTTTTCTGCTATTTGAACTGCATTTGAAGCAGCACCTTTTCTAATGTTATCGGCAACAACCCAAAGGTTTACGCCATTTTCAACACTTTCATCACGTCTAATTCTGCCAACAAATGTCTCATCGTGACCTGCTGCGTTAATTGGCATTGGATAAACGTTGTTCGCAAGGTCGTCTTGAACGATAAGACCTTCTGCATTTTCAAGCACACCTCTAAGCTCTGATAAGTCAAAAGGTTTTTCGAATTCAACATTTATTGATTCGCTGTGTCCGTTATATACAGGCACACGAACTGTTGTAGCAGTAATTTTTAGAGTTTGGTCGCCTAAAATTTTGCGAGTTTCCTCAACCATTTTCATTTCTTCTTTTGTATAACCATTTGGAAGAAAAACATCAATATGTGGCAAAACATTACCAGCAATTTGGTAAGGGAATTTCTTTGGTGCTTCGCCTTTTAGACCATTTTCAAGGTCACTATGACCTGCAACACCAGCACCTGAAACTGCTTGATATGTTGAATAAACTATCCTTTTTATGCCATATTTTTTATGTAATGGTGAAAGTGCAACAACTGCTTGAATTGTTGAGCAATTTGGGTTTGCAATAATGCCCTTGTTCCATTTAATGTCCTCTGGGTTTACCTCTGGAACGACAAGAGGAACCTCGGTGTCCATACGCCAAGCACTGCTGTTATCAATAACAACACAACCTTTTGCAGCAGCAATTGGTGCAAATTTCTCGGATGTAGAGCCACCAGCAGAAAATAAGGCTATGTCAATTCCTCTATCAAAAGAATTTTCTGTTAATTCTTCCACAACATATTCCTTGCCCATAAAATCTACCTTTAAACCAGCCGAGCGAGCAGAAGAAAACATATAATAGTTTTCAACTGGAAGATTTTTTCCCTCTAATACCTTTAAAAATGTTCTACCAACCATACCTGTTGCACCAACAATAGCAACATTATATTTTTTCATTTTTAGTTCCTCCAAAATCGTAAATATTAATATTATAATATATATTACCATTTGTAGCTTTTTGTGTCAAACATTTTTGACACAAAATTGTAAGTAGAAATATATAAAATTTTATGATAAAATGTTAAAATGATGTATAAATGGGAGGATAATATGAAAAAATCTATATTTTTAGTGTTGCTTTTTATATTTATATGCATAAATGTGTCTGCAAATGCTCCTGAAAAAATTAAAATTGGGTTGTTTTATAATAAAACCACCATAGATACAGTTACAATTACAAATGACGGCAAAACAGTTAATATTAAAAAAGAAGATGTTACTGATGATGTTGTTATTAATTCAGATGAATTAATAAAGGTAAATGACAAGTCATACAGAGGAAGCATAATTATTAAAAATATTGATGGCGTCGGTTTAACGGTTATCAATGAAGTGGATATAGAGGACTATGTTGCATCTGTTATCGCAAGGGAAATGTCGCCCTCGTTTAATATTGAAGCATTAAAGGCACAGGCAGTTTGTGCAAGGACGTATGCTACATATAATAAAAATAAGCATAGCAAATATGGCTTTGATTTATGCACTACCGAGGATTGCCAAGTGTATTTTGGTGCATCGTCAGAGCATACAAACACAATAAAAGCAACAATGGAAACAAAGGGCAAAATTCTTACATATAATGGCGAGCCTGCACAAACAGTATATTTTGCAACAAGTGGTGGTTATACCGAGGATGTAAAATATGTTTGGGGAAGTAGTATTCCATATTTGCAATCAGTCAAAGACGAAAACGAGAGCAAATTGGTATATGCGTCTACTTGGAAAAAGGAATTATCAAAACAAAAAGCGACGGAAATTTTGAATAGCAAGGGTTATAATATAGGAAATGTTAAAACGATAGAGGTGCTGGAAAAAACAACTGCTGGAAGTGTTACAAAGCTTAAAATTACTGGTGATATTGGCGAAAAAACATTCACCAATGAGGGTTGCAGAACTGTGTTTGGTTATGGTATACTTTTAAGCCAAGCGTATAGCGTAACTGGTGGGGGTAGCTCTGGTGTGAATTTGTCGCTTTATGGGGGTAGTGCTAATACCTCTAACCTAACCCTGCTTTCTGCAAATGGGAAATCTGTGCATAATTCTGAATTTATACAATTAAAGGGAAAAGAAGATTTGAAAATTGATACTCCTGTTGCAAAAGATAGTTTCACTTTTAATGGGCGTGGAAACGGTCACCTTGTTGGTATGAGCCAAAACGGTGCAAACGGTATGGCGGCAGCGGGGTTTAATTACGAGGAAATATTAACACATTATTATAAAGGAACTAAATTACTGTGAAATTAAGCGATTTTAATTATGATTTGCCACAAAATTTAATAGCACAAAAGCCACTTGAAAAGCGTGATACATCTCGCCTTATGGTGCTTAACAAACAAACAGGGGAAATAAAACATAAGGTTTTTAAGGATATAATAAACTACCTAAACAAGGGCGACTGCTTGGTCTTAAACGATACTCGTGTGCTTCCTGCACGCTTATATGGTGTGCGTGAGGATACACGCTCACCCATTGAATTTTTACTGCTTAACCGCAAGGAACGTGATATTTGGGAGGTAATTTTAAAACCAGGCAGGCGTGCAAAGGTTGGCAGGAGGTTTGTTTTCGGTGATGAGCTTAGGGCAGAAGTTTTGGATATAGTTAATGATGGAAATAGGTTAGTTAAATTTGAATATGATGGGCTTTTTGAAAATATATTAGACAAGCTTGGGGAAATGCCACTACCACCATATATAACAGAAAAATTGCAGGATAAAGAGCGTTATCAAACTGTGTATTCGAAAAATGATGGCTCGGCAGCGGCACCAACAGCAGGGCTTCATTTTACAGATGAACTGTTAAGCGAAATTCGTGAAAAGGGCGTAAATGTAGCTTTTGTAACGCTTCATGTGGGGCTTGGAACTTTTAGACCAGTTAAGGTTGAGGACGTACACACTCACAAAATGCACTCGGAATTTTATGTTATAGACGAAAAATCAGCAGAGATAATTAATACTGCAAAAGAAAATGGCAAAAATGTAATTGCTGTTGGCACAACCTCATCAAGAACACTTGAAACAATTGCACAAAATGGCAGGGTTACACAGTCAAGTGGCTGGACTGATATATTTATATATCCACCATATGAATTTAAAATTGTTAATAAATTGATAACTAATTTTCACCTGCCAGAATCAACCCTGTTAATGCTAATTAGTGCGCTTGCAGGCAGGGAAAATGTGCTTAATGCTTACGAAAAGGCAATAGAGGAAAAGTATAGATTTTTCAGCTTTGGTGATGCTATGTTTATATATTGATGGAGTTGAAACACACTAAAAAAATGGAGGGGTATTATATGCATTTCAAAAAAGTAATTACAATATCTCAGGTTATAATGTTAATCTTAGCACTTGGTTCATCAATATATTCATATATAGGTTTAGCAATAGGAATTGGGTTAGGAGGTCATGGATATAAACCTATAGTAGAACCCAATTATTTTATTTGGTTATCATCGTTTATAATTATGGGGCTTATTTTAAAGTTGATATTAAGACAGAATAATGTGATATTACCTATTATTGGGTTAATGACTTTTGTAGCTTTACTGATTTTCACAGCATTATTGAGTGAAAACTTTACACAAAGTATTTCTGGATTTGACACCATTCAGTACATCATTATTATTTTGTTGCCTATTGTTTCAGTTTTGAGGTTGCAAAGGTTAAATGCATAACCAACTGATAATACACTACGGAGGAAAAGAATGTTTAAATTACTAAAAAAAGAGTGCTTAGCGAGGCGTGGGGAATTCCATACTCCGCACGGAGTTATACAGACACCTGTTTTTATGAATGTAGGGACAAGTGCCGCTATAAAAGGCGGAATTTCTTCAACGGATTTGGTGGATTTAAAGTGCCAAGTTGAGCTTTCTAACACATATCATTTGCATTTACGCCCAGGGGATAATGTTATAAAACAGCTTGGTGGCTTGCATAAATTTATGAATTGGGAAAAGCCAATATTAACCGATAGTGGTGGTTTTCAAGTGTTTTCCCTCGCCTCACTTAGAAAAATAAAAGAAGATGGTGTATATTTTTCCTCACATATTGATGGCAAAAAAATATTTATGGGTCCAGAGGAAAGCATGCAAATTCAAAGCAATCTGGCCTCTACAATTGCAATGGCTTTTGATGAATGTGTTGAAAATCCTGCACCTCGTGATTATGTTCAAAAATCAAGTGAAATGACAATTCGTTGGCTTAATAGATGCAAAACAGAGCTTTCTCGCCTAAATAACCTTGATGATACAATAAATAAAAATCAAATGCTGTTTGGAATAAATCAAGGTGGAGTTTATAAGGACATTAGAATAGAAAATATGAAACAAATTGCAGAAATTGACCTTGATGGCTATGCAATTGGTGGTCTTGCAGTTGGCGAAACGAGTAGCGAAATGTATGAAATAATCGAAACTGTTGAAGGGTATATGCCTCAGGGAAAGCCACGATATTTAATGGGTGTTGGTACTCCGATTAATTTATTAGAGGCTGTATCAAGAGGAATAGATTTTTTTGATTGTGTTATGCCAAGCCGTAATGCACGCCACGGAACGCTGTTTACATCAAATGGAATACTTAATATTTTAAATAAAAAGCACGAAATTGACAGCAGTCCTATTGACGAGAATTGCAACTGTCATACCTGTAAAAATTATTCAAGGGCATATATTAGGCATTTGTTCAAGGCAAAGGAAATGCTGGCAATGAGGCTCTCCGTTATCCATAACCTTTATTTTTATAATAATCTTATGGAGGAGATACGAAACACACTTGATAATGGAACATTT
>Ga0247841_10013691_pt1 | contig 10310 bp, 5 predicted proteins | sample LaCruzMarch2015__2_FD_192410 | JGI IMG/M metagenome (GOLD analysis project Ga0247841, IMG submission 192410) | Freshwater microbial communities from meromictic Lake La Cruz, Castile-La Mancha, Spain - LaCruzMarch2015_18m | ecosystem: Environmental > Aquatic > Freshwater > Lake | place: Spain...
TTCCTCCTCCTCATCAACCCGCAGCGAGGCCCTCTCGATCTCCTCGACTTGATGGGTCAGCAAATCCATCTCGCGGAGAGCGGATTGCTCCCCATCGATCAACGTCGCCCGCTCGCGCTCCAGTGCAGCTTGCGAAGCCCGCGCGGCTGCAAATTCAGCTCGAAGCGAATCCGCTTTGGCATAACTGTCGAGGAGCAGGGTTTGTCGCTCCCGCGAAAAGAGGCTCTGGTGGTCGTGCGGGCCATGAAGATCAACCAACCGGTCCCCGAGCGAACGCAGCAAGGCCAACGTGCAGGGTGACCCGTTCACAAATTGACGACCGGGACCATCCGCGGACACCGTGCGCTTCAGCAAAAGCCGGCCTCCCTCGCAGGGTTCGGCACCCCCCTCCTCGAGCAGCGCACAAAAAACCGGATCGACCACATCCTCAAAGACCGCCTCGACCGCGCACGCGTCAGCACCCGTGCGGATCGCTCCGCGGTCCGCACGCTCCCCGAGAAGCAAAGTCAGGGCTCCGATGAGCACGCTTTTTCCGGCACCCGTCTCACCGGTAATCGCCGTGAAGCCGGGGCCCGGCTCCCAGAAGAGATCCTCGACGAGAGCAAAGTTCCGGATACGCATGGAAGCGAGCGTTGCGGGCATGGGAAGGAATATGTCAGTGTGACCGCTTCAAATAAAGCAATGCGAGATCTTGATGTCACATTTTTGGGAACGGGCACTTCGCACGGCATACCGGTTATCGGTTGCCAGTGCCGGGTATGCTCGTCGTCCGATCCGCGGGACAAGAGGCTTCGCACGGCGGCAATTCTTCGCACGGGGGAAGCGGTTCTTCAAATCGACACACCCCCGGATTTCCGCACGCAATGCCTGCGTGAGGCAATCACCCGCATTGATGCGGTGATTTACACCCACTCGCATACGGACCATATTCTCGGCTTCGACGATCTCCGCAGGTTCTGCGAACTCGAAAAGAAGAACATGCCCATCTACGCAGCCCCCCGCACGCTCACCGATCTCAAACGCGTCTTTGCCTACGCCTTCGGTGAAGAGGAACCCCCTCTCAACTACGTGCGCCCCAGCGCAGTGCCGGTCGAAGGAGCTTTCCCGCTTGGTGGACTCGACATCCTGCCGGTGGATCTCCCCCATGGACGCATGGTCACAACGGGTCTGGTTTTTTCGTCCGGCGGACACAGGAAGCTCGCCTACTTTACGGATTGTCAGGCGGTGCCGCCTGCGGCAGAAGAGGCGGCCCGTGGTGTCGATGTCCTTGTCTTGGACGCGCTGCGGCATGCCTCGCACTCAACCCACATGAGCCTCTCCGAAGCCATCGAGGCAGCTCACCGCATCCGCGCACGCCGCACCTATCTTATCCATATGTGCCACGATCTGGGACACGCGGAAACGGAACGCAACCTGCCCGATGGTATCCGCCTTGCCTACGATGGCCTCCAAATTTCCATTTAGCTGGCATCTCTGCCTGGTTGCATTCATGGCCTTCGGCATCGCGCCCGTCGCGCTGCGTGCCGAACCCTCCCGCGAGGCCCTTGCGACCGTGGTACTCTTCAACTCCGCAGACGAGGAATCAAAGAAACTTGCGGACTACTACGCCGAACGCCGGGAGATCCCCTCAGCAAACGTGCTGGCGCTCGCCTGCCCTCTCACTGAAGAAATCAGCCGCCAGGAATTTGTTTCCACGATTGCCGTTCCACTGCGCTCAAAGCTGATCAAGGGAGGCTTCTGGTCGGAGGATCCTGCAACCGGCCGCATTATCTCTACAAAAGTCCGCTTTGTGGCGGTGATGCGGGGGATCCCGCTCAAGGTCCGGGCCGATGAGACCGTCGTGCCGGACCGCTCCCAGCCGGGCCCGATCGGAACCAAAAATGAAGCCTCGGTGGACAGCGAGTTGATGGCACTCGGATACACGGAGAACCGGCCCGCCGGGGTGCTCGGCAATCCCTACTACCGAAGGTTCACCCCGGTGCTCGACCTTCAGGGAGAGCCTGAGATTCTCCTTGTGGGACGGCTCGATGCGCCGGACTCCCTTACCGTCCGCGCCATGATCGATGACTCCCTCACGGCGGAGCGGGATGGCCTCTGGGGCTGGGGCTATGTGGATGCCCGGGGGCTCACCTCCGGTCCGCTCGCCGAGGGGGACAAATGGCTCACCGAAGCCCTCAATGCCATGCGCAAGCAGGGCATTCCCTGCCTGATGGATTCGTCGCAGCAACTCCTTCCGGCCGGATTTCCGATCACAGATGCCGCCGTCTATTATGGTTGGTACGCGCCAGACATCAGTGGAGCTTTAGCGGACCCCCTGCTGCGCTTCAAAACGGGCGCGATTGCAGCACACCTCCACTCGTTCAGTGCCACAACTTTGCGGTCGCTCGAGGGCGGCTGGTGCGGCCCCCTCCTGGTTCGCGGTGCAGCGGCAACAGTGGGCAACGTTTACGAACCTTACCTCACCCTCACCACCGAACTTGGCGTGATGCAGGACCGTCTCATGGCGGGTCTCACCTTCGCAGAAAGCGCCTGGACCGCCACCCGCGCGCTCTCCTGGATGAATATTGTCGTTGGAGACCCTCTCTACCGCCCCTATGCCGGATGGCGACCCGGAGCCAACGCCTCCTCAGGCAAGGACTGGGAAGAGTACCGCAGGATTGTCCGCGTTCGGGCCGGTGATGTCGTCGCCGCCGCAAAAGAGTTGAAATCCGCTGCCCGGGCCACCGGCAACAGCCTCTTCCTCGAGGCTTTGGCAGCAGCCCAACTTGATGCGGGTGATCCAACGGGTGCCCTGCGATCCGTTCAGGATGCCCTCACCATGGAGAAACGCAAAGATGTCCGCTTCCGGCTCGGACTCGAGGAATACGCGATTCTTCGAGGGCAGGGCGAAACGCGCGCGGCAGCACGCGTACTCTCGCGTGTGGCCGGTGAGGACGTTTCCCCCTCCGCGCGCAAGTTGCTTGCCCAATTTTACGAAGACATGGCACCTGACCCCGGCCCGACTCCCAAGATGCGGTAAAGCCCCGCCGCATCTTCAGTGGGTGTGGCAATGATCGCGCGGCCGTTGAATTCCTAATCTTAATCCTAATCTTAATCGTTTCCCTTAAAACAGCGACCAAAGCTCGGATTACGATTAAGATTACGAGTAGGAGTGGCCACCTACATCACCCACTTTTGATCAGATCCTGTCGCCGCCGCGAGGCCTTGAACGGATTGCTAAACTGCCAAACAACGCACTAACATCTTGGAGCATGGACCGATGGTGCCAGCAGCTTGAGCGATACACCCGCGCCCGGATTGAGTCCGGACTCTGTGCCAGTGAGGCTCCGGCACGCTCCACGGGCGAACTCGAACTCCAGGCCCGTTTCTACGCAGGGGAATTCGGTCTTGCATGGAGGGGCACTGCGGGCGAGCAGGTCGAAGCCATCCACCTTGGGGAATGGAACCGTGAGGCCGGTCCCGATTTTGTCGGAGCGAAGCTGTTGATCGACGGAGAAGAGTCACAGGGCGACATTGAGTTGGACCCCGAGGATGTCGACTGGGAGCGGCACGGGCACGCGCTGAACCCGGCGTTCGAAAATGTTGTCCTCCACGTGTTCTTTCGAGCCGGGAGAAAGAGGTTCTTCACCCGCACGCACAGGAACACGGCGATTGTGCAGGTCGCATTGGATGCGCGCACGGAGGGCAGGTCCACCGCGCGGAGCGGGGCAAACACTCCCCCGGTTTCGCAGGAAGCAGTGACCGCACTTGTCGATGCCGCGGCTAGATTCCGGCTTGGACGCAAGCGGGAGGTTTGGCTGAGAGCGGAGGTATTGCACGGGCGGCGGGAAGCCCTTTTCCAGGCGCTCGCAGCCGGGATGGGATACAAAAACAACAAGGTCCCGTTCCTGCTGGTTGCACAGCGTGTTCGACTGGCCCGCGCTGCATCAGCGGGCGGAGAAGCCTTGTTATTCGGCATTGCGGGCTTTCTGGAGGCGAAACGCTTCGATGCGGGCACCGATGCCACCCGGGGGTATTCGCGCAGACTCTGGGATGAGTGGTGGGCGATCCGCGACCGCGAGGCACGGCTTCAGCTTCCCGCCGATGCATGGTCCATGGGCGCTCAACGCCCCCAGAACCACCCCCACCGCCGCATGGGTGCACTGGCGGCGATGGCAATGAATTTCGAGTCTCTGGAACGGGCTGTCGCCAAAGCCGATGCCTCCGCCTTCGCCAAGGCCCTCGCCGGACTCAATCATCTCTTCTGGCAATCGCGTTGCTCTCTGGACGGTTCCCCGCTCAACCCTCCCTGCGCCTTGATCGGCACCCAACGCGCCGTGGATCTCGCAGCCAATATCCTCGCTCCGGCCGCGGGCATCGCCGCCGGTGAGAAAATCCTGCGCGGCTTGCGCGCCGGATCGCCCAGCGGCAAGGTCCGCCGCTCCATGGCCTGGCTCGGCATCGAATCCCGCTCCGCTGCCTCCTCCTTTGCCCATCAGGGCCTGATCCAGGTTTATGAGGATTTCCATCCCGCCGACCCGGGAGATCTCTTGGATCGAATACTCTGAACTCCAACTGGGAAAGCCGGTAGACGCAAGTGCGCCGGTCCCTATACAAACCGCCACCAAGGTCGGTTCCGCTGATCGATGGGAAGCTGCCCGCGAACCGCGCGAGGGAATCGTTCCAACACGGCGACACAGCGCCGTGGCTACAGGGAATGGTTCAGGGTTGGGAGTCCGGCACGTCGAGCTTGCGGCGATTGCCTTTGGGCCGGGTTGCCTGGGCTTCTTCCTGCATGTTGATTCCCAATTCATCCAGCAGGATTCCCCGGGCAACGGCCAGGCGGACAACGTTTTTGCGGTAGGCCGCGATGGCCGCCAGTTCGCGGGATTCCGCGTCGGCGGCGTCGTTCTGAAGGCGGACAACATCGAAGGTTGTTGTCCGGCCTTCGGCGAGGAGCTTGTTTTCGGCATCGGCGGTATTCCTTGCCGCCATCGCGGTATTTTTTGCGGCGATCACCTGTTGGCGGCTGGTTTCGAGCAGGCTGATAGCGGTATCGATCTCGATGGAAACTTCGGTGCCGGCTTTTTGAAGAATGAGGGCCGATTGTTGCTGCCGGTATTTTGCGGCGTCAAGGGTGGCGCGTCCCTCGATGTTTCCCAGCGGAATGGAAACGACCACCCCTGCTGAGAATGCGGTGCCCTGACCCGAAAATGCATTGTCCAGCGAGCTGCCATATTCGCCTTCAAGACCCGTAAGCCCGTAGCTGGCTTGAAGGTCCACCTGCGGATAGGCTTGGTTGCGGGCAAAGCGGACGCGGATGCCATCCTGTTCGGCGCGCGAAACGATCTGCAAATACTCGGGACGTTTGGCAAACGCCTCCCCCAGAAATTTTGACCGGTCGATTTCGATCTTTGGCATGTCAAGGCTGTCCACGGGGACAAGCCGTTGGGGCGGAGCGGCAAGGGCCATCTGCTCGGTAAAGATAATCTGCTTGAGGTTGTTTTGCGCCTCGACGTAGGCATTGATGGCACGGAGAGCGAGGTCCACATTGAAGGAGAGCGAAGTCTGAGCCTGCCAGACATCCGCCGGCCTCATTTTACCCTGCTGAACCCGCCGGATATTGCGCATTTCGAGTTGCTGTGCGGCATCGACCGCCTGCTCGCGGACCCGCAGGTTTTCGTGCGCAAAGAGGAGGTCAAAATAGAGGTTAAGCCCCTGGTTGAGGGATCGGATCAATTGCTGCTTCCACTCATACCAACCAATCCTGCGTTGCAAACGAGAGATGCGGACCGCCGCCATATTTGCCGCCGGACCGAAGTTTTTCAGCAGGGGCTGGGTCACCGTGAGCGCCATGATGCTCGTCGTTTCGGGATAAAACAACGAAGGAGGGATCTGCTCGTTCAGATCATTCCAATCCTGGGCCTGGCTGAGGCTGATTCCATATTGGGTGCCCAACGGCGTGAGTCCCCCCACCTGCCAGAGCATCGAGAATTGACGCGAACTGAAAATCCGCGGATCGGTGAACGTGTCAATCCCATCAGCCGACCGGGCGGGTGGCGGAGCGGTTCCCTGAATTTCTGCGAGCAGGGAGTCGAGGCTGCTTTGCAGTGAAACGAGCTGGTCGATGAGAGCCAGTTGACTCTGAGTTGTCTCGCCCCCGGTCGCGATAAATTCCTGTGCGTTTTGTGGAGTGTCACTTTGGGAATAGGTGGATTGAAAATTGAACCGGGGATCGAAAAGACCGAGTGCGCGGCGAACTTCGGTGTCTCCAAGTTCAGGTTGCAAGCGCTGCACCTTGATGTCTGCGTTGTTGCTGAGTGCCATCATCACCATGTCCCGCGCAGTAAGCCTGAGACCGGCCCCCTCGGTTCCGGATACCGATTTGAAGACGGACTTAAGGTCGACCGTTTCCAGCGGCGGGGGAGCAATCACCGGCGCTGGTGGATCGGAAGGCCCGGTCCGGTTCCCTGAGGTCGGCTGGAGAGGATCCTGCACAAGCGGGATGGGGTCAAGGGGGGCACCGTCAGCGGATTCCGGCACACCGGCGGGGAGGCCGGGGACCGAATCCTGAGCGGCCACGGGCAGGGCAAGGCCGAAGACGCAGACCACAGCGAATGACACGAATTTCAAAATTCTATAAAAATGCAAATGCTGGAAACCCATGAAGAAGCGCAAGTCCTTTAACAAATGGGAGCAAACGTTGACAAGGCTCCCCCCACGAATCTGTAGCCATCCCGGCAAGCCGGGATCGCCGTGTTTGAAAAACTTCCCCGTGCGCAGCGCGGGCATTTTCCCCACGAAGAACGGCGACAGAACACCACGGCTCGCGGAGCCCGCTCGTCGGGCGAGCACAACGCCGTTGCTACAGAAGAAGCCGTACCGGGCAGCGTGACTTTTGCGGAGATTCCGGCTCAAAGCTGGAAGTCCTTCCGGATCATATTGCGCAGATGGTGAACGACTGCAGCACCAAGCGGCTTTTTCCCGCAGGAAATGCGGATGCGTCCACTCATTCCGGGGCGAAGAAGCCCATCGGGGTTGTCGATGGCGACGCGCGCCTTGTAGATCTGGCCGGATGGGATCGCGATGGGGGCTCCTCCAGCCTGTGGGGAGCCGGCCATCATGCTGGGGACTGTGCCTCCTGCGTGCTGGCCGAGCGATTCGTGAGGAAATTCCATTGCGGGACTTGGCGCAATGGAGACCACGCTCCCGTGAAATGTGCCCCCCGCAAGCGAGCGCAGCCGGAACGATACCGGCTGACCGGGCACCACCAGAGAAGCTTCGTTTTCGCTCAAAGCCACCACAGCCTCCATCGGACCTTCGGGAATAATTTCACAAAAAAGCTCACCACCCTCCAGGAATTCCCCCTGCTTGAGTGCAAGGCCCCTGCCGACAACCGTTCCGGGCTTTGGAGACCGCAGGAAACCGGCCTCATGGTCGGCAGCATACTTGTTGACTGCCACCTCAAACTGCGCAGTGAGTGCCCGGGCTGCGGGGATCCCCGAGTCCTGCTGGTCCGAGATCATGGTGGATTCCTGAATGCGTGCGGCCTCGTGTTGGAGCCGCATCGTGGCAAGCGAAGTCTCCAGTTGCGGGCTTTCGATCCGGGCGAGAATCTGACCCGCCTCAACCTTCTGGCTGTCCCTTGCCTGAACATCGCGCACAAAACCGGGAAAAGGGGCTGTCACCCTCACCCGGTTGGCACTGTCCACAACCAGAGCACTTTTCACAGTGATCGGCACGGGAATCAGGCAAACGACGGCGAGCACGACAAGAAAAATTGCGCTGGAAATCATGACCCGCCGCGCAACGAATCCGTCCTCATCCGACTTGACCACACGGACGACTTGAAACCCGACAAGAATGAGGGGGGTCACAATGCCGACCGAAAGCACAAACCCGGAGACGAGTTGCGCGAGACGATCGAGGCCGTATGGCGCGAGCATAAAACCGATGATCCGCAGGATGCCGTAAGCAACAAGGAAGGTCCACACGTAGCTGGCAACGGCATACAGCATGACGCGGCCTTGGATCGGCTCGACCAGCGGATCGCGGGGAATCCCCACCCCGCCGGTAAAGAGGCCGGCCAGCCTGCCCACCAAGGCCCGATCCCCGCGCTCCTTGAGGTTGGGAACTTCCATCAGATCCGACAGCACGTAGTACCCGTCGAATTTCATCAACGGATTCGCATTGAAAAAAACCGTCATCACGCTGCAAACCATCATGACGTTGAAGCAGATGTGATTAAAAATCCCCGGTTGGGTGAGCACCCAGAGTGCTGCGGCGACGGCGGCCAGAAATAGCTCCAGGTACATGCCGGCAACATTCACCACAACCCGCTTCCATTTGTCCCGCAGCAACCAACTGTCCGTGGCGTTGCAAAAAAGGAATGGCGAAAAAAGGATAAAGAGAGCCCCCATCTCATGAACCTCCCCGCCGAACCGCTTGCAGGCCAGACCATGGCCGAATTCATGCACGATTTTCACCGCGATGAGAACGAACCAGAGGATCACAATATTCTGGAGTCCGAGCAGGTCGGGCATTCGCATGGCGAGACCTCCGGTGTCGATGCTCAGTAGCCAGACGCTCCCGAGAAGCATGGCCGTGAGAACCACCACCGCCTGCCAGCTCCACAGGAAGCCCAGCACCCGGTTCATTTTCAGAAGAAGGAGATCGGGATCGAAGAGGGTGATCTTGAAAGAAATGAGTTTCCCGGGAATGCTGAGCCACAACGTTTTGAGCTTTGCGGTTTTTATTTGGCGGCTCTGGCGGTGGTATATTGTCTGGGCAACAGTCCCATCGGTCACAAGCAGACCGGCAGAAAGAAACTGGTTCATCATGAGTTGGAGGGTTTCTTCCTCGAAGCCCTGGTCCGGGAATTCCCTTTGCAATATGGCGAGCACTTCTCCGGCCGCCCGGGTTCCATCAAGAAGCTCTGCAAGCCTGCGCTCCCGCTCTCCCCAACGATAATACTTCAGCGAGATCGGATCCTTCACCACAAAGTTCCTCCTCCCGCGCAGCGGGGCCTCGACGATAACGAGGTCCGGGCGCATTGCAGGAACGGTCACCGAGGGGCCAAACTGGTAGTTTGATTCCGCAGGCTCACTCTGCCCGGGCTGTTCGGCGGTGAGGTTGATCGACCCGGTCATGCTGAAAATCGCAGAAGACTTAGCCGCAGATTAAACGGATTGCCGCAGATAGAGGCAGATGTACGAGATCGCGACTTCAGACAGGATTCGCGCTGAATGTGCAGATTGCTCCTCATTGGATCTGCCCATTGCTTGCGAAAAAATCTGTGCAAATCTGCGTTCATCTGCGGCTGATAAAATCATTTCCGCCCGATTTCCACGGGGACCCGGGTGCCCACATTCAAGAGCCCCTGCGGATCATCCACAACCACCTTCACACGGAAAACCTCGCCACCGGGATCCAGCACAGGATCGACCACCTCGACGGTCCCCGCCATGTCTCCGGCCTTGGCATTGGGAGTCCGAATCGTGGCCTTCATCCCCGGGGTGATGGCGCCCATGTGCGAAATATTGAGGTAGCCGGTGAGAAATTTTTTGTCCAGGGCAACAATCTCGACGACTTTTTCCAGGCGCTGGACCGACTCTCCCGGGTCTTTGAGAATGCGAAGCACGCTGCCCTTGATTGGGGAAGAGATGGTGCGATCCCGCAGGCGGATAGCGAGCAGATCGCGCTCGGCGATGGCTTGCTGGGCTTGCAGGCTGGCACGGTTGGAATCATCGCGGCTGGCCGCCTTTTCCTCATAGAGTCGCTTGAGCGCTTTGGCGTCCTCCCCCAATTGCCGCGCAACGAGATCGGAATTCCTGAGCCGGATTTCCTCCTCTTCGCTGTTGAGGCGGACGAGAGCCTCGCCGGGTGCAATCGGGCTGCCTTCCTTCACAAGGATCCCGGTGACGATACCCTCGGACGGTGAAGCCAGATCGATCTGATACTCGGGCATCACCAACGCCTCGAAAGCGATGGCGGAGGGATCCGGGGTGGGAGATGGTTCTTGGGCGAAAGCCATGGCACAGAGGGCAACGGAAAGCAAAAATGCAACCAAATGGCAGGCGATTCTTTGAAGGCGATTCTTGCCCGCGCTCCGCGCGGGGAACTCATTTCCAACACGGCGGCATAGCGCCGTGGCTACAGGGTCACGCGTTCTTTTCTTCTTCTGTAGCAACGGCGCTCTGTCGCCGTTCTTCGTTCCATTCTTGCCCGCGCTCCGCGCGGGGAACTCATTTCCAACACGGCGGCATAGCGCCGTGGCTACAGGGTCACCCGTTCTTTTCTTCTTCTGTAGCAACGGCGCGATGTCGACGTTT
>Ga0247841_10013693_pt1 | contig 10308 bp, 6 predicted proteins | sample LaCruzMarch2015__2_FD_192410 | JGI IMG/M metagenome (GOLD analysis project Ga0247841, IMG submission 192410) | Freshwater microbial communities from meromictic Lake La Cruz, Castile-La Mancha, Spain - LaCruzMarch2015_18m | ecosystem: Environmental > Aquatic > Freshwater > Lake | place: Spain...
TGGGTAGGGACATTTGTCTCGCGCAACATACCATGAAGGTTAATTATTGTATGAATACTTTCACAAATAGTTTTCATCTCAATTGACTCAGTTGGTGGAATTAAAATTGGTAACGATCTGAGCTGTGATACTTTAATCTGTGGAAAGTTGTCATTTATTTCATCAAAATAATCCCTAATATAAAAAGCCATCATTTTGCTTCCTAAAACTGCCGCTATATATTCTATAGGAAGTGTATCTGCTTTTAGTTTAGTGATGTATACTTGCTGATCTGCTACAGAATTAGTTTTTTCAATAGTAACAATCAATCTGTCACTTAATATTTTTCGAGAATAAATTCTCTCACCTTCAAAAAACATCGGATTTCTGGGTTCAGCAAGCCAATTGCCATATCTGACATATTCTCTTGAAATTGGTAGTTCAAATCTTTTTAAATCCTTACCATAAATAAATGGCCGATATCCTTCCTCTATGTTATTACTATGATAAGGCCTTTTTTGAAGATCAATTTCCGTTTGAGGCCCTGAACCAAAAGCAGTCTGTCCATATCCTCCTAGTCTATATGAATGAATTCCTCTAGTAATCAGAGCTATATCTCCAAGTTGAACAGTATTTGTCCTTATATGTGATAGTATTTTACTTAATTCATAAGTTAATGAAGTTGATATCGGTTCTTTTCCATCAAGAAATAAAATTGAATCATATTTTGTTAAAATTTCGACAGATTTGTTATCATCTATCTTCTTAATAATTATTTCTTTTCCAAATATTTGCGATTTCTTTAATGAGTAAATTATGGTATCGACTGTGATTCCATAGAATACATTTTTTGGTGGAACAGTAATTATTAATTCGGAAGAATTAGATATAGTATGAGCACGTGTTGATATTGAATATGTGTTCGTTAGCCAGACATTAGGAACTATTAAACTTACATATCCTTCCATCCGAGATAGTTCCATCACTTTTTCCATAAATATGGAGAACATATCTAATTGGTAAGGTGAGCTTTTATATCGGCTTCCCAAATAAATTTTTTGATCATCCCCAATTCCAAGAGATTTCCAGTCCCTTCCAAAAACATACGGCGGATTCCCGATCACCGCATCAAACCCGCCTTCTTTAAACACCTCCGGAAACGCCCGCTTCCAGTCGAACGCATTGATCTTCTTCATCTGGTCGGGGAAGAGATCGAACTGCTTGTCGAAAAAGTCGGGGCCGATCAGGGAATTTCCGCACTGAATGTTGTGCGACAGGTTGGGCAGGACGCGCTCGTGGAACAACTGCATCTGCTGGTTGATGCTGGCCTGCGTTTCGCCTTCCAGCGCCTTTAATAAAAGATTCAGCTTGGTAACTTCCACCGCCTGCGGGTCAATATCCACACCGTAAATATTGTTCAGCAGGATCTTCTTTTTTTCAGCGGTTGTAAGGTTGCCATCAGGAGTCAGTACTTTACTTTTCTCCCCTCTCCTCCGTTTAGCCTCACCCCCCGGCCCCCTCTCCACCCGGAGAGGGGGAGATTGTTCGGTATAGTATTTTAAGTGCCAATCAAGTAAATACCTGTAAGCGCCGATCAGGAAGGAGCCGGAACCGCAGGCGGGATCGCAGATCCGCAGCTTCTCCACGTCCTTCGGATCTTTGCCTTCCAGCAGTTTTCCCACGGTGTTCTCCACGATATAATCCACGATATACTTTGGCGTATAATACACCCCGCCGGCCTTGCGCACTTCGGGTTTTTCCTCCACCCGTGCGTGATGCCCCGCGGTGAGGGTAATGGTCTTGCCCAGGAAACGCTCGTACACGCTGCCCAGGATATCGGCCGGCATCACCGAGAACTCGTACTCGCACTTCGGGTAGTAAAGCTCGCCAATAATGGTTTTCAGCACTTTGTTGTCAATGAGCAGTTCCCGCGTGATCCGGTCTTCTTTAAAATCAAACAGCCCGGAATTGTATTTCTCATCAGCCGTATGGAACAGCGCAAATAAATTATGGTACACCTCTCCCTTCTCAGCCGCTTTCCTCAACAGCCCGTATGCTTCCACGCCGCGGTCCTCGCACATACGCAGGAAGATGATCCGGTCGATAGTCTTTTGCACGGCATAATTCAGCTCATCCACGCTCAGCGACTTGTTCCGCAGCGCGATGCTGGTCGCCAGGTAGGTGCGCCACTGCTCGATCGACTTCAAAAACTCTTCATCCACCGTGGTCGTGCCCTTCTTGCCGGTATCGCTCTGAACGTATTTATCAAGGCGCCCTTTGGGCAGGTTTTCTTTGGCGAAGATATCCCAGAGGAAATCGAACTCATCAAGGTATTGTTCGAAAGTGAGGTATTTGATCCGGGAAACGGACGACTTGTCGCCGGGATTGGGCTTTTTGGTGCAATCGTAGATCGCGAACTCTTCGAAATCGGTCACCACCGAAAGCGGCACCTTTGCGCTCCATCCATAGCGCCGCACCTGGTAAGCCGGACCGACATCGCCCCTGATATTGATACCGGGCTTTTTTGCATCCACGAAAAATTTGCGCTGGCCAAACAGGGTGAAGGCATAGTCCGGCGCTTTCGTAGCTACGCCAACTTTCACTTTGTCCTCATGGATCACTTCGCGGTAGGCCTCGGCATGTCCCTGCTCATTGTCCATATCCCATCCCAGTGCCTTGAAAAAGGGATTTATGAAATCCACCCGTGTCTGGTGCTCATTGTACGTGCCGCGCTTGTATTCCTCCACATGTTCACGGAAGCGTTCCACGAGCTCGCTGATCTTTTCAAAAGCTTGTTCTTTGGTTGGGTTCATTTTCTTCTACTGAGTAAAATGAATGGATTAATTGGATGAATGGCAAGGCTAAGGTAGGGATTATTTCGTATTTAACCATATAATATTAATTGCAGGGAGAAAAGGATTGTCTTCCAACAGTGTGGTTCATTCAACTTTCCAGCCACAGTATGGACACACTACCCATAGCTTTTCAAGCTGGCTGAAACATATTTCACAGATTATTACTTTCTCAATAACTGATTTTAAAGGCATGCTGGTTTTGACAGTAAATATTTCCGGAATCTCTTTTAAAAAGCTTGATTCGTTGCCTTTTTCTGTGATCAGGTAAAGTTTTTCTTTTGCCCTGGTAATAGCCACATAAAAGAGCCGTCGTTCTTCTTCCAGGAGCAAATCATGGTTTGCTTTTTTAATTACCTGGAAAATCCTGTCCTCCAGCCAGATATCGGGAAAGCCACCGCTGCCTTCGGTCAGGCCAAGAATGAATACTACCTTCGCTTCAAGTCCTTTTGAAGCATGTATTGTTTTGGCCTGAATTCTTATGCCTTCGTCACGGAAATTTTTATAGTACGAAGGTTTATCAGAATAAGCGGCCGGGTTATACATGTGCGTTCTTCGGTACAGAAAAAGAATATCTTCAGTTGTAAAGCCATCGTTAAGTAGCTCCCTGACCGTATCTACACAGAACTGAATATTTTCTTCTTCGCTGCTGCCTGCATACACTACAATCTTATGTTCTGATTTCTTAGAAGAATGAAGTTCCTTTTCAATCTTGAATTTGTTGTGCTTAATCACTTCATTGCTCGCTTCAACAATATTTTGAGTGCTGCGATAATTCAAATTTAGCTTTACAACCTTCGATTCCGGAAAATGCTTTTCAAAGTCGATGATATAACTCACATTTGAACCCCGGAATCCATAAATGCTTTGCCAATCGTCGCCAACACAGATTAACTGGGTCTGATCAGTGAGTAAAAGTTTGATCAGGTCAACTTGCAAATTGTTGACATCCTGAAACTCGTCAACCAAAATGTACTGGTATTTGCTCCTGTATTTATGAGCGATGTCAGTTTGATTCTGAAACAGTGAAGTACTCCTGGAAATCAGGTCGTTGAAGTCAAGATATGATTTATCTATACAGTAATGATTATATTTCTGCACGATAGGAATGGCTAACTCATAAAAATTCCGCACCCTTTCGTGCTGATCTTTTGCTGCGTTTTCCATTACAGTTTTCAGGTCGGTATTTTCGACCTTGATCATATCGGTGATACGAATGATCTGGCCTATAAAGTCCTTCACATTCTCCAGGTAGCCACTAAATTCTTCTTTATAACTAAGTGTAACGGTTTTATGATAATTGGAAGGCAAGCGGTTTTTCACAATTCCGTCGAGGGTGTGATTAAACAAGGCCGAATCCCTGGTCATGCTTTCGTATGTCTTCACCAAAAGCAAATTGCCTTTCTTAAACTGTTCTTCTTTCTCTTTAATGGGATAACTCTTATCGCTTATATGCTCAATGTAAAGATTAGCTTCAGGAATGTAGAAGTCGGGATGAAAAGCGAAATCCTTTACATTCAGCAATGGTTCGTATTCATATTTGATGCTGTGGCGATAAAACCAATCTGCAATAAACTGTTCTGATTTAGAGCGGACTTTCGTGCCATTGAGGGAAGTGAAATACTTGCCATCTTTCGGCAAATATCTTGTTTCATTTTTGTGAATTTTATCGACGATATAATCTAAAATGTAACGCTTAAGCCGAAGAAGATATTCAGTGTTCTCACACTGTTCAATCAGCAATTTGTGGACCACTTCAAAAATCGTCTCCGGAGCAACATGCTTTGTGATCTCCTCATCATCCGGCTGTTTTTCGTCGCCGATAACTTTAAATTTATTGTCAAACTCATTTACACCGTAATTGCGCAATACGCTATAACAAAAACTATGGAAAGTCCTGACGGTCAATCCGTCTATCCATTTATATTTTTTCTGCTGCAGGAATCGCTCATGATCTTTTTCTGGCTTGCCAATACTTTTATCTACCAGCTTCTTTTCATAATGTCCCGAAGTATCCGCTGAAATGATCAGGCGGTCGATCATTTCATTGGCCGCATTCCTGGTAAAGGTGATGGCAAGAATATTGGAAGGACTTACATTTTTCTCTTCAATCAGGTAGACAATTTTCTGTAAAAGTGTCTTGGTCTTCCCGGAACCCGCACCTGCCAGTACCAGCATGCGTTTGTCTTCACTTACGACTGCTTCCCGCTGTTTGTTGTTTAAAGCGCTTAAATCTGTTTTAGTTGTTATCAAGTGATAGAATTAAACTTCAAATATAGAAATATCAGGGAAATATTGGTGTTTTTTGGATGAACGAAAGTGTCAGCAGTTGTCGGTCGTCAGTCGTCAGTTGGCGGTCAGCGGTCAGCGGTCGGCGGTCAGCGGTCGGCGGTCAAATACTTCGCCCATCGAGTTTAGAGTATCGCTTTTCGAGTATCAATTGGAACATTGTCCAGGCTCAATCGTCCATCGTCCATCTCAGCTTTTTTTATTTCCAGGCTCCATATTTTGTGATAAGTTTTTACCTTTAAGGCCTTCTATCTGCTACCAAACTAAGCATGCTATTTAACTCTCTTCAATACGCCGTATTCTTTCCTATCGTTGTACTAACCTATTTCCTGCTGCCGTTCCGCTTTCGCTGGATCTTCCTGCTCCTCGCCAGCTACTATTTTTACATGTGCTGGAAGCCCATATACGCCATCCTTATTTTTATCTGCACGGTTGCCAATTATTATATGGCGATAAGCATCGGGAAATCAACAGAAAAAAAGCAAAAGAGGTTCTTTTTAATCGTAAGCCTCCTCACCAGTCTGGGCATGTTGTTCGTTTTTAAGTATTTAAATTTTATCAGTATAAACCTTTCGGAGCTCTTTCAGCATTTCAATATTTTTTACAAAGTCCCTGTTTTTCAATTACTCTTGCCTATTGGCATCTCATTTTACACTTTCCAGACACTTTCCTATACGATTGATGTCTATCGCGGCACTGTAAAACCTGAACGGCACATCGGTTACTTTGCCCTCTATGTGATCTTTTTCCCGCAACTTGTCGCAGGCCCTATCGAAAGACCCGGCAACCTGATCCCACAGTTTTATGAAAGGCACCGGTTTAATTACAACGACTTTACCAATGGGCTGAAAATGATGGCCTGGGGCTTCTTCAAGAAACTGGTGATTGCCGACCGCATGGCAGTTTTTATCGGTGAGGTGTACCAGAACCCTGCGGATTATGCAGGTTTCCAGGTACTGATCGTCTCTGTCTTCTTCATGATCCAGCTATATGCCGATTTTTCGGGCTATTCGGATATCGCTGTAGGTTCGGCACAGATACTGGGCTTCCGCCTGATGCAAAATTTCAACCGCCCCCATATGTCTCAATCTGTTACCGAATTCTGGAAACGCTGGCATATCTCTTTGTCGTCCTGGATCCGCGACTACGTGTTTATGCCCCTGTCAGATGTAATGAGGAAATGGAAGATCTGGGGTTTTGCCCTGGCCGGCTTGCTCAGCTTCTTTATTTTTGGCATCTGGCACGGCGCAGGATGGCATTTCGTGGCCTTCGGCATTATTTTCGGCATCTACTATACTTTTGAGATCCTTACCTACCGCCAGCGAAAGAGGTTGTGGAGAAACGTACCTGCCTGGCTGCTCAAGCCAGCCTCAATCGTCTTTGTTTTTCTCCTGATTGCCATGACCAGCATCTTTTTCAGGGCTGCATCCGTACATGATGCCATCATCCTTTACAAAAACCTGCCTCATTTCCGGCTGGAACAACTCAGGCTGGATTCAATAGGCAGCGATCCGGCAAACTTTCTGTTATGCTATCTTTTCCTTATTATGCTGGTTTGTTTCCAACAACTGCAGGGCAAATATGAAACCGTTATGGCTTATATCTCTGGAAAACATTTAATAATCAGGTGGTCATTTTACATCTTGCTTGTTTATATTATTCTGAACTTTGGCGTTTACAGTAACAGGGAATTCTATTACTTTCAATTCTAAAAACGGGATGATGACAGGTTGTGCAATTACAGACATTGAATGTTACCTTCCTGAAAAGAGGGTAACCAACGAAGATATCAGGAAGGAATTTCCTGGCTGGTCGCCTGAAGTTTTTGAAAAAACGGTGGGTGTAAAGTGCCGGCATGAGTCCGGACAGGGGGAAACGGCTGCAGATATGGCTATGAAAGCAGCCCTGAAGCTTTTTGAACGTTTCGATAAAAATAAAATTGATTTTACGATCCTTTGCACCCAGTACCCTGACTATTACAAGCCTACATCGGCGTGCCTGCTGCAGAACAAACTAGGGCTCAGGAACGATACCGGCGCTTATGACGTCAACCTCGGGTGCTCGGGTTACGTATACGGGCTGGCCCTGGCCAAAGGGCTTATCTATGGCGGAATTGCTGAGCATGTCCTGTTGTTGACCTCTACCTGCGGCTCGCAATATATTCATCCGAAAGACCGTGCAAAAAAGTCCCTTTTCGGGGATGCGGCCAGTGCCACAGTTATTTCAAAGTCGGACTGTAACCGGATCTTTGAATTTGAATATGGCACCGATGGGAATAACCGCGTGCTGGTAATACCCAATGGCGCTTTCCGTAAAAGGTTCGACCCGGAAGCAGCGGAGTTTGAATATGAGCCGGGCAGCTTCACCAGCGATAATCATCTCCAGATGGACGGACACGAGGTCATGAATTTCACGCTTATCAGGGTGCCCCCACTGATCCGGGCGGTACTTGAGAAGAACGGCTTCACACTGGATACGATCAGTCATTTTATTTTTCACCAGGCAAATCCCTTTATACTGGAACATGTCAGGAGACGTTGCAGGATCCCTGCTGAACGGTTCTTCAACGATATCGTGAATACCGGCAATACCAGTTCCACTTCCATCCCGCTGGGCCTAAGGTCCCTAATGACATGCGGGAAGATAATGGAAGGTCAGAAAGTGCTCCTGGCCGGGTTTGGCGTGGGATTGTCATGGGCGGCAACTGTAATTGAAATGTAATTGAAACCATGGGTTGCAAGATTGATGCTATAGAAATATTTCTCCCTGAAAAGGTCCTCACCAACGAGGAACTGGCACATCAGCTACCTGGTTGGGAAGCAAGCGACATTTACGACAAGATTGGCATCCGCCAGCGGCATGTGACCGCTGAAAAGGAAACCGCGCTTGATATCGGGGAACAGGCCTGCCGGAAACTGTTCGCTAATTATGACCCCGGGCAGGTAGATTTTCTCATGATGTGTACCCAGAGCCCCGATCATTTTATGCCCACTTCGGCCTGCCTGCTGCAAAAAAGGCTTGGCCTGAGGAGCAATACCGGCGCGCTGGACTTCAGTCTGGGATGCTCAGGATTTGTGTATGGCCTGGCAACTGCCAAAGGGATGATCGAAGCCGGGATTGCCGATAATGTGCTTTTAGTGACCGCCGAAACCCCGACCAAACATATCCATCCGCGGGACCGCGCCAATCGCAGCCTGGCGGGTGATGCTGCTGCCGCAACTATGATCAGGAGGTATCCTTCCAACCAGGTTTTCGACTTTGTCGTAGGAACGGATGGAAACGAGATGGATATGATCGTGCCGAACGGAGGTTCCCGGCATCCCTGGGAAGCCAGGCCGGAAGAAATAATTGATAAGAGCGGAAATGTCCGTACCGCGAACAATTATTTCATGAATGGGCACGAGGTATTCAATTTCACCATGAAGAAAGTGCCGTTGCTGGTTAGGGAGATCCTCCGGAAAAATGGCCGGTCGATAGAGCAAATCGATTATTGCATCTTTCACCAGGCTAATAGGTTCATCATTGAGCATTTAAGAAAAATGTCAGGAATACCGGAAGAAAAATTCTACATCAACATGGAAATGACCGGAAATACGTCTTCCTGTACTATACCGATTGCATTACGCGATGCATCTGACCGCAGGCTCATAAAGACAGGCGACCAGGTATTGCTGGCTGGATTCGGGATTGGTTATTCCTGGGCCGGTACCATCATTGAGATTTAATGACTAAACTTATATAACATGGAAAATAATTTTATCGCATTGATCAATAAATCCCTTGAAATCGGGAAGGATAGTGTCATAATGAATGAAACACTCCAGGATAATCCAAGGTTTGATTCCCTGGGCGTTCTGATGGTACTGCTCATGCTCGAAGAAGAATACGGGGTGATCATCTCATCGGAGGATTTTCAAAAGTTCATCACACTGGAAGACCTGTATCAACATGTTATCGGTAATACAACAAAATTTATAAGCTCCAACTGATTGATTTCCCATGAATAAAATCATATACAAGCCTCTTCTGCTGCTATTCATCGTATTAGCAATGAATGCCATGACCAGGCTTTGTTTTACCGACTATTCATGGGGAAATGAGCAGTTTCAGATTAAGCGGAACTGGCTCTTGCGGCACAAGGATAAATACAACACCCTGTTTATTGGAAGCAGCCTGACCAGGCGACATGTTATTCCCACTAAATTCGACAGCCTGGCTGCAGGAGGCATACACTCCTTTAACCTGGGGATTGGACTCCTTTCAAATCCTGAGTCATATTATCTTGCCCGGAAGCTGTTGGAAAATGATTCCATTAAAATGTCTTTCGTTTTTATGGAACTTCATGAAGTGCTTAAGTTTAAAAATGACTGGTACACCATGAAAAGGTTTTATTACTGGATGGACAGTGATATGTACAGGTTTGTTACCTGTTCTGTCCTTGAAAGCGGCCTTTCGCGGGAAGAACCGGAAGAACTCAGGAAATATACACTTCACCGCCTGGAATATATCCTGAATACAGGCATGACGGCGGATTATCTGAAAAGCCAGGTAGAACGGGATACAGCCCGGAATCCAATCGATTTTGAAGGATATTGCCCGATGAAATATATGAGCGAAGAAGATATAAACAAATATGAAGAAAAAATATCTGAACGCGGGATAAAGTGGGCTGAAACATACAAGAAAGGAGCCTGTGGAAAAAAGCCAAACCGACCTGAATTGCAGATGGCCCTTAAAATGATAAAGCTATTTGATGATCATGGGATACACCTGGTTTTCATTCTGAATCCCCGCCAAAATGTCGATAAACTTTCGGAAAAACTGGCCTTATTCGATTCACTGCCGTCTGAAAACAAAATCGACCTGGCTGACCCGGTAAAATACCCTGAATTGTTTAAACTTGAAAATGCCGCCGACCTTGTTCATTATAATCCAAAGGGAGCTGCCATCTTTACCACTTGTCTGGCAGAAGCTTTCAACGAATTGTCCGGGAAATATTCGTTTAACCTGCCAATCAGCGAGCCATGAAAAAGCACGCAAAGCGCAATGGTGTCGTCTATCCTTAGCTCCACTTTCGGTCGGCTGTTGGGGGTCGGCGGTCGGCGGTCGGCGGTCAGCGGTCAGCGGTCAGCGGTCAGCGGTCGGCGGTCGGCGGTCAGCGGTCAGCGGTCAGCGGTCGTTCTCCGTA
>Ga0247841_10013694_pt1 | contig 10308 bp, 15 predicted proteins | sample LaCruzMarch2015__2_FD_192410 | JGI IMG/M metagenome (GOLD analysis project Ga0247841, IMG submission 192410) | Freshwater microbial communities from meromictic Lake La Cruz, Castile-La Mancha, Spain - LaCruzMarch2015_18m | ecosystem: Environmental > Aquatic > Freshwater > Lake | place: Spain...
CTTTTGATGCTTCACCAAATTTTTTAGAAGCTTCAAATTCTCCAAGAGCCTTTGTAATTCTAGCTTCTTTTTCTCTTTCAGCTTCAGCCTGCTTACTCATGGCCCTTATTAATTCTCTTGGCAGTTCAATATTATTTATCTGAACAGCTTTAACTTCAATTCCCCAATCTTTTTTATCCTTTGAACTTTTATCTTCAATAGCATCATTTAACATTGAAAGCAAAGTGTTAGCAATATCCATTCTATCACTTAAACTCTCTTTCATTGTCTTATTGCCAATTATTTCTTTTAATTCAGAGCTAGCTTTTGCCTCAAGCTGATGTTCAAGATTCTCAACGTTTAAAATAACTTTTTCAGGTTCTTTAACAACATAGAAAACAACTCCATCAATTTTTAAATTAACCTGATCCTTAGTCATAACTTCCTGAGGAGGCAAATTAATTGTTGTCTGCCTAACATCTACTCTTCTATAACTCTGTATTAAAGGAAAGACCAACCTCAAACCAGGTTCCATTATTCCAGAATATTTTCCAAGAGTAAATTTAACCCCTCTTTCATACTGATTAATAACTTTTAGAGAAACCAAAATAATCGCTAAAATAATTGCACCTATTATCCAAATAAGGAGGGGTATTGCCATAATCTCAACTAATCAAAAGACTATTTAATCTTTATACCTAGTTTTTTGTTATTTGACGGTAGATATAAATTCAAGAGATAAATTAATCTCAAATAAATTTAAAAACCCCCTCTTACATCTATTATCATGTTCGATTTAAAATCATTCGTTTCACAATGTGCAAGAGTGTGGCATCTTCTTAGAAAACCTTCTGGAGAAGAATTCAGAACAATTGCAAAAGTTTCTGCAATTGGACTCGGAGTAATTGGTGTGATTGGATTTATTATAAGCCTTGTGATGAATTTTACAAAAATTGGTGCTTAATTTTTTCTTACAGAAATCTTTATAAACCTCTATTTTTTAACTATTTTGTCTAGTTCTTAGATATTAGGAGCTAGTTGGGCGAGTAAAAAATAAAATGATATTTATAATAAAGGTAACAACAAACAAAGAAGACAGAGCATTGGAATTAATCTCTGATAAAATTCACAAGCATAACTTGCAAGTCTATTCACTTGCACGTCCTCATGGACTTAGAGGTTATATTTTCTTAGAAGCTGAAAACAGAGAATCAGCAGAAGAAGCTGCTTATAATCTTCCCTATGTAAAAGGAATTGTAGGAAAAACAGTTTCCTATGAAGAAATAAAAAACATGATCGAACCTGTTCTCGAAGAAATTAATATTGAGAAAGGAGATATCGTAGAAATTATTGGAGAACCTTTCAAAAAAGAAAAAGCAAAAGTAATAAGAATTGACAAGACAAAAGGAGAAGTTGTTGTAACTTTGCTTGCAGCAGTTGTTCCAATTCCAGTAACAGTAAAATTAGATAATGTTAAAGTAATAAGAAGAGAAAAAGAAGAACAGGAAGCAAGAGATGAAGAAGAAGCTCAGGAAACAGAAGAACCAGGTGAAGAACCAAAGATTAATAAAGAGGAATATAATGAACCAAGTGGAGGATTAATTCCCGATGATTATTAAATTATTAATAGAAGGTGGAGACATGAAACCCGGCCCTGCTATAGCACAGCAATTAGGTCCAATGGGAATTAATATGGGCAAGGTTATTTCTGATATAAACACTTCAACAAAAGAATTCAAAGGAATGAAAGTTCCTGTTGAGCTTGATGTGGACAAAAAAACAAAATCTTTCACAATTAAAGTTTTTTCTCCACCAACAGCAGAACTTCTTAAAAAAGAAATGAAGATTGAAAAAGGATCTGCAAAAATAAAAGAAGAGAAAATGGGAAACGCTTCTATTGAAGACATAATAAGAATAGCAAAAATAAAACAGGGAAACATGCTTGAAAAAGACATGAAATCTGCTGTAAAATCTATTTTAGGAACAGCAGGCGCAATGGGATTATTGGTTGAAAACAAAAATCCAAAAGAACTTGTTCAGGAAATAGAAGAAGGAAAATTCAGTAAAGAAATTCATTCAAAAGCTTCGGAGACTTCATCTGAAAAAAGAAAAAATTTAGATAATTTTTATAAAGATATAAAGAAAACCCAAGACATGAAAGCAGAGATGGCTAAGAAAGCTGCTGAAGAAGCTGAAAAAGCAAAAGCAGAAGCAGCTGCAACCCCTGCAGCAACCGCAGCAGTAAAGACTGAAGGTGCAAAACCAGGAGCAGGCTCAACAGCAAGTGCAAAGCCAGCAGCTGCCGCAAAACCCGCTGAAAAGAAAAAATAATTTAATTAGGTTTATAATATTTTAGAAAAGTATTTATATTAAGAGTTCTATATTGTAACCTGGTAACATGAATATTGAACAAAAAGAGATAATAGCCGAGCTGAATAGTTTATCCAATAAACTTAAACATTCAATCAAAAGGAGAGATTGTCCTTCTAAACTTTATAGAAATTGTGTTAAACATATGGGTTCATTCAATAAAGCAAAAGAAAAAGCAGGATTTGTTACTGTTAACAATAGGATAACTGAATTTAAAGAAAATACTTTTAAAAAAGACAAAGATTTAGCACAAATTGCAAGTTACATAACTTTTGATGGTCATCTCTATGAAACTTTGAAGTGTTTTTATTATTCTTCCAAAAATATTAAAGATTTAGAAGACTTTGAGAATGTAATAAAAAGGAAGTTTGGAATCCAAGGAAAATATTATCTAAATAATGGAGGGGTTAAAAAAAATACTCATAAATACGCTATCTTCAACAAAAAAATATGTAAAGAATTATTTAGATTAGGGATTCCTAAAGGCGATAAAGCTAACCAAGCTTTTAATATTCCAGATTGGATTTCTTCTTCTAAAATTTTATCTAAAGAATATCTAAAAATTGCATTTTTTTGTGAGGGATGTTTTAAGGAATCAAAAAATAGAACTCCTCGAATAGGGATTAATCTTGCAAAAACTGAAGATTTTATTGAGGATGGGATAAACTTTATGAATGGGCTAAAAAATATGTTGAAATATTTTGGAATACAAACAACAAAAATTTATATCAGTGGAAATAGAGTTCGAAAGAAAGACAATAAGCTAAGTAAAGATATAAAATTTAGAATTAACATAGAAGACAACAATAAGTTTATAAACAAAATTGGATGGATTAAATAATGGGGATATAGTATAGTCTGGTTAGTATTCGAGGTTTGGGACTTCGCGGCCCAGGTTCAAATCCTGGTATCCCCATTTATATTTCTAATTATAATAATATTTATTAACTAACTTTGTATCTAATGTTAATGGAAAAAGGATTGGCAGAACATTTAAGAGAAGGTGATTATGTTGCTTTTTGTTCAGAAGATAACTCCTCACAAGAAGATTATGAACCTGATAAAATGCTTAAATCTAGAAGATTAACTTATAATGGAAAAAAAGTTAGATTGACAAGAGACGCAGAAATTTTTGAAACAAATCAGTCCAGATATGTTTTTTTATATGTAATAGATCCAAGAACTAAGAGAGAAGCTTCTTTTTCTTGCCACTTTTTCCAGTTGGCAAATTGATTATTGTTTATACAAATAACTTTTTAAACCCTCATTTCTATCAAATATTATACTAATTATTCATTATTAAAAATGGTAAAAACAAAAAAAGTAAAAGCAGCAGGAAGATACGGAACAAGATATGGTAGAAGTGTAAGAGTAAAAATTGCAGAAATAGAGACTCTTCAGAGAAAAAAACAAAAATGCTTATTTTGCAGCGGAGTTGCAAAAAGAACATCAAAAGGAATCTGGCAATGTAAAAAATGCAATAAGAAATTTGCATCCCATGCATATTATCTTCCAAAGAAAGAAGAATAAAAATAGAATATTTTAAAAACCTAAAAAATAACAATATATAATGGCAACATACAAATGCTTCAAATGCGGAAAAAAAACAACTAACACTTTACTTGAAAAGAGATTTCTATGCCCTAACTGCGGCTCTAAGATTTTTTACAAGCCAAGAAGCAATGTTGTAAAGATAAAAGCTGTTTAATAATTTTTTAATAGCCATTAAAAATAAATTAAATTAAAATTTTAAAATAAAATGAATCTTGATAAAGAAACACAGGAAAAAATACAGGAACTACAATCCTATGAACAGAATTTTCAGGGACTATTGATGCAGAAGCAGGCATTTCAAATGGAATTGAATGAAACAGAAAATGCTCTTTCAGAAATATCAACTTCAAAAGGAGATGTTTTCAAGCTTATTGGAAACATAATGATTAAAACTCAGAAAGAATCTCTCGAAAAAGAATTAAAACACAAAAAAGAATTGCTTTCACTTAGATTAAAATCAATAGAAAAGCAGGAAGAACAGCTTTCAAAAGGAATGGAAGACTTAAGACAAGACGTTATTAAAAAAATAAAATAATTTTTATAATTTTTCAGATTTATTGTTATCTTTATGAAAGATAAGCATGAAATTGTGCGCATTTTAAACAATTGAATAAATTTTCCTGCTAAATTAAATGTTATTAACATTAATGATATAGATTACCAAGGATATTTCCCTTAATTTACTAATTGTTTTGCATCATAGAAATATTTATAAACTAAGTAAATTAATTTTTAGTCATGGTATTCGATAAAATAAAAAGAGCGTTTGGAGGAGGCAGTGAAGAACCAGAATATGTTGAGATTGACCTTGGAAAAGAAGTAAAAAAAGCTAAGGTTATTGTAAGGCCATTTGTTCTGAAAAGTTTTGAAGATATAACCCCAATATTAAACTCATTAAGGGAAGGATATACAATAGCAATAATTGACATAAAGCCAATAAGGGCAAAAGATGTTATTGAATTAAAACGAGCAATATCTAAGATTAAAAAAACAGCAGATGCTTTAGAAGGCAATATCGCTGGATTTGGAGAAAATCTTATAATTGTTACACCTGCCTTTGCAGAAATACACAAACCTCATTCAGATAGACCTCCTCAAAATCTTGACAGAGATTTGATGAGTGATTGATTATTCTTTTTAAGTATAATAATTATTAAAAACCTTTATGGAATTATTTGTCTATGCAAAATCTTTTAGGATTTCATAATCAATATACTCAACTCAAAGATGTGTTTGAACAAGCAGTAGCAGAAGCAACATCTAAAATTACTTTAACAAAAATATTAAGACATATAGATCCAAATCCTACCAGAAATCCAAGAAGACCGAGATTTGATTGTTCAGGCGAATTAGAAAAATTTCAAGAAGGAGATGCAATTGAATTAGGAGTTTTATATTTAACACCCCATAACTGTCCGAGTTATGTTCTTACCTTGACAATTAACAAAGCAGAATTAAGTCATGTAGGCGGTTATCAACCAATTAAAACTTTTTCAGATACACCAACAATTTTTAGATTATACAGTAGATGGCTAAGAGAAATAAACCAGGCCAAAGCAAAAATTCCACCACCTCCATTCTAATATCAAGGGAAAACTTCTATAAACCATTAATTGTTAATTTATCTATGAAAACCCTATTCATAGAAGCAAGATTAAAGAATTTAAATGTAAATCTTGATAAACAAGAAATAGCAAAACTTCCAAAGACACTATTTCTAGCCTATTCTGTTCAATATAAAAATATTATACCCTTAATAAAAAAACAACTGGAAAACAATAAAATCAAGATAACAAAAATGCAACAGGTTCTAGGTTGCTCAAAAGTAAATACAAAAGATCCCATATTATTAATAGGCCAGGGCAGGTTTCATGCAATAAACCTCTATCTTCAAGCTCCAAGTATTTTTGTTCTTGAAAATAATAAAATAACAAAAATATCAGAACAAGAGATTGAAAAAGTAAAAAATAAAAGAAAGGCAGCACTATTAAAATTTCTCCATGCAGAGAATATAGGTATTATTGTTTCAACAAAGCCAGGGCAGGAGAATCTTGCAATTGCATTAAAAATCAAGCAAAAGCTTGAAAGCAAATATAATGATAAGAAGTTCTATATGTTTTTATCTAATAATATAGACCTATCTCAATTTGAGAACTTTAATATTCAATCCTGGATTAATACAGCATGCCCAGGATTAGCAAATGATAATTCTGCTATTATTAATTATGAAGAATTATCATGGTAATATATAATACTATAAATATTACTCTTTACATTCCATCTGTTCTATATTAATATCAAAAATAAAAAAAAATAAAAAATTTAGTCTCTTGCTATCTCAAATACAGATTTAAGAGAAACGATTATTGTAGCAGGAACAAACAATATCAATAATGCAGCAAGCACAGAACTCATCTTGTCGCTTATGCTAACTCCTGCAATATTTACAACATTGAATGTTGCTAATACACTATGTCCCATTCCAGAAACAATAACCAATGATACTCCTGCAAGCAAGAATTTCATAGATTCTTTGGATGTTACATTAAACAATCCAACAATAACTCCTGCAAGAACAAGCAATCCTATCATCCAGCTATCATTCTTAAGAGTGAACAATCCTATTATAAGAGCTACTATTATTCCAAACAAAAACGCCCATGCTCCTAAAACATTCCCCAGTGATTTTTTAGCCATTTTACCTCCTTTTCCTATTATTATATAAGAATTTTATGTTATAAAGGTTTTGATTAGGCAGTCTTGCCATTTTTCATACTATACATTCTAAAGCAATAATGAATAAATAGCCAAATATTTTCTGTAATCCATATTAAAATTTAATATATTCTAAAAAACCATAAAGTTTATAAAGTGTCATAACTCCAAAATTATAACAAAAATGAAATCAAAATTACTATTATCATTTTTATTGACGCTATTCTTAGCAGTAAGCTTTGTTAGTGCAACTGTTACAATCACAAGCACAACACCTGCAACTTTTTCAAAAGGACTTACACAAACTTCTTTTTCAGTAACTAATAGGGGAGCTCAACCAATCAATGTACAAATCTCAATTCCAACAACAATAACAGATGGAACACATCCTTTAACAATAAGTTCTCCATCTCAACTTGTATATAGTAATCTAGCTCCTAATCAAAATACAGGAGATATTCTTTTAAGTTATTCAGGAGATACTTCTGCATATAAAATCGGAACATTTACATCTAATATAGTAGTAAATGCTCAAAATGCATCTAATACAGCAGATTCCTATAATCAAACAATACCTCTTAAATTTTTAAACACTTTCTGTAAATATGGAGAAAATGGAACAGACTTGTCAATAACAAGTGTAAAAATAAACAATAATATTGGTGATGACAATGAATGGAAGCCTTTTGATGAAATAAAAATAACAATGAAAGTAGAAAATGTAGGGGATGAAAAAGTAACAGGTGTTGAATCAGAGCTTGGAATAATTGATTCTTCTGGAAAAAACATAATTAATAACATGGATAATCTAAATGACAAAAAAATAAGTCTTTCAAGCATAACTGATGGAAAAGAAAAAACAGCAGAATATACATTTACAGTTCCATCTGATTTTGATGAAGATACTTATTATGTTGTAGTAAAAGCCTATAAAAGTGGAAAAGAAGCAGAATTGTGTACTTCTTTATCTGACTTGGAAAGCAGCTATTATGAGACTGTAACTGGAACAAGAGAATCAGACACTGAAAAACAAGTTATTGTAAGCAAAATAGTAACATCTCCAGAATCAACAGCTCAATGCGGAGATAAAGTTCAGGTTTCAGCAGATGTATCCAACATTGGAGATGAAGACTATGAAGATCAGTTTAAAGTTACAATGATAAACAAAGAATTAGGAATAAATCAAGAACAAATTGTAAGAGAAGACCTTGATCAAGGAGATTCTTACAATGTTAACTTTGATTTTGATGTTCCTGCTAATGTAGCTGAAAAAGTCTATATTCTAGAATTCAAAACCTACTATGATTATGATGAAGATGATAATACCTATGCAGAAGTTTCAGATAGAAAATTCACAAAATCAATAACTATCTCTGGAAATTGCAAAACACAAACTTCTACTTCAACAAAACCCGTAATAACAGCAGAACTTGATTCAGAAACACCAGAAGCAATTGCAGGAAAACAAGTTATAATTAACTCTAATATAAAAAATCCAGGAGATACATCAACAAACTATAGAATATCAGTTTATGGAAACAGTGCATGGTCAAGTCTGGTTTCAATTGAACCAGAATCAATGACAGTAGCACCAGGTTCATCACAAAACATGAGAATAGTTCTTAATGTTGATGCAGAAGCACAAGGAGAACAGGAATTAACAATAAAAGCAACCTATGGAAATAACAATGAACTTTCAAGCGAACAAAAGGTGGTTCTTACAGTTAATCAACCAGAAGTTCAATTTGGAAGCTTTATGACTCATTTGAAGAACAACTGGTTCATATACGCAATTGTTATTGTTAATCTAGTATTGATAATTGCAATAATAATTGTAATAAGAAGAATGCTTTCTCCAAGAAGAGATTTTGATTAAATTTTTAGAATAAGACATTTTATTAATTTACCAAAAATTTATAAATTTTAATTCTATAGAAATATATGAAAGGAAAAAAACATGAAAGAATAGCAATATCTTTTGCTATTTTCTTTGCAATAATAATTATTCTTTTATTAACATATAGTATTCCAATAATAAGTGGGTTTGTTGAATATATTGGTATTCTTTGGTTTTCTTTAGCTTTATTATTGTTTATTTTAGGTTCTATACTGCCCGATTCAGATTCTGAAAATATGGGTTCTTACATATACTTTAGGAAGGTTTGGGGCATAGGTTATCTCTTTAAATTGTTAGAATTTCCAATATCAAAAGTGTTAAACAGAAAAAGAGGACATAGGCAATCATTACATACAATTTATGGTATAGCTTTTACTTCAGTTATATTAATTGTTATATTATCCTCAATCATAGGATTTCTGGGTTTTTTTCAATTAAGGGGGGCAATTACCGGATTAATTTTTCTTTTTTTAGGACAATTACTTCATTTGATTTGTGATCTTCAAGAAGGATGGAGTGGCTGGAAAATAAGTTTAAAATAAAGTTTATTTTAAATTCTTAATAACCTTTTTACCTATCTCATATCTTTCTTCTATCAATACCATAAACCAACCTATCAAATAGCCTATTATAGCCCCGCCAATGGCATCAGAGAGGTAATGTGCACCAAAATATACTCTTGAAAATGCAACCAAGCATGCGAAAACAATCCAAATGTATTTGAATTTTCCAAACTCTTTATTTAATATAGGAATAGCAGAAAATACAAACATTGCCTGAAAACTTGGAAAAGAAAAGTTCCAGGTCTGAAAGTTATTTTTCATAAAATTAAACAAGATTCCAAGAACCTTTATTTCTCCAGACTCAAAAGGCCTGTGTCTTCTGAAGATTACTTTAAGTAATAATCCTGCAATAAAAGATATTGCTCCTGAAATCCATAGGGGGACCACCCATCTTCCTTTATTTTCTTTCCATAAAAATAAAGTTGTCAAAAAGAAAAATATAATAAACACATTGCTTGCAAAACTTATTCCGAGGAAGAATGAATCAAACAAACTGTTTCTTAAATAACTTATAAATTTTACTATCTGAAAATCATACAAAAAACAAAGAGCTGTTAGGATAACAACAATTGAAATTACGATTATATTTATTATAAGTCTCTTTTTCATATTATAGACCTGTCATCAGATATTTAAATAGATTTCTCCTGTTAAAATAATGAAAAAAAGAGCTTTAAAACATAATAAATCCGTTAATTTAAATAATAAATATATAGTTAATCTCTGTGTAAGATATTTTTTTTTGATAATAGTTGTGTTATCACTTCCTTTATTCTATAGAATCTTAACTCCTCTAACAGTAAAATCAGTCAGTTTTTTATTAAACCTAGTCTATCAAGGAGTTTATTCAAATAAGAATTTTATTTATTTAGGAAAAACTCTAATAGAGCTAATTCCTGCATGTGTTGCAGGTTCTGCCTATATTCTTCTACTTATTTTAAATTTGACCGTGGAAATGAGTTTAAAGAAAAGATTTTTTTCAATAATCATCTCATTTTTATTATTATTTTCCTTAAATGTAACAAGGATATTCCTTCTTGCAATTCTATACCATAATCAAAATCCTTATTTTGATTTCACCCATAAATTATTTTGGTATTTTTTAAGTACGATATTTGTAATAGGTATTTGGTTTTTAACAGTTAAGGTATTTTCAATAAAAGAAATTCCAGCCTACAGCGACGTAAAATTATTAATTAAAGGTATGAAATCTAGAAAATAATTAGATTA
>Ga0247841_10013696_pt1 | contig 10307 bp, 9 predicted proteins | sample LaCruzMarch2015__2_FD_192410 | JGI IMG/M metagenome (GOLD analysis project Ga0247841, IMG submission 192410) | Freshwater microbial communities from meromictic Lake La Cruz, Castile-La Mancha, Spain - LaCruzMarch2015_18m | ecosystem: Environmental > Aquatic > Freshwater > Lake | place: Spain...
GGACCTGCATATCCACGACGCTGATTTTGTGCTCTATATGCTTGGCCAGCCGCGCTCGGTCCTGAGCCGTGCCGTGAAAGGGGCGGGTGGCGCACTGGATCACATTACAACCGTTTATAACTATGCGCCGGGCACGCTGGTCCAGGCCGAAGGCGCTTGGGAATATAATCCCGGCTTCCCGTTCTCCATGACGTTCCGGATTGCCTTGGCAAAAGCGAACTTGGTGTTCGATGCCCAGGGACTGCGGCTCTGCCCGGCCAAGGGCCCGGCTAAACCGGTGGCGGTTGCGGAGGGCGACGGCTATTTCCACGAGCTCAAGCATTTCGTGGACTGCATTCAACGGAACTGCGCGTCGCCGGTGGTGCAGCCGGAATCGGCCCTGCGGAGCGTTCAGCTCATCGAAGCGGAAGTCAAGTCGGCCCGCTCGGGGAAGATCGTGCGATTCAAATGATGACATGGCCCCGATGCGCGAAGGGGTAAAATGGCGCGACACGAGGTCGCGCCCTACGTAGGGCCTCAGCTTGCTGAGGCCATTGGGATCACTGAGTCATTACAAAAGGACTATTTCATGAACAACATTCGGCAGATGAATTATTGGACCTTGGGCGGATTTGAGGCTAAGAAGCCCGTGGCCCAGGCGTTGGAAGAAGCGGCGGCCATGGGGCTGGGCGGCCTCGAGCTGACCTTCGGGGCGGGCGAGTTCCCGCGTGGCATTACCGAAGCGCAATGCCGTGCGATCCGCGCCAAGGCCGCCAGCCTGAAGCTGCGGATTGAAACGCTGGCGACGGGCTTTTACTGGGATCATGCGCTCTCTTCGCCGGATGCTGCGCAACGCCGCGAGGCTATCGCGTTCACCAAGGAATACCTGCGCGTGGCCGCTTGGGTTGGCGCCAAGGTTGTCTTGGTCGTGCCTGGCGCAGTGGCGGTGCCTTGGAATCCCGCCCGGCCGGTTGTGCCGTACGCGGCCGCCTGGAAAAATGCGACGGCCTCACTGCGGGAATGCTTGAAGGAGGCCGAGAAGCAAAAAGTTGCCATTGCCCTGGAAAATGTGTGGAACTGGTTCCTGGCCGATCCCATGGCCATGCAGTGTTTTGTGGACCAGTTCAAGAGCCGGCGGCTGGGCGTTTATTTCGACGTCGGCAACTGCCTGATTAACGGCTACCCCGAACACTGGATTGAAATCCTCAACAAACGCATCGCTGCTGTGCATTTTAAAAACTTTGCGCGCCAGGACTGTGGCGGCGGAATCCACGGGTTTGGCGATGACCTGCTCAAGGGTGACGTCAACTGGAAAGCCGTGATGGTCGCGCTGGCCAAGATCAAATACAAGGGGCCCATCACGGCCGAAATGATTCCATTCAGCCGCCTGCCGGACCTGGTTTTGCCGGATATGCCGCTTGCGCGCGATACCGCCGCCAAGCTGAAACAAATTTTGGTGATGGCCTGATTAGGACCATCGGGCGCGATTTTATACCAATTCAACTAACTCTTGGGATTGAATTGTCCATTTCACGCTGAGTCGACAATCATCATTGGAGAGATGCATTATGATGAAAGTGGGAAAAGGTAAGTTTACTTATGGGTTAGTGGATGGATGGGGAAAACTTCCAGATGGATGGGAATTCAATCAGGTTGTTGGTGTAGTGGTAGATCGGCAAGATAACGTCTATGTTTGTAATAGAAGCGCGCATCCAATCATCATTTTTGATCGAAATGGCAAGTTTCTTGGTTCCTGGGGAAATGGAGCGCTTCCGGGCGCACATGGAATATGGATGGATCCCGATGAAAATATCTATTTGGCGGATTACCTGAACCATACTGTCAAGAAATTTACTAATGATGGTAAGCTTTTAATGACACTCGGAACTGAGGGAGTTCTGGCAAAAGAGGGTACCCCTTTCCGAGGCCCCACAGGTGGGGCAGTTGCCCCGTCAGGTGATATATACGTCTCGGATGGTTATGATAATTCTCGTATGCATAGATTTTCGCCTGATGGAAAGCTTATTATGTCATGGGGTGAAAAGGGCAAGGGCGAAGGGCAGTTTGCTGTTCCTCATGGTGTGTTTGCATATAAAGATGGCACTATCTATGTAGCCGATCGTCAAAATCATCGCATACAGATATTCACGCCCGATGGCAAGTTTGTAAACCAGTGGAAATCTGATTTCAATATGCCCTGTTCACTTTTCATAGATAAAAATGATGTTGTGTATGTACCCGAGCTGCATCATCGTGTGAGCATACTCAACCTGAAAGGTGAAATATTGGTGCGCTGGGGTGGTGTGGAAAGCCATGCCCCGGGCATGTTCTTTGGACCTCATACTGCTTACACTGATTCACAAGGTGATCTTTACATAGGCGAGGTGCTTGAGGGGCAAAGAATTCAAAAATTTGCAAAGATATAAAAGCACACGCTGCTGTTGGGTTTATTTTGCCGATCACACATATTCCACCGTGGCCGGAGGCTTTGGGGTCAGGTCGTAGAGGCAGCGGTTGACGCCGGGGATATCCGTGATGCGCCGGCAGATTTCTTCAAGCTTTTCCCAAGGCAGGCGCGTGACGGTGGCGGTGCGCGCGTCGGTGCTCTCGATACAGCGTACGACGATGATCCGGCCGAACTCGCGCTTGTTATTGCGGATGCCGGTGGCGTAATCGTTCAGAAGCACCGCCAGGTATTGGAAGGCGCCGCAGCCGGCTAATTCCTCCTCGACGATCGCCGTGGCGCGGCGCACGAGATCCAGTTTTTCCTCGGTCACGTCTCCGACGATCCGCGCGGCCAGCGCGGGGCCGGGGAACGGCATGCGCTGCGCGATTTCGCTCGGCAGGCCGAGCTCAGCGGCTACGGCCCGGACTCCGTCTTTGCGCAGGGTCTTCAGCGGCTCGAGCACCGCGTAGCCATAGGCTTCTTCCGGCTTAATGCCCAGCTGGGAGAGAATATTGTGCTGGCGCTTGATCCCGGCCACGGTTTCCTCGATGTCGGTCAGGATCGTGCCGTGCATCAGGAAATGCGCCTTCGTCTCGCGTACCAGGCGCACAAAGACCTTGGCGTAGAACGTGTCGGTAATGGCTTGCCGCTTTTTCTCCGGATCGCTGACGCCCTTCAAGGCCGCCAGAAATTCCTGGCGTGCGTCCACGTTCTGCACCGGAATGCCCAAGTCGGCGAATAGTTTCACGATGCGCTGCGGTTCGTCCGCGCGCATCAGGGCGTTGTCCACGAAAAAGGTTTTCATCTGCTTGCCCAGCGCCCGATGACCCAGGAGCGTCACCACCGAACTATCCACGCCGCCGCTCAGCGCGTTAATGGCGATGCCCTTGCCGACCGTCTTGCGGATCTCCGCGACCTGCTCGTTGATGAATGCTTTGGAATCCATGGTGCCCGCTCCTTGGTTTGGTTGTTTGCGCTTTCCAACGGCATCAGTATGCCATAATGCCGGCAAAAGAAAATGATTCTCTTGGCGTAATCGTATCTCCAGTTATATGGGTGGACGACATTAGATTTTAAAGCTGTCATTCCCGCGAAAGCGGGAATCCAGCACGTCAGCTTTCGGAAATATTTCTGGATTCCCGATCAGGTCGGGAATGACATTAGCCCTCATAACTGGCATTACGCGTAGCCGCCCATTATGTCTTGGCGCCCATCCGGGAAGCGGATATTGACGCCCACTTAAGCCGCCATTATACTGCCCGCACTGAATATGACCATTTCTATTTCCATTCCTGCCGACCAGGCCGAATGCCTGGGATCCCTGGTTTCTGCGTTCGGCGCGGCGCCCTTTTCCGATGCGGCCATTGATACGGCGTTAGACAATCCCATCTGGCCGAATGGCGCCGGGCCCGCTGTGGAGGATTGCATTCAGCCCGGTGAATCTGTCTGCCTGGTGGTTTCCGACCAGACCCGCAAGATGGCCGTGCATCGTGTCCTGCCGGTGCTCCTGCGACGACTGACGGGTAGGGGCTGTAAATTGAGCGATTTTTTTATCCTGGTGGCGACCGGCATTCACCGGCCGCCGACACCGGAGGAACTTGGCAATATCCTCGGCGCCGAAATGGTTGCGGCTTTTACCGGCCGCATTTATTTTCACAATGCGGATAACGAAACCGGACTGGTTTCAATTGGTCAGACACGCCGTGGGCATGCGGTGCGCCTTAACCGGCGGGCGGTGGAGGCGGATCGCCTGGTTCTCCTGGGTGCGGCATCTTACCATTACCACGCCGGCTTTGGCGGCGGGCGCAAGTCGCTTATCCCCGGTCTGGCTGGGCGCGCCACGATTGCCTATAACCACAGCCTGACGCTCGACCCAGAGCAGGATCGCATCCGACCCGGGGTCGAAATTGGCCGGTTAGACGGCAATCCCGTGGCGGAAGAGATGCTGCAAGGCGCGCGTCTGCATCCTCCGGATTTCATCGTCAATACGGTGCTTACGCCGGATGGGCAATTGGCCGGGGTCTTTGCGGGAGATCTGGATTTGGCCCATCGCGCCGCTTGCGCGCTTGTGGCGCGAATTGATCGGGTTGCCCTTGACCGGCAAGCTGATTTTGTCGTGGCCGATGCCGGCGCTGCCGGCAACTGGATCCAGGCCCATAAGGCCTTGTTCAATGCCGCGCGGGCGGTTCAGGATGCCGGGCGCATTATTTTGCTCGCGCCGTGCCCGGAGGGGCTGGGCAATGAACGTTTCCGGTACTGGGTTACGCGGCCGACGTTGGCCGAAATTTACCGGGGGTTGCGGCAAAGTCCCGAGGTCAACGGCCAGACGGCCTTGTCCACGCGGGAGCGCGGTGCGCGCGCGATACTGGTCACACAGTTGAGTACGCGGGATGCGGCTGACTTGGGAATCGCGACGGCACCGGACTTGGGCAAGGCCATCCGCTTGACGCTCGCCGAACTGGCGCGGGCGGGAATAAAGCGGCCGACGTATTATCTAATGCCGGAAGCGATGGCGGTGGTGCCGTTTTTGAACCGTAAAGATGACCGTGGGCTGTAGACTTACTATAAGCCGCGCCTGTGAGGGCGTGGATTCCGCCGCTGGCCATCCGGCAATGCCGGACCGCGGCTACATGAAACTGCAGGCTGTGGATTGAAGGAAAACGACAGATGTTTCGCTACATCATACGCCGCATTCTCCAGATGATCCCGACCGTCTTTGGGGTCATTGTGATCACTTTTATCCTGTTCAATATCGTGGGCGGCAGTCCGGCCGCCATGACGCTCGGCAAAAATATTTCGCCCAAGGCGCTGGAGGAGTTCGACGAACAGCGCGGCTTCAATAAGCCGCTGTTGATCGGTCGCTGGAGCGCTACGCGGGCCTACGAGGATACGACTTTTACCCGTAACGCCGGGCCCTGGCGACAGGTTGAGGGTGTCACCTATACGGCATCCCAGCGCCGGGAACCCGGCCACATTACGCTGGCCCCCGGCAAGGACTATGTCCTGCCTCTGGCCTTCAAGCTCAAGCCGCAAGCAACTTATCAATGGGTGTTGAAATATCGCCTGCTTACGGGCACGGCATCGTTCAAGGCCTTGCATAGTTGTCAACCCGATAATGTAAAGGGAGCAAAACCGGCATTGGCCGCCGTGGGTTCCATTGAGCGCCAAACCCGATTGCTGACTACGAACAGCGCTTGGCAAACGATTAAAATTCCTTTCACTACCGGGGTAACCCCGACGACCCTTAAGATGACGGTGCATACTGAGGGCGGCGCGCTGGAAATCTGTGCGCTCAAGCTGCGGAAACAAAACGCGAATTGGTTCGATACCCAGTTTGCGTTTTACCTTTCGCAGATTGCGCGGTTTGACTTTGGAAAATCCAATTTTACTAATCAGCGCGTGTCGCAGATGCTGAAGGACGGCATCGGTCCCTCGTTATGCTTGACCGTGCCGATTTTTCTGATTGAGCTGGTCGTGGCGGTCAGTATTGCCCTCTTGTGCGCGTTCTTCCGGAACACTTTTGTGGACCGCTTGATCGTGGTGATCGCGGTGGTGCTGATGAGCGTGAATTACCTTGTCTGGATAATCTTCGGACAATACATGCTGGGCTATCGCTGGGGGTGGTTCCCCTTGTGGGGATTCGAATCGTGGACTTTTCTGCTCCTGCCGGTGCTGATCGGCGTGGTCAGCGGCCTGGGTGAAAATGTCCGGTTTTACCGCACCATTATGCTGGACGAGATGTACCGGGATTACGTGCGCACGGCCTTTGCCAAGGGTGTGAGCCGGCCGGGGGTCCTGTTCAAGCACGTTTTAAAAAACGGCATGATCCCAATCCTGACCAACGTGGTGATCGCCATTCCGTTCCTCTATACCGGGAGCCTGCTGCTGGAAAGCTTCTTTGGCATTCCCGGCCTGGGTAATATGGGGATTAACGCCGTTAATTATTCCGACGTGGATGTTATCCGTGCCATTGTGTTGATCGGCTCCATCCTGTATGTGATCGCGAACCTGATGACCGATCTCTGTTACGCGCTCTTTGATCCGCGGGTGCGGCTGAACTGAATTGCTCAATCAATGAATCATTCAATTACGCCATCAAGTTTGTCCGGCCATTCCCTCTGGGGGGACGCGTGGCGGCAATTGCGCCGCGACCGGATTGCCGTGGCATCCTTCTGGATCATTGTGGTTTACCTGGCGATGGCGCTCTATGGCGAGGGTGTGTTCTGGTATTTCCATTGTAAGGACATGGCGCCGCCCTACCAGCAGGCCAATTTGCGGGAGGAATATCTCGCGCCAAGCGTGTTCCGGCATCCGTTTGCAATTGCATCTGCAGCCGATTCCGGCGGGGTCGGCGCCGTTATTGCCAATCGTGACAACAAGTTGGCGAAGAAATCTGGCTTGGTGATCCGCCTTGGCATTGGATTGCGCACGTTGGCCCATCATCCGCTCGGCACGGATAACCTGGGGCGCGACGTGTTTCAGCGTACGGTCCAGGGTGCGCGGATCGCATTTCAGGTCGGGATTATTACCGCCTGCATTGCCATTCCCATCGGCGTCATCCTGGGGTGCCTGGCAGGTTATTTCGGGGGCAAAACGGATGACTTCATTGTCTGGCTGTATTCCACCTTCTCATCCATCCCCGGTTTGCTCTTTATCCTGGCCATTGCCATGGTGGTCGGCAAGGGCCTGCTGGGCGTGTATCTGGGCATCGGTCTGACGACCTGGGTCAACCTGTGCCGGCTGATCCGGGGCGAGGTGATGAAGCATAAGACGCGTCCTTACGTGCAGGCGGCCCATGCGCTTGGGCTGGGGGACTTCAGGATTATGTTCAGGCACATTCTGCCCAATGTGTTTCACATCGTCATCATTACCTTTTCCCTGCGGTTTCCCGCAGCCATTTCAACGGAAGTTTTCATGAGCTTCCTGGGCATTGGCGTGCAGGGCGAGCCCTCCTGGGGGATCATGATCAGCAACGCCCGCTTGCGCCTGTGGCAGGGCGTGTGGTGGGAAATGACTTTTGTGACCGCGGCGATTTTTTTCATCGTGCTGGCGTTTAACCTGCTGGGCGATGCATTGCGCGATGCCCTTGATCCGCGGTTGAGGACCAGCGAACGCTGACGGAAAGAGGCTGTGGACTGTAGGCTGTGAAAAGACCAGTAAAAAAAGAACAAACCCCGTGGGACGCGCGGCAAGTTTATCCTGCGGGAGCGTGCCGGGCGCGGCAGAATTGCTCCTCCTTGGGGATGTGCCAGGTTTCGGGGTAATTACGGCATTGCCGGGGTTTAACGCTTTGAATGCGGCACAGGTTTTCCTGCAGGAAGATGCAGGCGCCATCGGCCGTTTCGGCCAAGACAAGACCGGAGCGGTTAGCGCGCAGACGGGTATAGGCGGCAGTGAAGTCGTGGATTGGCAGGCCCAGGAAATGAGCGATTGTGTCGATTTCATTGTCCCGCAGGTATACGTCGCCCGGCTGGCGACAACAGGCGCCGCATTGGACGCAGGCGATTGGTGATGCGGGATGGTTGTTCATGGTTCGTGATGATATGAAATTCCGGTAATTTTTCAATGAATTCCATACGCGCAGTTTTATTTGATTTTGACGGCACGCTGACGTTGCCGGGAAGTATTGACTTTGCCGGGATCAAAAAGACGATTGGGTGCCCGCCCGACGAGCCCATCTTGGAATTTATCGAGCACCTGCCATCCGTGGCGGACCGGCGGCAGGCGCGGCGGATCCTGGAGCAGTTTGAGGATCAAGCCGCCCTGCATTCCCTGCCAAACGAAGGCGCCGAGGAACTTGTCCGGTTTCTAAAACAACACCACATACGGCGCGGCATTCTTACGCGCAACCGCCATGCCTCGGTGGAAACGGCGCTCAAGAATTTTGCCCATGTGTGCCTGGCGGATTTTAACGTCATCATTACCCGTGACCATGTTCAGCGTCCCAAGCCCGATCCCGAAGGGGTTCTGCTGGCCGCCCGCCGCCTGCGTGTGCCGGCCGCGACTTTGCTGATGGTGGGTGATTATCGGTATGACATTGAGGCCGGCCGGCGCGCGGGTACGCCCACGGTTTTTCTGGAAAGTCACCTCACCACGCGGCGCCCGAATCCGCCCGCGGATTTTGTGGTTTGCACGCTGGGTGAAATTCCGGATATTATTGATGGATTGAATCGTAGCCGTAAGAAGACGCATAAAGATCCAAAATAGCTTGATGCATAGGAATTGCACGGTAACGCACATCCTGGATTCCCGCTTTCGCGGGAATGACCCTGCTTCGCTCGGATGCTACGCAGGGCAGGCAGAATGGGTTGCCTTGGTTTGTCATTCCCGACCTGATCGGGAATCCAGGAGTTTTTTCGCCGCCTTTGGCGGCCTAACTTATTATAGTTTTGCGCCTTTTTGCGGCAAAATGTTTTTATGAATACTCCTGAATCATTGCTGACCGTGGACCAGCTCAGCGTCTTCTTCCGGACGCGAACGGAACCGGTCCGGGCGGTGAACGGCGTATCGTTTACCGTGGCGCCGGGTGAAACCGTTGCGCTGGTGGGCGAGAGCGGCTGTGGCAAAAGTGTCACGGCGTTGGCCCTGACCCGGCTGGTGGCCGCGCCCGGTTACGTGGCTGGCGGTACTATCCGGCTTGCCGGCCGCGATGTGCTGGCCATGGACCAGGAGCGGTTGCGCCAGATGCGCGGCGCGGAAATTGCCTATATTTTTCAGGAACCAGCCACTTCGCTTAATCCTGTATTCCGTGTCGGCTGGCAAATTGCCGAGGCGCTCCATCTGCACCGCCGGGACATTGCCGTGCGGGAGGAGGTCGTCAGCCTGCTGAACCGTGTCGGCTTGCCTGATCCTGAACGCCGACTAAGCGCGTATCCCCACGAGCTCAGCGGCGGCATGCAACAGCGCGTTATGATTGCCATGGCCCTGGCTTGCCGTCCCAGTCTGCTGGTGGCCGATGAGCCCACCACGGCCCTGGACGTCACGATCCAGGCGCAGATCCTTGACCTGCTGGTCCGTTTGCAGGGTGAACTCGGCATGGCTATTTTACTGATTACCCATAATCTGGGCTTGGTGGCCGGTGTGGCGCGGCGGGTCAACGTAATGTATGCCGGGCGCATCGTGGAACGGGGGCCGGTCGAAAAAATCCTGGGTCAGAGCGCGCATCCTTACACGCGCGGACTCATGGCCGCCGTGCCGCGCTTAAGCGGCGGCAAAGCTCGCATGGTCGGGATTCCCGGCAATGTGCCCAATCCGGCGCGCCTGCCCTCGGGGTGTCCCTTCCACCCGCGTTGTCCAAACGCCCAGCCGCTGTGCGGTCAACGGGATCCGATTGAAACAATCATAAGCGAGGACCATCGGGTGCGATGTCACTTTTGGAAATAAATAATCTGCATGTCCGGTTCAGTGCCGGGCACGGTCACGAGGTGCGCGCGGTCAATGGCGTCTCGCTGGCCGTCGAACGCGGCGAAAGCGTCGGCCTGGTGGGCGAGAGCGGGTGCGGCAAGAGCACGCTGGGCAATGCCGTCCTGCGCCTGGTGCCGGTCCGGGCCGGGGCTATTCGTTTTGAAGATCAAGACGTCCTGACGCTCGCGCACCGGGATCTATTTCACTACCGACGCCGGTCGCAAATGATTTTCCAGGACCCGTACGGCTCGCTCAATCCGCGCCTGTCGGTCGGCGCGGCCATTGAGGAATGCCTGGCCGTGCACCGGCTGGGCAACCGCGCGGAACGCAAGCGGCGTGTGCGGGACCTGTTACAGACCGTCGGACTTGAACCCGAATATGCCGGCCGCTATCCCCATGAATTCAGCGGCGGCCAGCGCCAGCGCATTGGCATCGCGCGCGCGCTGGCGCTGAATCCGGACTTTGTCGTTGCCGATGA
>Ga0247841_10013699_pt1 | contig 10305 bp, 6 predicted proteins | sample LaCruzMarch2015__2_FD_192410 | JGI IMG/M metagenome (GOLD analysis project Ga0247841, IMG submission 192410) | Freshwater microbial communities from meromictic Lake La Cruz, Castile-La Mancha, Spain - LaCruzMarch2015_18m | ecosystem: Environmental > Aquatic > Freshwater > Lake | place: Spain...
AGAAATAATACTGCAAGCGCAGAAGCGCTGGGCGCAGGGCTGAAAAAGCTTGACATTTCGGGATAGAGGGGTGAGAAGTTTTAGATGAACTGTCGCCTCGTGTTCCGCGGGGGCAAGGGTGGTCAGCGAAAAGGGGTAATCGATGCCGAAGTATAAATACCAGGCCATTTCCGAGGGTGGATCCACGGTTTCCGGCACCATAGAAGCCAATTCCGAGGATGTGGCGCGCGAACTTATCGGGGCGCGCGGGATGATCCCCTCAAAGGTGCAGGTCGACACCGGGGGCGGCGGATTTGTCAAGTGGATCGAAAAAAAGTCGTCCGGAGTCAAGACCCCGGAGCTGATCCTTTTTACCAAGCAGTTCAGGACGCTTTTCGACGCGGGTATATCCATCGTGAGCCTGCTCGATGTGTTGGAGCAGCAGAGCGAGAACCCACGTATGAAGCAGTGCGTGGTGGATATCTCCACGGATATCCGCGAGGGTTCGACGCTGTTTCAGTCCTTCAGCAAGCAGAGCGACATTTTCGGCCCGCTGTATTGCAGCATGCTCAAGGCCGGCGAGGTCGCGGGCACGCTTCCCCAGGTTCTCGAACGCTTGATTTATCTCATCGAGCACGAGTACAAGGTCAAGAAACAGATTCAATCCGCGATGGTGTATCCTACCATGGTCGTCATCGCGCTCTTCGGCGCCTTTTTCTTTCTGCTGACCTTTGTCATCCCGAAGTTTGTGGACATCTTCAAGAAGGCGAAACTAGAGTTGCCTTTGCCGACAAAAATATGCATGTATATGCATGAAGGCTTGCAAGCCTATTGGCATGTGGGCTTGGTGACTATCTTTGGGACAGTGATAAGTATATATCTTTATGTCAAAACAGAAAAGGGCCGCTACGTAAAAGACTCGATGCTGCTGCGCATCCCGTTGATCGGCACGGTCATACAGAAAGGCTCCATGGCGCGTTTTGCTTCTATCTTTTCGCTGCTTCAGTCCAGCGGCGTTTCCATTCTTGACACCATGGATATTCTTTCTGAAACTATTGGAAACGAGGCTATTTCCAAGGAGTTTGACAACCTGAAGACCAAGCTGCAAGAGGGCCGGGGCATTGCTGGCCCGCTCAAAAACTCGCGCAATTTTCCGCCTATGGTCATCAACATGATCGCCATCGGCGAGGAGTCGGGCAATCTCGACGACATGCTCAAGCAAGTGGCCTCGCACTATGACTATGAAGTGGAATACGCGGTAAAACGTTTAACGACAATGATCGAGCCAATATTGATGGTTTGTCTGGCTGTAGTTGTCGGCTTTTTCGCTACGGCAATCCTTTTCCCGATGTTCGATTTAACCAAGAGCGTCAAATAGTAGAGGACGGAACAGGCGCCAGGGCAAGAGAGACGAGGGGATGAAGCTCAAGAAATACCACGTCAGTCTCTATATTATCATCCCGCTCATTTTCTCGAGTCTGGCGCTGCTTTCGCTGGTGATAACCTACCAGATCGTTCTTTACGCCTGGCGTACGAACACCGATATTTATCTCTTACTCTCCTTCTGGGGCGCGGTGAATGTAGCGATCACGTTCCTTGCTTCGCTCTTCATCTCCTGGATCATTCTGCGGCCCATGGAAACTTTTGTGCGAAGCGCCGAGTTGATCCCTGCGGTACAGCAGCAGATCGCATCTCGTAAACCCGGCGCCGGCGACCAGCTTGCACATTTTTCGAATGTCATGCTCCATGTCACGGACATCTTGAGCAAGATGGACGCGAACGAGCTTTTTCCCGGGATCATCGGTCAGAGCAAAGCCATACGCGGGGTAATGGGCCATATACTGAAAGTAGCGCCCTCGGACGCCACGGTGCTGATAACGGGGGAGTCCGGGACGGGGAAAGAGGTTGTTGCCGCATCCATTCACGGGCACAGCCAGCGCAAGGACAAGTCTCTGATAGCGGTCAACTGCGCGGCCATCCCCGAGGGCTTGCTGGAGAGCGAGCTTTTTGGCCACGAGAAGGGCGCCTTTACTGGCGCAACCGCCATGAAGAAGGGGAAGTTCGAACTGGCGCACGAGGGGACCTTGTTTCTGGACGAAATTGGCGACATGCCCTTGGAGACGCAGGCTAAGATATTGCGCGCGATCGAGACGGGCGTCTGCGAGCGCGTAGGCGGCGTAAAGCCGATCCACTTCAAGGTCCGTGTTCTGGCTGCAACGAACAAGCATTTGGAAAAGATGATCGAGGCCGGGACATTTCGCGAGGATCTTTTTCACCGCCTCAATGTTTTCCGCATTCACCTGCCTCCGCTACGCGAGCGTCGCGATGACATTCCTCCGCTCGCCGCGTTTTTTCTGGAAAAATTTGGCAAGAATCTACTGCTTTCGCCCGAGGCCATGCAATTTCTGATCATACATTCCTGGACGGGAAACGTGCGCGAGCTGCGCAACGCTATGGAGCGGGCCGCAGTCCTTGCCACGGATCAAGGCCTGGTCTTGCCGCAACACCTCCCCATGCAGTTTGATGGACTCGCCGCCTCTGCGCTAGAAAAAGAGGAAAGCGTGGCCTCCCACGCGAGTCTCGATGATCGGCTCGAGGAGCTGGAAAAGACACTCATCCTCAACGCCCTATCCATGGCTGACGGCGTCCAGGTACGCGCTGCTGCGATACTGGGCATAAAGGAACGTAGCCTCTGGCATCGCATCAAGAAATATGGAATCGACGTTTCAGGGTTGAAGCATTGAGACTTTTGTTGTGCAAGAATGTATGATTTTCAGCGAAAAGGATGTGCGAGCAAGAGTATATCTATAAATAAAAGGAGGGTGTCCTTTTATGTGTATGCCGACTCAGCAAAAGAGGCGGGAGTAGCTAAGGCATAGCCCAGCTTCCAGTTGAGCTTTGCCCCGATGAGTTATGTTCGACGGTAATGGTGATTGAGGTGCCGCCGTCCGAGCAGGTAACGGTAAAGTCGCCGGATACGCCACAGTTGGCGTCTTTGTTCACCTCGGTGAGCATGCTTGAGATCGTGGGTACTTGCTGTGTGCTGATGGCGACCTGCGCGTAGGTCCAAGCAAGTCTGGTCTGGGCGGCGGCTGTGGCGCCGAGAAGTACTTTTTGGGCAGCGACCACTTGCAGGTCTTGGTACTTTGGAATAGCCACAGCTGCCAGGATTCCCAGGATTACGAGCACCGCGATTATCTCGATGAGCGTGAATCCTTGGCTTGTCTTGGCAGCCATGACTGTTTCCTTAGGTATTTTCAGTAGCCGTTCGGTTATGGAAGTGTCCAGGTGCCGGTCCCGACCTCTCCGCTTGCATTATGCTTTGCAGTGATTGCACCGGCCGCGCAGGTCATGGTGAAGTCGGTGGTGACGCCGACGCCGCAGTTGGCGAGTCCGGCTTCAAGTAAAACCATGGTGACCTTCGCGCCGTTGCCGACAAGAAGCTGCCGCGAGTATTCCATGCTATAGCCCGACTGTGCAGCAGCCACGGCACCCAGAGCGGCCTTCTGCGCTGCGACGAGCTGCAGATCTTGATACTTAGGAATAGCGACCGCGGCGAGGATGCCGAGGATGACCAGGACCGCAATGATTTCGATCAAAGTAAAACCAGCCTGTTGTCTCATGACCCTTTCCTCCATTTGAAAGTTTCATATCCAGTTTAGGTTGAGCCCGTGGTTAAAGATTGCCTCTGACTTGCCCCTCTTCTAGCATCTTCCGTGCCGAGCGTACAGGAAAACGAAAACAAATGAGGAACAATTTTTAAACTCCCTGTCCCCTCCTTATAATACAAGGGTATCGTAATCGTAGAATACTGTGAGTAGCTGAGCGGTCAAAGCTCTGCGGAGCCAGACTAGAGGCCGCTCCTCCAAATTATGGAGGTGTGTTCTTCAGAAAATGGAGGGGGTGTTCAAGAGGTGAAGACTAGGCTCGGACGACAATACTGCGCCAAGACAGATGCTTATGCAGACTATGTGCATGGTCGGGAACCCTGTCAAGGGGCGAAAGGTCCGAAATAAGGGAGATAGAAGTACCAACTAAGCGAAGTTGTGAGCTTTTAGTGGATATTCTTCGCGGCGCTGGTGATGGAGACTGTGGTTGCCTTACATTGAAAGGGAGAATCCGAAGCCCTTCGTTGCGCGTAGCGTGGTCTTGGCCCGCGCTAGAGCATTGTAACCTTGAGGTGATCCATTGACAGTGGGGCGCAAGGCTATCGTTTGTGAACAGATTCAGTAAAGACAACGGAGAGAGCCGAGCAGACGCTCTGCTCTCGATATCCGTACAGCTCGAAGACTCGCCTACGGCTAATCGGGCTCAGCGATCCCGGGTGAGGCGAGATTGCCGTGCGTTGCACGGCTCTATTCTGTCTTCTCGCTCTCGCCGTACCCGGGATCGCTGAGCGTCTGCTCGGCTACGGTGTCGGCGACGGTGACGCCCCCAGCATTTAGAGCTTTTCAAGGTTAAAGTACTCTAGGAATATCCTGTCGATGAACCCACCCCAACAGCCCCGCAGTTGTAAATCGCGTATTCAATGATCGCAGTAAATATGTGCTATAAAACATAAATGTGTTAACAACGCAACCATTTAATGCATTTGCTAGTATAGGCTTACTGTCTATAGCGTATCACTCGTTAGCAACTATCAGAGAAAATTGTTGCCTTAGTGTCATATGTCAAATACAATACATCTTTCTTTGCATCTGGTCCTATCTCGTCTGAGTTCAGTTTTTCCTGCCAGAGTTGCTTGTCGCTAAAAATCCATATAAAATATGAAAACAACAAAGGGCGATACCGTCGTCGGTCGCGACTGGTACTGCTGCCTTTGTCGCTTTGAAATAGCTCCAGGCGATGTTGCATCGCTGAACCAGGCGCGTTCGTGTCTTTGACGAGGTCGAAGCACTGCTACAGGGCCGGGGTGTGTGCGGTCAGCCTGCAATCTGCGAAGACTCTGCGCCATGGTCAGCGCAGTAGCGGGGCGAGTTGTATGGCAGGGAGTTGCTTGTTGGAGTACGAACGATAAGGGAGGCACATGGCTGTTCCGATCCGGCTCGGCGATCTCCTGAAGGAGAAAGGGGTTCTCGGCGACGCGCATATCCGCTACGCGCTGCAAGCGCAGCGCGTGACGCGCGAGAAGCTCGGCAACGTGCTCACACGCGTCGGCATTGTTTCGGAATACGAAGTGGCCTCCACGGTCGCAGAGCAGTTGGGCCTCGACTACTCCAACCTGCTCACCGTGCATCCCGACGAAGCCGTGCTCCGGCGCTTCAACCGGAACCAGTGCCTTTCGATGCGCTTTTTCCCGATCCGAGCTGCGCCAGACAACCGACTGCTGGTAGCTACCAGCGAATTGCCCGACCAGGACTTGGAGCAGGCCGTCATACGCGCCGTGGGCATGCGGCCGTTGTTTCTCATGGCCGAAGAAAGTCGCGTTGTTTCAGCTATCTATACGTTCTTTTTTTTCCTCGACAATCCCATCGAAGCACTTTTGCAGCGCGAGGTGGATATTCTGGCCGCGGACGGTTCTATGACCGTGAGTCCGGAACGCTTTATCAACTATATGCTGCTGCTCGCGGTCAAGCGCCGGGCCACGGACATCCATCTCCGGCCCATGACGCGCGGCATCGGCCTGGCCTTTCGCGTAGACGGCGTGCTGTCCAACGAACTGTTTTTACCGCAGCAACTCGGGCGCGTGATCACGGCCATCAAGCTCGGCGCTGGCATGGACATCGCCGAACAGCGGCTGCCTCAGGACGGTCGCTGGTCGGCCACACTTCTCGAACGCCGCTACGACATCCGCGCCTCGACCATCGTCACCCCCTACGGGGAAAACGTCGTGCTGCGGCTTCTCTCCCAGGAAAAGGCCAGTTTCAGCCTCGCCAACCTCGGCTTTTTTGGCGAAGATGTGCAGCGCATGAACAGCGCCTTCGAGGAACCCTACGGCATCGTACTGCTCACCGGCCCCACGGGCTCGGGCAAGTCCACCACCCTGGTGGCCGGCCTGCTCTCGCTCGATCTGCTGGGCCGGAACGTGCTGACCATTGAAAACCCCATCGAATACCTGGTGCCGCTCGCGCGCCAAACCGAGGTCAACGAGGCTGCTGGCTATGATTTTTCCAACGCCATGCGCTCCTTCCTGCGCCACGATCCGGATGTCATCCTCATCGGCGAGATGCGCGACGAGCAGACCGCCAGAACCGCCCTGACCGCGGCCACGACCGGCCATCTCGTGCTCTCGACGCTGCACGCCAACAATGCCCTGGGCGCTATCCCACGACTGCGCGCACTTGGCATGGACAGCCTCACGCTGGCAGAGAGTCTGGTCTGCGTGGCGAGCCAGCGCCTGGTGCGCACCATTTGCCCAGACTGCTCCGAACCCTACGCGCCAAGCGCAGCCGAACTCGACTACCTGGGCGCAACTGCCGATCAGCTCCACCGCGGTTTAGGCTGCGATGCCTGCAATCACACGGGCTATCAAGGCCGCACGCTCGTCTACGAAATTCTGCCCCTGGACAAGGAACTGCGCGACCTGGTCGAACGCGACGCGCGTCGCGCCGAACTCCAGGCCGCGGCCCTCGACAAAGGCTTCAAGCCCATGTTCGACATCGGCGTGCGCAAGGTCCTCGACGGACAGACTACGGTTGGGGAGTTGTTGCGGATTCTTGGGAGAAGGGGTGGGATAGGGGCATAAGCTCTTATTTATGAAAAAGTCTTTTGGGAGGAACTTTTTGAAAAAAGTTCCACCCCTAAACATCCTTCTTGAAAACTTTCATTGTTATAGATAGTTATCTGTCGATAATCCTCTAATTTAAGGCGGGATAGTAATAAATCATTTGCGGGGGGGGGTGCTTAGGCATAGGCGTTAAAATATGGCTTCACTGCTCCCTCAATTCTATTCATAAACAACGCGAGGGTCAATTTCTGCGAGCAATAATGGGTTCATTTGGGCGAGCGGCCTAGTAAGGCATATGATTCCGACAAGCTCGTAAAATTCATTCAAGAGCAAGGCGCAGAAGCGGTTATACCTCCAAGGGGAAATCGAAAAAATAAAAGAGAGTATGATCGTTATATTTACAAAGACCGCAATCTGATTGAGCGCTTTTTCAATATAAAAAAACAATTTTGAAGAATGCAACCCGTTATGAGAAGCTTGACAGAAAATTTTTGAAGTTTCTGCATCTTGTTTGTGCTTTCATCTGGATCCTCTCATGTGCCAATTAAGAACAGGCCCTAGCAAGCTAAAACAACTGCTTCAACAAATACTCTTCCTGGCTGCTGCCGCCGCGTTTGCCTTGGCCTTGGCCGTCTTCGCCCTCGGAGTGCGAGGTGTGGGGGTCGGAGATGGGCGGTGGGGCGTTGACCATGAAGGGCAGGTTGTAGTCCTTGGCCGACTCGACCTTGGCGCCGGACTCGGTCTCGAACTCAGACGATAGCGCGTTGCCGCTTATGTTCTTGAAGTATATGCCCTCGGGCACGGTGAAGTCCTGGACCGGGTAGCGGTCCTCCACGGCCTGGCGGTATTTCATCCAGATGGGCAGGGACGTACGCGAGCCAGTTTCCTTTTTGCCCATGGGGGTGACGTGGTCCAGACCGACCCAAATACCGGTCAGCAGGTAGGGGGTAAAGCCCACGAACCAGGCGTCCTGCTCGTCGTTGGTGGTGCCTGTCTTGCCCGCGATCGGCCGTTTCATCGCGCGCGCGCGCGTGGCCGTGCCGCGGATGACCGTCTCCTTGAGCATCGAGGCCATGATGAAAGCGTTTTGCGGGCTGATGGCGCGCGTGGCGTCTATGGGCGCGTTATAGACCTCGACTTTTTCGTTGTTCTGGATCGAGCGTATGAGCCGCGGCGTGACGTAAGTGCCGTCGCGGGCAAAGGCGGTGTAGGCCTGACAGAGGTTGATGGGCGTCACAGCCACGCTGCCCAGGCAGATGGGCAGGTAGGGCTGGAAATCACCCATCATGCCCAGTGCCTTGGCGCGCTCGATGACCCGTTTGATGCCGATGATCTCGGCCACGCGGATGGTCACCAGGTTGCGCGACTTGGCCAGCGCCGTGCACAAGAGCGTGGGGCCGTAGATTTCGTTGGAGTAGTTCTTGGGTTCCCAAGTTTTGCCCGTGTGCGGGTCGTAGACCACAAAGGGCTCGTCCATGACCACCGAGGCTGGGGTGAAGCCGGCGTCGATGGCCGCGGAGTAGACAATGGGCTTGAAGGAAGAGCCTGGCTGCCGCCAGGCCTGCGTGGCGCGGTTAAATTGCGAATCGTTGAAGTCGTAACCGCCGACCATGGCTACCAGATCGCCGGAAGGCGGCTCGATGGAGACCAGGGCGCCCTCGACGTCGGGCCGCTGCTCCAGCGCTAGGACATACGCCTTGTGCGGCGCCGGGTTCTCCAGGAAGGAGACCAGGACCACGTCGCCTGAACGTAAGGCCTTGCGCGCGTCGTTGATGGACATGCCTTCGGCGTCGACGTTGGGGTTGGGCGCGTGGGCCCATTTCATGTTTTTGAGGTCGATGACACCGCTGCGTTTGCCGATCTGGATTTTAGCGCTGTTTTGCGCCACCTCGGTGACCAGAGCCTTGAGGCGCGCTCCTTTGACCAAATCCTCGTCGTCGGGCTCTTCCTTTTCCAGGAAGGCTGCGTATTCAGCGGGTTCGAGATGCTTGATGGCGCCGCGCCAGCCACGACGTTTAGACGATGTTTCGAGCCCTTCGCGCAAGGCTTTTTCGGCCGCAGCCTGGTGGTCGAGGTCGATGGAGGTGTAGACCTGGAGCCCGGCCTCGTAGACCGCGTCTTCGCCCTTGCGGCCCCAGAGCAGGCTTTCTGGCAGGATGTTTTTCTTGCCGAGGTTGTCCACGAGCCAGCGGCGGACCTCTTCAAGGTAGTAGGCGCCGAGCGTCCAGGAGGGATCTGGCATGGACTTGTAGATGAGCGGCTGTTTCATGGCTGTTTCGTATTCTGCCGTGTTGATCCAGCCTAGTTCGAGCATGCGGCCGAGCACGTACTTCTGCCGGTTTTTTGCCTCGTCGGGATAGCGGTACGGGTTGAAGCGCGTGGGCGCCTTGGGCAGACCAGCGAGCAGGGCGCATTCGGCGATGGAAAGCTGCGCCGCGTGCTTGGCAAAATAAGTACGGGCCGCGGCTTCGACCCCGTACGCGTTCGCGCCCATGAAAATTTCATTGAGATAGATAGTGAGGATTTCCTCTTTAGACATCTGGTGCTCGAGGCGGTAGGATAGAATAGCTTCTTTTATTTTTCGTGCGTAGCTGCGTTCGGAGGTGAGCAGCACCCGTTTAACGACCTGCTGGGTGATGGTGCTGGCGCCCTGGACGACTTCGCCTGAGGCGAGGTTTTTGGAGAGTGCGCGGAAGATGGCCGTGAGATCGACGCCTTCATGTTCGAAGAAGGCGCTGTCTTCGGCCGCGAGGAAGGCTTTGATGAGCGTGGGCGAGAGGTCGGAAAGCTGCACTGGGAAGCGTTTTTCGCGGTAGAGGTGGCCTAGCACGCGGCCGTCGCGCGCGTAGACCGTGGTGACGAGCGAGGGGCGGTATTCCCATATTTTATGGAACGCGGAAGAATTCTTTGCGTCGGGTTGCTTGTGCAGTCCGAGGGTCGAGCCGGCAAAGAGGGCCGCGGGCGCGAGCGTCGCGAGGAGCAGGCACAATGCCAAACATCGTTTCATGCAGGGTCCTTTCCTGAGAGGCGCGTCGGCGCCGTCAGCCCGCGATGATGCTGATTGTAAACATCTTCACGATCTGCGAGATTTTTTTGGAAACCATGATCTGCGAGACCTTGACCGGTTGTTCGAGATCGACCTTGACGCTGAGCGAAGTGGGGTTCTGGATAAACTTGACCATTTCATGCATTGTCTGCGCCGCGGAGGCGTTGTTCTGCTGTTTGGCTCGTTCGATGTCCTCGCGCAGTCCGTCGACGAGGAAGTTGACGATTTCCTTTTCATCCACCGAGGCTATCTTGACCAGCTTGCCCAGGAGGGCTTTGTCCTCGTATTCGGCGTGGATCTTTTCGATGACCAGGTTCTCGAAAGCCAGCTCCTTCAACTCTTCGAGGACCACGTTGGTGGCCTTGAGCCGCAAGGCGCCGTAACCGAGATTGTGGATCTTGATATCCGCGCTCTTGATTTCAAAGGTCTTGGCTCGGGCGTTGAACGCGAAGTCTACGTACAGATCCGCCGTGATCGCCTGGTAGCCTAAGTCAACCAACTGCTTGAATTCTTCGCCGAAGTTCTTTTCGTTCACGGGCACGGTGATGCCCTTGAGCGTGAACGAGGCATGGTGCGGCGGTTTGTGTTCGAGGTCGAGGGAGTGCAGCATGCA
>Ga0247841_10013703_pt1 | contig 10304 bp, 8 predicted proteins | sample LaCruzMarch2015__2_FD_192410 | JGI IMG/M metagenome (GOLD analysis project Ga0247841, IMG submission 192410) | Freshwater microbial communities from meromictic Lake La Cruz, Castile-La Mancha, Spain - LaCruzMarch2015_18m | ecosystem: Environmental > Aquatic > Freshwater > Lake | place: Spain...
GCGGAATAAAAAAGACTTGTAGGCACAATCAGTATTTTGGCGTTAAGGCCGCTCAAGATTATGTGAACCGTCACGAGGGCGGAATTGTTTGGCATACTCAAGGTAGTGGCAAAAGTTTGACGATGGTCTGGCTTGCCAAATGGATTCGCGAAAATATTAATGATGCTCGGGTGCTTTTGCTTACTGACCGCACAGAACTTGATCAGCAAATCAAACAGGTCTTTGATGGTGTTAATGAAGAAATATATCGAGCACCCAGTGCTAGAGATTTATTGGATGAACTAAATAAAAAAGATAAGTGGTTGCTCTGTTCGCTCGTGCATAAATTCGGTCGAGTAAACGGAACCGGCGAGCTTGATGTTGATGACTATCTTTCAGAGATAAAGAAAAATCTGCCGAAGGACTTTTCCGCTAAAGGCAATTTATTTGTGTTTGTGGATGAATGCCATCGTTCGCATACCGGCAAACTACACGAGGCCATGAAGGAACTTTTGCCAACGGCAACATTCCTTGGTTTTACCGGCACACCGCTTCTCAAGGTTGATAAATCAAACAGCATCGGTGCATTTGGACCGTATATCCATACTTATAAATATAACGAGGCCGTGGCCGACAAGGTGGTTTTGGATTTGCGTTATGAAGCTCGCCGAGTTGATCAAAGCATTAGCTCTCAAGACAAGATTGACGAATGGTTTGAAGAACGCACCCGAGGGCTGACTGATGTCGCCAAAGCCGAACTCAAGCGACGCTGGGGTACGATGCAAAGTTTGCTCTCATCCCGATCACGTTTGGAGAAAGTGGTCTTTGATATCTTGGACGATTTCTATAAAAAGGATCGTTTAGCCAGTGGTCGTGGCAATGCCATGCTGGTAGCCAGCAGTATCTATGAGGCTTGTCAGTACTACGAAATTTTCCAGACAATGGGCTTTACTAAGTGTGCTGTGGTAACTTCGTATGAACCTGGTGCCTTGTCTACCGATACTCGCGAATATGCGGTCTATCAAAAAATGTTAAACGGCAAGAGTACAGAAGATTTTGAGAAAGAAATCAAAAAGAAATTTATTGAAACTCCGGGGCAGATGCAGTTGTTGATTGTGGTGGATAAACTTTTAACTGGTTTTGACGCACCGCCTGCGACTTATCTCTACATTGATAAGAACATGCAGGATCACGGTTTGTTCCAAGCTATTTGTCGTGTAAACCGATTGGATGGCGAAGATAAAGAGTACGGCTACATTGTGGATTATCGGGACCTGTTCAAAAAACTGGAGAAAGCTGTCGGTGATTATACCGCTGGAGCTCTTGAAGGTTTTGACAAGGAAGATGTGATGGGGCTTTTGAAGGATCGCATGGAAGAAGGCAAAAAAGATTTGGATGAGGCAATGGAAATTGTAAAAGCTCTTTGCGAGCCGGTATCTCCGCCAAAAGATTCGGCGATGTATATCCGCTATTTCTGCGGTGATGTTGAAAATCCTTACTCCCTCAAGGAAAACGAGATCAAGCGAGTAAAACTTTATAAATCAGTCAGTCATTTACTTCGAGCTTATGCCGACTTGGCCAACGATATGGCTGGTGCTGGCTATACCAAAGATCAAGCACAAGCGATTGAGCATGAGGTTAGGCATTACGAACAAGTACGAATGGAAGTTAAACTTGCCAGCGGTGACTACATCGATCTCAAGAAATACGAACCGGCAATGCGAGTTTTGATTGACCGTTATATCTCTGCTACTGAGAGCGAGAAACTGTCGGCGTTTGATGATATGACTTTGGTTGACTTGATCGTAAAGAAAGGCGAAGACGCTTTGAATGACTTGCCGGATGCGATTAAGCAAAGTCAGGAAGCCGTGGCCGAAACGATTGAGAATAACGTCCGCAAACTGATTATTGATGAGATGCCGACTAACCCGAAATATTATTTGCGGATGTCTGAACTTTTGGATGAGTTGGTCAAGAAACGCAAACAGGCTGATGTTGAGTATAAAGAATATCTAAAGCAGATCGTGGCTTTGTCCAAGAAGGTTAAAAATCCGATGGATGAGTCGGTTGGTGCAGAAATAAACACCTCCGCCAAGCGAGCCATTTATGACAACCTCGGACAAGACGTAAGTAAGGCCGTTGCAGTGCATGAAGCCGTGATCGCCTCTCGACAAGCTGATTGGCGTGGCAATCGTTTGAAAGAGCGAGCCATTAAGATTGAAATCAAAAACGCTTTGCCCGAAATAACGGACGAGGAATTAAAAAACCTCTTTGAGATTATCAAGAATCAAAATGAGTACTAATTCTTATCTACAACTTGGCAGTGTTGAGGCATTGGTCGTCCGCAAGCCGATCAAGAATTTGCATCTTTCGGTTTTGCCTCCCAATGGCTGGGTGCGTGTAACTGCACCGGCCAATATGAAAGACGATGCTATTCGCACCCTCTTGGCTTTGAGATTGCCGTGGATAAAGAAACAGCAAGCTAAATTTACCGGTCAAGAGAGGCAGACTAAGCGTGACTATTCGTCCGGTGAGAGCCATTACTTTTTTGGCAAACGCTATCGTCTTGAAGTGGTTTATAAAGATGAAGCACCTGTTGTTACTTTGAAAGGCAAAAACAAAATTATTTTACAGGTTCGACCAAAGAGCCCAGCAATCAAGCGTCGAGAAGTGATGATGGATTGGTATCGCAAGGAGTTGCATGTGATTGTTGGTGATCTGATTACCAAATGGCAGAAAAAAATGGGCGTAGAGGTTAAATTCTGGGGTATCAAGCAGATGAAGACTCGCTGGGGTACTTGTAATCACAAGAGAGCCAGAGCTTTGATAAATTTAGAGCTGGCCAAAAAGCCGATTGCCTGCGTGGAATATGTCGTAGTCCACGAGCTGTTGCATTTGATTGAGAAAAAACACAGCGACAAATTTGTCGCCCTAATGGCAAAATATATCCCGAAGTGGAAAGGCATAAAAGAAGAACTGAACAGTTTCATTTTGTCGTATGAGGAGTGGAAGTATTAAGGTCGTATTAAAATTATGTAATAAAATTTATGGAAATCGCCACTGTAATCAAAAAACTTAGCAAGATCGCCGAAGTGTCGCATCTAAACTTCTTATTCGGGGCAGGTGTTTCTGATCCGTTCATTACGCCAGTGCCAAAAATCGAGCAACAGATGGATGAAGCAGAAGAACAAGGGAAAGCAGACGAAGCGACAAAACTTAAAAAGGAATTTTTCTCCAAAGTTATGTTGCCTTGCCTGGAAATAAAGTCATATCTTTATAGCAAAGAGAAAGGTGACAAAAAGAAAAATAAAATCACCGAAACGTACGAGAATTACCGGTCATTTTTGATAGAAATAACAAGATATTTACTATCGCGCAAGAGCACACTGCTTGATAAGCAGGTTAATCTCTTTACCACAAACATAGATATTTTTCTTGAAAAAGTCCTCGAGGATGCTGGGGCTAACTATAATGATGGGTTTATTGGTCATATGAATCCATCATTTCGAACGAGTCATTTTCAGACAATAATCAAAAAGAAAAGTGAGTATTTGGAACGCCAGAGCGAAGTGCCCACATTTAATTTATATAAACTGCACGGATCGCTGACATGGAAGTTGGAAAATGACAAAGAGACCATTAACTATGCGGACCTTTCTGCCTTGAGCGGAATGGATAAGCTAAAAGATAAAGAATTTAATGACTCGTATTTGTCATTGCAAATTGTTAATCCGAATCGCAAGAAATTCGCCGCGTCCGTTTTAGAGTCTACCTATTATGAATTATTCAGGCTCTATGCCACCGAGCTTGAAAAAGAAAACACACTTTTGGTTGTGGCTGGATTTTCTTTTGGCGACGCTCATATTCTTCAGGTTACAAGAAGGGCTATGGATTCAAATCCGACTCTCACTGTTTGTATTCTCTGTCATACCAAAGAACGAGCAGAAGACTACGAGAAGAAGTTTGAGGGTGTGCGCTACGCAAATAATTTGCATATAATCACACCGGGAGAGGGCGAAAAAATTGATCTAAAGTGGGCAGTGGAAAACCTTGTCTCCAAGCTTGATCAAAATTACGAAAGCAAAAACTATGCAGAACAAGCCTAACGAAAAAATCAAAATTGACATTGATGAGCACCTAAAGCGCGAGTTGATTTTTCGTGTTGGCGTTGTTCATTCGGTAACCGGCAGAAGAATTAAGGTGGAGGTCTTTAAGAATAAAAACCATCCATACCTTATCTACGATGGAAAGATTACAAAAAATGTCGCCACCGGCAGTTATATAAAAATTAAGAAAGGTCTCACTACTATTGTTGGGAAAATTGAGGGTGAAGAAATAGACGAGGATACTTATTTCAACGATAGATACAACAAACAAGAGACCAAAATCAGACGCTTTCTAAATGTTACATTGATGGGGCATTATGAAAATGGCAGATTCTATCAAGGTATAAAAGAGTTGCCTCTTATTGATAATGAATGTTACGCCCTGGAAGAAAAAGATTTCACTGAGCTACATAATTTCTTTGACAAGGGCGATCTAACAATTGATTTGGGAGGTCTCAGTGAAGATCCGACTCACATCATAAAGGCTGGAATTAACAAATTATTTGCAAGTCACATTGGTATTTTTGGAAACACGGGAAGTGGAAAGTCCAACACTTTAACAAGAATTTATACCGATCTTTTTGAGACCGTTGGCTCATTGAGTGGGTTCAAGGATAACTCGCGATTCGTCTTTATAGATTTTAACGGAGAATATACGCGACCAAAGGTTTTATCCAGCAATAAGAAGGTATTCAATTTAAACACTAGAAAACAGCTCGAGGATATCAGTGAGGACGATAAATATGCAATAGACGCCAAGGCACTTGAGGACCCGGAAATACTTGCCGTGTTACTTCACGCAACCGAAAAAACTCAAAAGCCATTTTTAGTGAGTGTACTAGAGAGCCCCTTTCTCAATAACCCAAGCAATTATGCCGGGTCAGTACACAGGACATTAAAAAACATAATTGACCGAGCACAGCCCTCAGCTGGTGTCGACAAAATATTGAATTTTCTTAATGATATTAAGGAATACTGTGATTCCAGCAGTTCATCTACTTTGAACACTTTTATAGGAAATATTGAGGCTCATCTAACGCAAAATCTTAAAGGTTCATTTATGTGGGATGGTAATTATAACCATGATATTTGCAATGAAGCCGAGACTGGTCTTACTGGTCTAAAATTCAGGGATGATTTGGACGTGATAGATGATTTACAGTTGAAAGTTTATCTCCATTATTATTTCAGGATTTCAGTCGCCGGTTGGTATACTTACCGTAAATGGCGAGGACAATTAAGTAATAAAGTCATTATCGCCGAGCGGGATGTGGCAAATGTATTGGATAATCAGAAAAAGGCTTTAGATCTTTTAATTAAAAATTATGCTGATAAGGAGCTTAGTGAGAGTGATATTGCGGAGATGGATTTTTATCTCAAAGAAATGAGAGAGAACCTAGAGAAATCACGTCGGTTCCTAGTTGATAACATTGAGGAAATTAACGATTAATTATTAATTTGAATTTTCTAGTATTGTCTGGTGTAAAATTAGGAAACATGACAAAAGATGATAATAGTAGTATTATTAGCAAAGGGTAATAAATTATAAATTATTTAAAACAATGAATATACTAATATGTGAGGACGAGAAGACCCTAGCTAAGGTACTTCAAGAAAAGTTTGAGAAGGAGAAATATACTGTAAATGTGGCGTCAAGTGGTGATGATGTCTTACCGTTGATAAAGAAGACAAATCCTGATCTTATTTTGCTAGATATTATTTTACCCAAGATTAATGGGCTAGATATTTTAAAGCTTATTAAAAAAGAGGATGAGATGAAAGATATTCCTGTCATTATGCTCTCAAATCTTGATGATGATGAGAAATTAAAACAAGCTATTCTTTTAGGAGCGGTGGATTATATTGTAAAATCTCAACATCCTATCAAGGAAGTTATAGAAAAAGTAAAAGAGTATTTTTTAAAAGCTAAGTAAATAATATGAGTAAATTTGTTTGGACAAAGGAATATAGTTTAGGTATCAGCGTCATAGATGAGCAACATCAGCATTTTTTTGAAATTGCTAACAAAATTTATGATATGTTGGATAAAAAAGATAATAAACGTGAAGACTTGGCCCAGATAATTAATGAATTAAAAGATTATGCTTTTTACCACTTAGCTACTGAGGAAAAATATTTTAATCAGTTTGCTTATTCTGATATGGCAAATCATATGAAAGCCCACAGTATGTTTAGAGTTAAGTCAGAGGAGTATACAGACAGGGCAGACAATCCAAAGGAGGATTTACAGAAATTAGCCTTAGAAATTACTGATTTTGCTACCAAGTGGCTGTCTATGCATATAATAGTGGCTGATAAATTATACGCTCCATTTTTCCAGGCGCACGGTTTGAAATAAATTTCATACAGATATGGCAGTAGCAAAAAAGGAAGGGAAATTACCAATAAATTTTTGGAAGGGCCTTAAAAGGCCTTTCTTTTGTTTGGCCCCAATGTCTGATGTAACGGACGTGGCTTTTCGTTCTCTCCTAGCTAAATACGGCAAGACAGCTAAAAATAAAAATCAGATAGTTTTTTGGACGGAGTTTGTGTCTGCGGACGGTTTGTGTAACCCAGTGGGGAAGAAAAAGCTGGCACACGTTTTGAAGTTTTCTAAAATTGAGAAACCAATTGTTGCCCAGGTATTTGGTGCCAATCCGGTCAATATGGAAAGGGCGTGTAAAATGATCTCCAAACATGGCTTTGATGGTATTGATATAAATATGGGCTGCCCGGACAGAAGTGTGGTGAGGCAGGGAGCTGGTTCGGCTTTAATTAAAAATCCTAAATTAGCGCGGGAAATTATCCAGGCAGCTATTAGGGGTGCAAATGGTCTACCAGTATCGGTGAAGACTAGGGTAGGTTTTAATCAGGAGGAAATAGATACTTGGATTCCGGAATTATTGAAAGAGGATATCAAGGCCTTGACCGTTCACGCCAGAACTAAAAAAGAAATGTCCAAGGTTCCCGCTAATTGGGATTATGTTAAAAGAGTGGTTAGTTTAGTAAAAAAGAGTGGAAAAAATATCCCCGTGATTGGTAATGGGGATGTTAAAAGTATTCCTGAGGCTAAAGATAAAATAAAAAAATATAGTTGTGATGGAGTGATGATTGGGCGGGGAGTGTTTGGTAATCCGTGGTTTTTTTCTGGACGAGATAGCCACGATATTTCTATAAATGAGAAAGTGGAAGTGTTAAAGGAACATATTAAAATTTTTGAGAAAAAACTTATGAAAACTGGGGATAAAAACTACGCCGTGATGAAAAAACATTTCAAGGCTTATATTAACGGTTTCATTGGCGCCAAGGAACTTAGAGTTGAACTAATGGGAACCGAGATTCCAAAAGAAAGTCTTAAAATTTTAACTACCTTCCAAAAAACCCTTAATTAGAGGCGGTTTTTGGCTGGCTATTAAGCTAGGCATGATATTAGTTGACAATATTTGTGGTTGTGATATACTACTTACTTCAAGGGTCGGTACATCATAGGGGTGTATTCGATAACAGTTCATTCCAACAATAGGAGGGCAAAGCATGAAGTCGAGATATGGTCCGAGGGGTATTACGCTGTGTTCAGCCGTAATCGCTTATATTGTCACCGCATCGTTCTGAACGGCCACCGGCGCGCCTGGAAAATTTCCGGAAGCACTCTGGAAAAGAAAAGGAGGAACTAATCACGTGGTAGCCAACTATACGTTGGCCTCGTAAGATAAAGTTGCAATTAGAAGCCTAATTAGCAGGGGTTACTAAGGTCTGCTAAAAACCGCTTGTGCATGAAAACCGGCAACAAATAGGGGTGAACTCCTATGTCAGCTCGTAGCCCTCCGTAGGTCCTGTCGGGAACGAGGGATGGACTTTTTGGAAAATGCTGTCGTCTGTGTGTGGGCGAAGCTAGGAAGAGAACCCCGAATGGTTTCTCCATCCTCGATTGAAAATTGTGTGGGGGTAGATGTGTTCATTGGAACCGTCTACCCCTATTTTTTTGTGTAAATTTTACTGAAATGATATACTTTTCCTATGTCTGAAACCGCTTTGTATAGAAAATATCGTCCCCAGAAATTTAAGGAAGTTTTGGGTCAAGATCATATTGTAAAAGTATTAGAATCCTCCATAAGTTTGGATCGTATTTCTCACGCTTATATTTTTTCCGGCTCTCGCGGGACGGGAAAAACTTCGGTCGCTAGAATTTTTGCCAAGGAAATTGGTACCAGTGTAAATGATATTACGGAGATAGATGCCGCCTCAAATAACGGTGTGGATGAAATCCGGGCTTTAAATGAAGCAGTGAGCACCTTGCCTTTTGATTCCAAATACAAGGTTTATATTTTGGATGAAGCTCATATGCTTTCCAAGGGCGCGTGGAATGCTTTGTTGAAGACTCTAGAGGAGCCACCTAAGCACGTGATCTTTATTTTAGCCACCACTGAATTTGAAAAGATTCCTGAAACCGTAGTTTCTCGTTGTCAGACTTTTAATTTTAAAAAACCTACCCAAAAAGTGCTAAAGGAAGTGGTTATAGCTATAGCGAAAAAGGAGGGTTTTACTTTGGAGCCGGCCTCCGCTGATCTGGTGGCTTTACTTGGTGATGGTTCCTTCCGTGATGCTCAGAGTATTTTACAAAAAGTGATGGGGTCATCAAAGGACAAGAAAATTTCATTGGAGGAAGTGGTTTTGGTTACCGGAGCGCCAAAAGGGGAAATGATCAATGATTTTATCAGGGCGATTGATGAGAACAAGCTTGAGGTGGGCCTAAAATCAATTTCAGAAGCTCAGGAGGCTAGTATTGATTTACTTCTATATTTTAAATTGGTTTTACATAAAATGCGCGCTATTTTGCTTTTACGAAATTTAAAATCATCAGAGGAAAAATTGAAGGAGGAAATGACGGATACAGATTTTGTCTTTCTAAAATCCTTGGCTGATAAAAAACCCTCAAAAATTAATTCTGATACTCTACTTATTTTACTTTCGTATTATGATATGGTCGCCAAGGCCTATTTACCCGAAATGGTTCTAGAACTCGTCCTGAATAAATTAATTACACCTGTTACTTCTGAATAGGGAAGTAATTCAATGCTTGTATATTGAACACTGGTAATGTATACTAAGGCTTATTATTAATGTTCGTGAAAACTGAATTAAAAAATAAAGCCGTAGCCTTACGAAGAGAGGGAAATACTTATTCAGAGATAATGAAAATTATTCCTGTAGCAAAATCTACTCTTTCAGAATGGCTTAGAGAAGTTGGTATGGTAAAGGAAGTAAAGCAAATTTTTACTGAAAAAAGAAGACTGGCGTCACTTCGAGGTGGTCAGGCCAAAAGAAGACAAAGAATAGAAAAATCAAATAAAATATTCAACACGGCTGAAAGAGAAATTGGCAAGCTAACAAGAAGAGAATTATGGTTATTAGGTATTGCTTTATATTGGGCAGAGGGCTCAAAGGAAAAAGAGGGCCGACCAGGCTCAGGAGTGATTTTTGTAAATTCAGATTATGAGATGATCGTTTTGTTTTTAAAGTGGCTGATTGAAATTATTGGTCTTAAGGAAGATGAAATTCGTTTTGAAATATATATTCATGATAGTTATCGAAATGAAGTCACCCGTTTTCAGAGATATTGGTCACAAAAAACTGGATTATCTTTAAACTATTTTGATACCGTTTATTACAAAAGAAATAAATTTAACACTAAAAGAAAGAATATTGGGGACTTGTATAATGGGCAATTAAGAGTTAAAGTATCCAGGAGCTCAACTTTGAATCGTCGGATTACCGGTTGGGTTAGAGGTATTAATAAAAATTGGGGAGTCGTCTAATGGTAGGACTTATGCCTTTGGCGCATACAATTTTGGTTCGAGCCCAAACTCCCCAGCCAACTTGAGCGAGGTTCGAGCGCACGAGTCGCGTCGAACGAAGCCCAAGGTCTTACCTGAGAAAGCAAACCCGCTGAGAGCGGTATTCAAACTACAAGCCACCCAATCGGGTGGTTTTGTAGTTTAGGCCATATTTATACACATTACCCAAGACTAACGCTTTGGGAAGAAAACCGCCATATGTGTGTATACATTACCACAGAGTGTTGACATCATCTTGTCTATTTGCTACACTTCACAATAGAAATCTTTGGCGGTCTAGGGTCGGCCGATAATGTCTACAACAAAAGAAAGAGAGGTGTATCGTGCGTGAGAATGCTCAGCTCCGAAGATTGAAGGACGTTAC
>Ga0247841_10013706_pt1 | contig 10303 bp, 16 predicted proteins | sample LaCruzMarch2015__2_FD_192410 | JGI IMG/M metagenome (GOLD analysis project Ga0247841, IMG submission 192410) | Freshwater microbial communities from meromictic Lake La Cruz, Castile-La Mancha, Spain - LaCruzMarch2015_18m | ecosystem: Environmental > Aquatic > Freshwater > Lake | place: Spain...
GGGTCATGTCCCCTCTGAACCACCGCAACAAAGTCACATTACCACCTTCCGTTCCCAGTACGGAAGAAAAATCATTGGCCGTCTCTCCGGCCTGTCAGGCGTTGGTTGAAGTCTCGGCGGCCTTGCCCCTCATCAACAGGTCAACCTCCCGTCCACCAGTTAGCGGGGTCATAGTGGACAACCTAGTGTACAGACCTTTCGGCCCCTCCCGCAGGTTAGATCACGTTCTTCATCACCAGCAGTTTCGTCCCGCCGACCAGTTTCCGATTGGTCGAGGTGCTCACATGTGCAATGCCACACTCTTGCACATATCCACGAACCCCGATTGAGACAAGGTATTCTTCGCACGATTGACATTCTTGTGCAACCACTGAATGTTCCCTCTCTCGTACCCCTTTGAACTGTCTATCCGATCAAGCGATGCTGTCTGATACAAAGAAGACCCCAGCGTAATGTCCCATCCTGTTAGAGCACACTTTCCATCCTGTAGAACAAAAACATCCCAGGCATCATCTATCGTAATCCCAACGAAGATTCCCCTCTTCGCAGCATTATTCTGAATGATATGCCAATACCGGACACTGAGCGCCGTCTTCCCCTTCCAGGACACACTTCCAACACCTGACAAATTCTTTCTACATCCGCAGGATGTCGTATTCCCAGACAACAGATTCCCAGTCGAGACTTGAAAGTGATCCTTTCCACAGGAACATCGGCACAACCAGAAGTTTGAATGCTTCTTTTTCGGAGCTGTCGCCACCACAACCAACTCCCCAGATACCTTTCCAATCAAATCCAGACCTCGAAGGTTTCTCTTTCTTCCAAGTCCATGCCGCTTGATGGCTTCTGCGATACTACTCCGGCCCCATCCAGTCTCCTTGAATATCTGAGAGTAAGACCAACGCCGATCCCGAAAGCGATCTTCCAGATACTTCTTCGTCAATGGTTGCATCAACTTCGGCGTTTTCACAACATCTCCCGTTGAAGAAGATACTATGAAAACGCCGAACAACCGTCAACTGCTATTTCACAACCAGTAGTTTGTTTCCAGCGACGAGGCGTCTGTTTACAGAACAACTCTGGATGAAGATGTCGAAGTCGCAGAAACTCCCCGGAACCACCTTGGCGTTCGAGAGAGGCAGTCCCAGGATCTGTCGAGCGGCATCACCCGTATACAGACTGCTCGTCTTCCGGTCGAACACATAGATGCCCTTGTAGCCCTGAACCGTCTCCGGCTTGGTCAACTGATAGTGACCCATGCCCTTCTTGAAGTCGATGTTGTGATTCTCGATGAAATCCCGAATACCCACGTCCACCTTCACCGGGAAGATGACGTACTCGGCGGCCGGCACCTTTGTCAAGTTCGCCTTGACCGTCTTGACGTTCAAGGTGGACACGGCCACCTTAAACAACGACTTGGTACCACGAACGCCCTGGGAGCGACCCGTGAAGAAGGCACTGGTCGTGGTCCGAATCCTGGCCCCAACCGCCTCTATGCCCTTCTTGCTCGTCGCATCCCAGATTTCGATGTTGTCCGCCGGGAAGCCGAACTGTTTCGCCAGGAACGCACCACCCTGATTCGGCACCATCACCGCAACCGTCCAGTTGTCCGGGAGGTTCATAATCTCGGAGTGCAACACCATCGGGAGAGTCTTGCTCTGGTTCTCAGCCCCGTCCGTCTGAACGTAGATGAGAAACGCATGATCCCCGTACTTCTGCGGCGTCTGCTTGAGATCCAGGATCGCCGTCATCGTCGCATCGATCAGCGGCGTTCCGCCATCGGGATTGTACTGACCAGCCAGACTCGGCAGACGCAACACGTCCTTGTCGTAGACGAGACACTGAATGAGCGGAGTGCCGATCCGATCCGTGTTGAAGACGAAGACGGACACACGGGTCTCCTGACCAATCGTCGTCGAATGCTCTGCGAGCCACTTCACCTGCTCGTCGAACACCTTGACCACCGAATCCTCCATCCCCTGCATCGATCCACTACCATCGATCACAAACGCCACGTGATTGATGAGATTCCCCACTTGTCCTGACTTCATGATACCCCTTTCATACTGTCGTCAACGTTATGCTGACGCTAACGGCGGTCTCTCCCGCCCGCCACCGATTCCCTTTATCTCGACCTGTTACTTACGGTGCTACGGTCGCCATCACAGATCAAAGTCCGATTTTCACAGACGCCCTTTCGGGTCAGGGGCGATGGTTTCGTCCGCAGCATTACCTGTTCGTCCGTCTCGCCACCACCCTCCACCATCCAGGCTCTGGGAGTACAAAGATTCTGGGTGGCCACCCGCCTCAATGTCCCCCATCTTCACTAGCACGAAGCGGCCTTCGAGTAGGGGACGACAACCGAATCATCAGCCGTCGTTACATTGCTCATTGCTAGTAGGTGGGCTTGGAAACCACCCTTGCCGCATTACTGGGGAGAGCCTCGGTGGCACGTGGCCTTCCATCTCTATCCCAGTCCTCTGCGATTTGTGTCTGTCGCATCCTTCCACTTCCCGGTCCTTGCGACTCGTTCCGGTTTACTCTTGGGCTATCACCGCCCTGTGGTTTAGGCAGACACAGAAAACGAATCCCAGATCATGAGTTTACGGGACCCAGGGTTGTGGCCCCAGGATTACGCCCCTTACGAGACACCCCACTGGCTCTATTCGGATTCCGATGACCTCCCGGCGCAAGCGCCCTGAGAGCATCCGAATGCCAGCGTGACCAGTTCGCTGATGATCTGGAAATTGAATTGTGTTCGTAGCTCCCTCATGGACTGGCAAGGTCGCTCTCCCGCACCAGGTCCAGGCTTAACGCCCTCCATACGGCGAACACAAAATCTGTCAAAGAACAAACGCCGGCCCACACCTCGGGAACGTCTCAGTACAGGAACTACGGCATCAGGGTTCATCCCCGAAGTTGCGTCCCAGTTACTTCCGGCGCAATCAAGCCCTCGACTGTGAAATCGAAGGAGCAGACATAACCCCCACACATCTCATCACGCCCCTGCCTGTTCTGGATGTCCACCAGATGACTCGGTTTGCTCAAAGACGCTCGATTCCACAGTCGAAAGTTCGATCACATCACTCAACACAAGAAGCCACGATCCCAACCGTCCAGGAGACCCGGCTGACCGGGAGTACCCTATGGGTTTCGAACCCACTTTATCGCCCCTTGCCTGAGAACTTGGGACTCACTCCTACGCTCTAGGCGAGATTCTGAGTCCCTTGCTCACATCCGTACATTACCACCCGGCTTGCACAATACGGAAGAAATTTCTCCAGTTTTTGTCAGGCCGTCTGAGGGGAGGCGCTCAGAGGTGTATCCGGTTCCGACGCACTCTTCTTTTCCTTGCTGATTTCAGCCGCCATCACGCCATCTGCGATCTTGTCTGGAGCCGCACCTTTGGGTTTTGATCCTTCGATGTTCAGAATGATCTTGCCACTCTTGGTGTCCACCACTCGACCAGGAGCAATCTCTTCTCCCTTATTCCGTCGAACCTCTGTGTCCGCCTTGTGAGCATCAACCTGACTGGCCTTATTCCAGGCTCTCACTCCATCCCGCCACGTTCCATCTAGTAACACATCAAGCCTGAACCTCTTCATGGGAGCGTTCATCTGAATGTTGTGCTTCCGAAGATTCGCCTTTCTCTTGGCCAAAACCTTCTGTTGCTTCTTCCTCTGCGCTCTCGTTTGACTCATTTCGTACTCCCGGATGTCGGAGACCAATTCACACCGACATTATATTCCGACCGGAAGCCGTGAGGAGAGAAAAAAGATGATCACTGCAATTGTGGGATTCCACTCAGAACCAGACGTTGCTCGACCTCTGGACTCCATGACAACTCGGCAACGCCTGTCGCTGTCACTGATCCATTGCCATCCCCTCCCATATACACTCCCTTCGACATGATAATGCCGATCCTGGAGGCTTCTGTGGCGGCCAACTTTTCAGCACGTGCGGCCAACCTTCTCGAACGACCTTGTTCTGCCGCCAGACGAGTAGACTCTGGCAGAATAGCAAGCACGGAGACTTTCTTGCCATCTCCGTCACGCATCCAGCACACCTTTGCGCCAGATACCGCAATCGTGAAAGCAGACATCATCTGTCGCATACTCATAATCTCCCCCTCACCACTCGAATTTTTCATCGAGTGGTTCACCATTCACGAGAATATCCTTAATCCGATCTTGGCCGTCACCATCAAATCCTACAGACCTTTTACGATCCTGTCCACCTTCCGGATCAACAATGATGTGATGACTGTGACCGATGTTGCCGTTGTATTCACATTGCTTCAGCAACTTCAGGAGAGAGTAGAGAGCATCGCCCTTGATCTTGAATGTGATCGTTGCGTATCCCTCATCGTCACGCTTGAAGGGCATTGTCCTCTCGGCCTGAATTTCGTCCGCCATCACCTGAAGATCCCGAGAGATCTGTTCCACCGGCCTCATAGCATTCCCCTCTCAAAACACTCATGAATGTCCAAAGAGAACTTGGTATGCTTCTGATTGTCCAACTTGATGTCAGTGTAGAAGTCCTTCGCCTCCGGAACTTCCTTCCACCCATTCCCGCCACAAGTCTTACCAGCCTTCGACCCCGTCGTGAAGATAATCTCATTCCTTCCAGCCGACCCATACAGGATGCTGTCCTGATTGAACTTTTTCGCCAACTCCGCAACGATATTCCGATGTGACTTTGCCTCGGCATCATCCCGATGGTGAACCATCATCGCCTTCTGAGTCTTGGGCGTGATCTCCGTACCATCATGGAACACCAGAAAACTAGATTCCTCTCCCCCGTAGTGACCCACCACCTCCGTATACTGCAACCCATTCTTTTCCAACTCCTGCCGCAATTCCTCGTGCCTTTTGTGGAATATCTCATCATCCGGCTTGAGCATCGCCTCCTTCGGATCATTCGGATTCCGACCGGCAGAAATGATAGAGAAGTGTCCCTGGGTCAGAGTCTCCTGCAACTTCGCCTTGTCCAACCGCAAATGTGACTTGTATTTGATCGGTTTGGATTCCTCCCTCTTCTCTGGCTTCTTTTCATCCCCAGGTGGAGTCTCCCGATACTCATAGGACCCATCTGGAAGCCTCCTGCGCCAGTTCTTACGATTACCCTCGGGAGATTCCCACTCGTTCTTCTTGATCGCTCCCAGGACCTCCCTGGCCATTCCAAGCACGTCTAAAGCAGCCTTCCGAAGATCATCCGGATGAATGGGATGAACAGACCGGAATTTTGAAGCCTGTTGGTTGTTCGAGATCATAGCCCATCACGCAGAGAGTTGATCGTAAGCCTCTTGGGTCTCGTACCGAACTCGCTTGGGACCATCATACATCGGTCCAAGTAATTTATCGAAGGTTGGTTGACCCTGCAACTCCCGACGAAGGCCAGGCCGACTTACTACTCCCGTCTGCTTGATCCCTCTCCCCATGAGATACCGAATCAACTCCTCGGTACTGTCCATCTCCCGATTGACCAGTTTCGATCCGATCCCCCAGACAACATTGTACGACACCGGCAAGGGCAAGGATTGCACCACGTCTTCCAGAAGAGCGATGGCCTGCTTCACCTTCTTCTCCGCCTCCCTCCCAGCCCTCTCATCACCCGAAAAGGCATACTCCACCGGTAGATGAGTGATCGCCGAAAGTGCGTCACCAAGAGCACGCAATACGACGCTCTCGTTCCCCGCCGTCTTGAGATACCCCGAGGCGATTCTCTCCGCCATCGCTCCGTGTTTCATCCTGTCATAGGCCGTCTTGAACACCACCTGATTGCGATGCCGATTACTCGGATACCGATTTACGAGATTCGTGATCTCCTGACCATCCCCGACAACTCTTCTCAGATCTGATAGTTTGATCTCCCCTTTCCGAATGGGATCGTACAACGCCTCGTAGTGCTTCTGAGATTCAATCCCAAAATCCACCACCGCAGGATGACCCGGCCACATGTCCATCATCACAGAATTGAAGAGATCATCCGCTGTGTGTCCCGCTTTCCGTTCCATTCCAATCCTCCTGAACCGGTCGCTCTTGAGCCGCCTCCACGTCGCCGCCTGTTGCGATGACGATGCTTCGCCGTCACAAGCCACATTCTCGGGACTCATCGCATTCAACAAGTCCTCGAACTTCCGAATCTGTGCCTGTGTTAGATCAGTCATCCCCATCCCTCCTCAATCAGACTGTCGTGAAGATCGTCAATCTGCTTCCGACAACTCAACTCCAAGGCGCTGGAACTGGCATGAGCATCATTGTAATTCATCCCCTGTGACATCAGGTTCCTCTCATGCATCTCGTGCAAGATGACAAACCCTCGCTCCTGCCACTCCAGATCATTGTCAATCCATACCTCTCCGGGCGGCACCCATTCGTAAACGTATTCATGTCCACCCTGGGTGAAATCGATATCAAGAACGGTACGAACCAGATCACCACGAACCAGCCACACCTTCACTCCATTCCCCAGGCCCTTCAAGATCCTGTCGTGAAAAAGTTTCGAATCTACGAGTCCCGTGATCGGGTTGATTACCCGTTGAATGTCTCCGGACTGACGACGAAGTTCTTTTTCGACCCGGTCTGCTTCCACAATGGCATCTTCATACGGCTTGCCAGCACGCATCAAAGACCATTCAACCTGAAGATGTGAAATGAAGTAGTTGGACTCGTTATTCTCGTTCTCACGATCCAGCCAGAACTCGAATTCTGGAATGAATGAAAACCGATAGTGCTGTCCGAAATTGGTGAACTCTTCATCGACGAACGTCCGAATATACTGCCCGTCCACCACCCAAACCTGAATAGACTGATCTCCGACCTGGACCGTCCTTTTGAACTCGATCCTGGGAAACTGCATAGCCGCCACGGCTTCAGCCAAGCGCATAATCCGAGTGTCGTCCATTTCTCGATCTCCTGTCCCTACCATTGGGGCAGAATATCAAGAAAAACTTACACCTTGCTTACACATTTCCACCACCCAGTTTCATGCCGCAATCCCATTCGCTTCCGCCGTCGCCGCCCAGTCGATCTGACCGACCTTGACCCGCACCTTGCAGAAGTGACCATCAATGCCCAGAATCAGACTCTTGACCGCCCCGGCATTGTACTCATTCCTCCACCGCTTGAAGCCTTCCGGCGAGGGAGGAAGATTGACTCGCTTCACCCGACGAATGACCTCGACCGCCTTGCCTTCCTTATCCTCGAACCCAGGAAGTAGTTTCACGACCGGAGCCTTTTTCTCCGCCACCATCTTGGCGATCTTCTCGATCAGCCCCTGGGTCGCACGAGCCGCCAGACGCTTCCATTCGATTTCCCGGTCAGGCTCCAGTCCCTTCGGGTTGATCTCTCCCAGTGGCGAGTCCTTCACGGCCACTTCCGCCAACTTATTCAGATCCCGAACCTTGTGATTGACACTGATCTGAGTGCAAGTGTTCAGCCAGTCCGTCCAGCCATTCTTCGTCCCACCCGCAACGTTGAACCGCACCTTGACTCCATTGATCTCGGCCGGGATGTAGGAGTATCCCTTCTCCGGCAGAATCTTGACCGCACTGCGAGGAATCACGAAGTAAAAGTCCATCCCGGCCTTCGCCGTCCAGAACTTACTGCCGCCATGCCGGTAGTGCTTGAACTCGTGAATCGTCTTCACCGAGGCAGCCACATTGGGATGAGTGAACCGAAACGACGGTTTGCCGACCGCCGCCCCGGCACGCACCACCAGGAAGTCTCCAGGCTCGATCTCGATCTGATATTGCTCCCCCGCTGTACCGTCCACCGTGAGAACCGACCCACACTCACTCAAGAGTTTCGGCTCGGTCATCTTGACATTCGAGGGAGATATCACCTTGGTATCCGTGAGAATCTGAGAAAGTGTACTCATGATGTCCTCCACTCTGACATTACCGAAAGAGTCCTGAAATACGGTCCACAAGACGTGCCAGAACATAGAAAATGACCGATATGATCCCCAGGAATGACACGATCATTATGCCTTCTACTCCGCTCATTTGGGTGTCTCCGGAACGGCTTCAACCTGCCCTGGAACCGGACGCCATACCGTGTACTGATTGGTAGACCAGATGTCCCGCTTGCCGCAAGGACGCAACCACTGATCATTGGGCACAACTCGTGGAAACTTCGCCGTCACCGTGCTGTTCCAAGCCACGACAGCGAACTTTTCGGTCGTACGAATGACCTTATGCCAGGACTTACTCGCCCAGGAGTCATTGCAGACCATGTCACCGACCTCGATTGTCGCCCCCACCTTTGAGTTTCTGTACTTTCATGGCTTCCTCTATCAGTACATTACCGAAAGAGTCCTGAAATACGGTCAGAATCACTCGAAAGTCAGCGGAGAACCTCCGTTTCGGAAACGCTCCGGGAACCTACTCATTTGCTCCCGATGCATCCGGATCTCGTGCTCCTTGCGAATCTGATCCATCGTCTTGCCACCGATCAGATCATCAGCCTTTGACCGCCAAAACAGTGATTTGAGAAACTTCATGACTTACGCCCCTCCACTTCACTGAACTTCATCGGTTTGAAGTGCCGATCCCGCTCGATTGCCTGGAAAGGCATCGTGCGACCACAGATCTTGGCCTTGAGAGACTCCAACTCCGCCAGACTGAAGTAGCCCATCTCGAACCCATGCCCGAGGTCAACCGCCCCGTAAAAGAGATCCTGGCCGTCAAACTCCATCACCAGCCAAGTACCAGCGCCGTAGGGATGGAAGAACTTGACGTGACAAACCTGATCCTCCACCGCCACGCCGTCCTGAGCATGTAGAGCGGGCAACCCTACATTACCAATCCCAGCCCCCGATACGGTCAGAATTGCGATCCTCATGCCTTCTCCGACAATTCCACCTTGGCTTCTGAGAACATGAAACTCGACATCACCCCGACCTTCATCCCCTTCAGGGCGTCCTGCATCGTCGCCTCATTATTCCGAACCTCCGCTAGGTCTGCCTCTGTCCAGCGTTCCTTGAGCGGGTCCCAGGGTCCGTCCTGTTGCCGAATCGGCATCCCGCCACGAGCATTCACGAACTCGATGAACTGCTTGTCCAGCCACGGAGGAGTCCAGCATCCCGACCGACAAACATGCACCCTGTCAATGGGCTTATCCCCCCACTTCTCGATGCCCCGAATGATCTCCACCCGACCCTTCATGTCGTCCGGGAGAGAGAAATGTCCATCCGACCACGCCGGTACCATCCATGTCGCCGACCGCTTCTTGCTCTTGGTCAGCCAAGTCCTGAGCCAGTTGTGACAGTAAACCCGGCCAGTATCCGATTCGACCCCCAAACTGTCCTCCCGCCAGCAGTCATGATGGGCATCCACCAGCAGAACGTGATCTACGCCACTCAGAAGCCCGTAAGCGTACATGTGAGAGTCTGAGACGTATGTGAGACCCGTCCCCTTCCCGAACGTCCCCAGAGCCTTCCAGAAGCCCTTCTCAGCCCCGCTGGTGACTATCTTGTCCACCAGCCCATACCGTGCCCGCCATATCATGTCCAGATAGGCCAGAGACTCCGAGTGAGCCAGATCATAAAGCGGGTCTTCCGGGACGAAGTAATCCCAGTCCACTGTGAGTAAAGTCTTCAATTTGACACCCCCAGAATGCTCTTCAGCCACGGCCACGCTTCTGTCCGAGCAATGTCCCGGCCTTCCGAGAGTCTCTGTGCTGTCCTCCCAGGACCAGCCGCATGACGACTCCAGACCTTCTCATGATCCGCCTTGCCAGCCGCAATGCTGGCTTGCAGATAGATGTCTTGCCCGGCCGTCCCAGTCGTCAAATTCTCGCCACGACGAAGACGATCTTCCATCTCGTTCCAGAGCCTGGTTTGTACCTCGTGAAAGACCGGACCGTGAGCCGTAACAGTCACGCCTGAAGACATATTGCACGAAAACGAACCCCACCGATTGGTGTGCGGAGAGATGGTTACAGAGCCAACAGTCTTCCCCGTGCCGTCCTTGACATACCAAGTCAGACGACTGGACCCCGGATGCCGCTTCATCACAATGGTATGTTCGGAAATCTTCACCATCTCACCCCTAGTCCTCCCAGAATCCACCCTGGACAAATCTGATACTTGCCCCCAGAAGCCTGTCGAAAGAGATCGTCACACTCAGCCTTGACATCCGCCCAAGACTCCTTCGGCAAACGCTTGACAGACTCCGCCTTAAACCCATCCAAACACGACCACACATCCATCAATGTTTTCATGCCACGACCTCGACGTTCGACGCATAGGTCCAGGCCACATTGACGTAGTGGCCCTGAGCGTCACGAGTGTCATCCAG
>Ga0247841_10013708_pt1 | contig 10301 bp, 8 predicted proteins | sample LaCruzMarch2015__2_FD_192410 | JGI IMG/M metagenome (GOLD analysis project Ga0247841, IMG submission 192410) | Freshwater microbial communities from meromictic Lake La Cruz, Castile-La Mancha, Spain - LaCruzMarch2015_18m | ecosystem: Environmental > Aquatic > Freshwater > Lake | place: Spain...
ACCTTTGACAGATATTTGCGGGCCAGCTGATTCGGAAGCGTCACCGGATCTAGCCCCTTGGCCTGGAATGTGGCTGCCGGAAGCTTGGCCACAGCGATGGTCTCTGCCGAGTCGGCCCATATCGCCTTCAGATTGAACCCGATGGAGATGTCACGCGTCTTCATTTCAGGAAAAGGCTCCTCAAGCGCACCGATCTCTCCTGTGACCGTGCCGGTGATGACTATGTCGTATGCCGCGGCTATCCCCGCGCGTTTGACCTTGGCGGACTTGTCATCGCCAAGAAGCTCGTCCCTGCGGGCCTCCTTCTCGCTCCTCGTGTCGACCGCCTCCTTGTCGAGCACCTGGAATCCGTTCTTCTGCGCCATCTCCGTTATGATGTCGTTCGAAAGCGGATTCTTGTTCTCCAGTCCTATTATCTTCTCCTCGCACAGGACCAGGACCCTGGGTGACTCCACCCGTTTAAGGAGCATGCGGAGCGCCATCACGTTGTCCATGCCGGGCGCGCCCTTTCTCACCGAAGCCCTTATCCTAACCGTGTAGGTCTGTGTCTTCGTGTCGTACTCCTGATCGGTAATCTCATATTTCTCAATGTAGCCGAACGAGGATGTGAGGACACGGTCGTATTCCATCTGGAAGTTCTCAACCTTGGATTCGCTCATGACATCGACGCCGGCGCCTTTCCTGACAGCGTCACGCAATGCCTGGGCGAGGGCCTGTTCGGATGCGGCGTCAGGATTTCCCTCGGCGGTGCCGACCCCGACCGCTTCCTTGATTTCAACTTCCTGCGCAACGAGAAGGCACGAAAAAGCTGTCATCAGGATGGAGATCAAAAGTGCCATTTGGGTGAGTTTTGTTCTATTGTCTGTCTTCATGGCAGGATGTTGACGTTGCCTTCGATAACGTCGGTCTTGACGCGTGCGCCCCCGGCGCCCTTCTTCTGGGCGGCCTCGGTCTTCTGGGCGCCCTGGCCCTCGGCCTCGATGAAATCCTTGTCGAAGTCGACGATCTTCTCTCCGAGCATTTCGCTCAGCTCCTTTGTGTTGACGCGGAGCTTGACAGTGGCGACTGCGTCATCGCCTGCGCCATCCCAGCTGAATCCCATGAATTCGGCGCCCATGAGGGCTCCGATCACAGAAGCCTTGACCGTGTCCGACTTCAGCACAAAATTCTCTATCTTCGTGTTGCTCTCGAGAGTGAATCCGCCGATCTTCTTGTAGAGGTTCTTGTAGGCGTCTATCTCCGCGGCCCTTATCGCACCTACTTTTCTGGCCTTGTCGGGGGTGGAGGTCGCGAACGCAGTCCTCCTGATGATCTTGTCCGGGAACTTGTCGATGTTGAACTTCTCCTTGTCGACAAGGTCAGCGATGTTGCTGAGCTTGAGCGTGGCGGTAGCCTGCGCGATATCCTTCTCGGCGTCATACTTGACCGGCTCGAACTCTATGCCCTTGATGGCCCGCTTGCCTGTCTTTGTCTCGACATTGCCCTGGAACGAACCTTCGAGGAGATTGTTGACCTCCTCCGTGAACCTGAGCTTGACGCCATAAACGGTTTCCACCACATTCCTTTCCGCGAGCACTTTGGCGCAGTTCACGGAATTGAGCTTCTTGGCGGATGGGCTCATGGGAGCATCAGCTGCAGGTAGCATGCAGGAAATAGACATTGCCAGGACGAGAACTGCTACGATCCTCATTTTTTCATTTCCATTTCTTTTTTATCAGGTTCCTGTTTCTCAGGAGGAAGCACATGATCAATGTCCAGGTGAAAGGTCTTGTCGGACTGCTCGGAAATCTTGGCTTTGACGACCACGGTCTCCTTGTCCTCTCTGCCGTCCTTATCCTTGATAGCCTTGATCCCCTCGGCGGAGACCTCTTCGACCTTCACGTTGTATTCGTTTTCCGAGACCTGCTGGAGCCTGACCCTTATGAAAACCATCTGGTTGTTTAACTTTTTCAGGTCGATGTTCTTCTCGACCACTATCTTGTTGAGCTCTATCAGTTCCCTAACCTTCTTCTCCATGAGTTCCCGCTGCCCTGCCTGGCAGTATACGGAAAAGGTAAGCAGGAGAAACAGAACTGTCGGGAATTTCATTGCGGTGTCCATGCCGGTTGGAACCATCGGGAAACCCGTCCTTGCGACGGGCTCCCCGGATTCATACGTCTTTTGGTGTTACTCGCCCCCGAAACTTCACGCCGGAGTTGACCTCGGTCTTCTTTCCGCTGCCGCCCTGATCTCCAGGAAGTGCATAGCCGGCACTTCCGATGACAAGGGCCGATACGATCCCCATCACCATGATCTTTGAGCGTTTCATTTCTGTACCCTCCCTGCCCTATAGTGGACAATATATTTTAAGGACAGGGGATTTCAAGGGAAATCGTGAATATTCTCATCCTTCAAATGCCTTGTACGGACATGCAGTCCCTTGTGGCCCGGTGAGAAAAATTGATTTTCATATTATTCAGGTCTACATTCAGGCAGTTAAACTGAAGCTAGATTCAATCCGAAAACACAAGGAGGAGCCACGTGAAAAGATATCTTGTATCGGTTGCGGCTCTCGTATGCATCACGGTCTCATCCGGAACTCAGGCTGCGGATGAAAACGGCAATGTGATCATCAACAGGAAGGAAGGAGGCACCACTGTCTCCGTCAAGTCGGAAGTGAACACCGGCATCGACCTGGGCAAGGGAAACGAGAACCTGATCAGGGGAAACGGCAAGATGGCCTCTGATACGAGGGAAATCGGCGAATTCGGAGATCTGGAGGTTTCCGGAGCATTTGACATTGTGTGCCTGAAAGGCGAAAATGACAGCGTCAAGATCACCTGCGACAGCAACATACTTCCCCACATCGTCACCAAGGTGGCTGGTACTGCCCTCTCAATATCCGCGGACGCCCCGCTATCCCTGAAAAACCCTGTCAAGATCGAGATTGTCTCGAAGTCGGGTGACATTGCAGGCGCGAAGATGTCCAGCTCATGCAAGCTCAAGGCTGTGGACGTGGCCCGTGACGCTGCTTTCTCGATTGCGCTTGAAGGCGCCTCATCCGCCGAACTTTCCGGCAAGACAGATGATTTCAAGGCGACCTTGAAGGGGGCATGCTCTCTCAATGCGAAGGAACTGAAGACGAAGACGGCCGCTATCACGGTGAGTGGTGCCGGAAAGGCCGAAGTCTCCGCCTCTGAAAAGCTTTCTGCAAACATCACAGGACTTGGCTCGATAGACTATTATGGTGATCCCAAGGACGTGGTCAAGAACATCTCAGGACTCGGTAGCCTTAACAAGAAATAGGATTCCCGTCATGGGTCCCATAAGAAAGGCGGCTTTTATAGCCGCCTTTCCTTCTTCTAATTGATTTGCCGGTCCTCAATCCCCGAGATTCACGCCTGAATTGATCTCGGATCCCTCGATGGCGAGGTTTGTGACATTCTTGTTCTCGTTGAGTATGACTGAGCCCTTGATATCCGCATTGTTCGCCTTTATGCCGGAGTTAATTTTCGAGTTCGAGATCGCGAGGTTGGTCACGTCCTCGTTCGTGTTCAGGAGCACCGAATCCTTTATGTCGGCATTGTTCGCCTCGATACCGGAGTTGATCTTCGAGTTGTCGATGGCGAGATTCGTTACGTTCTTGTTCTCGTTCAGGAGGACCGAACCTTCGACCTTGCTGTCATTGACCTCGATGCCGGAGTTGATTTTCGAGTTCGAGATGGCGAGGTTAGTGACGCCCTCGTTTGTGTTCAGGAGCACCGAATCCTTTATCTCCGCATTGTTCGCCTGGATTCCGGAATTGATCTTGGAATTGTCGATGGCGAGGTTGGTTACGTCCTTGTTCTCGTTGAGGAGCACCGATCCTTTTATATCCGCTCCCTTTGCCTCGATTCCCGAATTTATCTTCGAGTTCTCGATGGCGAGATTGGTGACATCCTCATTGGTGTTGAGTATTACGGAATCTTCGACTGTGGTCTTCTTGTCCCCGCCCTGATCTCCAGGAAGACCATAGCCGTTGAGTCCCAGGAACAGAACCGAAGCGACTCCGATTACCGCGACCTTTGTGAGTTTCATCTTGACGCCCTCCTTGTCTTGTGAGGCTCCTGCAAAACCCCCGGGAGTGCGGCACCGTGCCATCTCACCGGTTACTGACATAAAGATACTCCCCCCCCCCTCCAGTTTTCAAGCGCTTCCCAAACATTTTTTCGCCCCCCCCTGCATCGGTCTCACCGTCGACGGCCGTAAAGCGGTGCTGGACTTCGAGGTGAGGGCATCGGAGAACCAGGAGGTCTGTGACCGGCTCCTGGCGCGCCTCCAGCAGCGCAAGTTCTGCTTTGGCGGCACGCCGCTGGCGGTTGTGGATGGCTCCATCAGGGGTTCTGCAAGCGGGTCTTGCTGTTGAATTTTCTCGATTATATCAGAATTCATCCACTCTGCCTATACCCACGGGCTTTTCCTTTGATGAAGGAGTTTCAGCTGGTTTGGGCTTCGGCTGAGGTGCGGGCTGCACTGGCTGTGGTGCGGGCTGAGGCTGTACCGCAGGTTGGGCTGCAGGCTGCGGCTGTGTTGCCGTCGCCTTGCGGGCCTCTTCGGCCTGCAGCTGCGCCTGGCGCAACTGCTCGAGTCTCGCCTTCCTCTGTGCCTCAAGCTGCACCTGCCTCTGCTGTTCGACGAGTTTCCTGTATTCCTTGACGCGTTTCCTCGCATCCTCGATCGGGATGGTCAGCCACAGCTTAATGAAAAGATCAGTTTTGTTGGTAGCGCCCCGTTTCGCCATGATCTCGTCGAGCGACTTCTTTTCGTTCTGGTCGAATGTCACCGTCTTCCGGTCAAATCCCTCACATCCGTGGAGGAACAGGTATTCTTTGATGTATGCGTTCTGGGTGTTGTCAGGGGCGTCGTTGAACTCCTCGGTCAGCCTCGTGCACATCGCCTCATCCGGCTGCGCGCCCTCGATGCATCTCCAGTAGGGGACGTCGTAATATTTGCCGATGAGCTCGATGATGCTCATCTCGACCAGGAGCCTGATCGCGGAATGCAGGCCCTGCTGTTTCTTAAGCTGGGATTCGAATGAGAGGCCGCAGCCCTTGAGATAGTAACCGATGCTCCAGCCAAACTGCGTCTTGCGTATGTTGACGGTGTTCGACGACTGCTTGCCTGATATCGCGGCCTGCGTCGCGTAATTGAGCAGATGCAGGTCGAGCCCGAGCCTGGAAACTCCCGACTTCGCCTTGTATCCTGCACCGGCGTCCTGATCGGCGTTCGAGCCGAAATCGCCTTCCTTGATCTCCGCCTCCGCCTCCAGCTTCCTCTCCTTCTCGATCATGTCCTTGTCGAACTCGGCAAGTCCGCCGTCTATGACGATGTCCGGCAGGGTCCTTTCGATCTTGCCGCCTGTCGTGACTTCAGCGGTGTAATACGCGGGATCGTAGGGAATGAGCGTTATCTGCTTGGTCATCTTGTTCAGCGAAGTCTCCGCCATGCCCCTGATGTCGTCTGGCAGGCCCTTCTCGGCGGTCTGGTTCCTGATCGGCTTGCTCTGGATCTTTACGCCTGACAGGTTGTACGCCTCAAGCATTACCCCGAACTGGCCGAGGGCGCTGTCGTATCTCGTGGTCCTCTTGCCGAGTCCGCTGATGTCCTTGTCCATCTCAGCGACCTCTTCGTCGCTGGTCTTTCCCATGAACCAGTTCATTACCGCGCATGACGGCAGGAAGACAAGCGCCGAAGCGCACAGCGCCGTGACAAGCAGCTTGTACAGGACAGATCTCATATGATGGACCTTTCCTCAATCATTGTTGAATTCGTCCTCGTTTATCTTGCCTATGCCCGCAGGCTTCTTTGCGGACAGTATCTTCTCGAGCTCGGCAAGCCTGTTGGCGGCGATTTCGTCGCCGGGCTTGGCTGCAGCCGCCCTAAAATACTCCGCTTTCGCCTTTTCATACTCTTTCGTCTGCATGAAATGTTCGCCTGCTGAGATGGCCGCCGCATAGGCGTCCCCGGCCTGTCTTTTCGCCGCGACGGCATTCCCTATCTTCTGAAGCTGCTGCTTCGGATAGGCGGCGTTCGGCGCAATCGCGGACGCCTTCTCGTATTCTGCCGCGGCCTTGTCCAGCCTGTTCTCGGAAACGAACTTGTCGCCGGCGGCGATCGCGGCATCAAAACTGGCCTGCAATTTCTTGAGAGCCTCGGCATCCTTCACCTTTTTGGCGGCCTCCTCATCGGCGGCAACCTTCGCCATCCGCTTGTTCTCGGCGGCGGCGTTCATCGCCGCGAACTGCTTCTGCTTCCTGTCCTGCGTGATCACGTTCATCGAAGCCGCGGGGTCGACGCTCTCCCAGAGCTTGAACAGCGTGTCGGGAATGCCCGAAGCCCCGTACTGGTGCCTGGCCTTGCTTAGGGCGTCCATCTCGATCTCGCTCAGCGTGTCCGTATCCCTGTTAATGTTCCTGTATCCGTGCAGGAAGAGCATGCGCTTAAGTTCGGCGATCTGCTGCTTCTCCGGCATGTCATTGTAGTAGTCCTTCATGTTCTTGATCATGTCCACGTCCGGATTCGCGCCCTTGATGCACTTCCAGTACGGCACCCTGAAATATTTGCCGAAGAGCTCGATGACGCTGAACTCGGTAAGCATTCTGAGCGCCATATGTATCCCCTGCTGGGTCTTCACGTTCGACTCGAATTCGCCGCCGCAACCCATGTAGTACGCTGAGACCGCCCAGCCCTGCTTGTCCTTGCGCAGATTGATGGAGTTGGCCGCCTGCACCTGCGGATAGTACGCCTGTGTCTTATAGTCGAGCATGTTCAGGTCGAGCGATATCTTCGCGACACTCTCGCCGGCATTGTACTTGCCGGAAACCTGAGCCCCGCCCGCGGCCGCATCTATCTCACCCTTGCGTTCCTTCTCTATGAGATCCTTGTCAAATCCGGTGATCCCGCCTGCGACGACCGCCTTGGGGAAAATCCTCTCGATCTTACCGCCGGTGACCGATTCGCTGACCACGTACTGCACGTCGTAAGGTATGAATGTTATCTGCCTGCCGACCTTGTTGATGCATGTGGATATCATCGTGTACAGGTCCGATGGAAGCCCCTTCTCGGCGGTCTCATTGCCTATGTTCTTGCACTGCATCGGTACAGGATCTATCCCGTACGCCTTTATCATGTATCCGAGCGTCCGGAACGATTCGTCGAACGGCGTTTTCCTCACCTGTATGTCCAGCCCCTTGTCCAGATCCGTCACTTCCTCATCGCTTATCTCACCCATGCGCATCGCGCATGAGCTCGCAAGTAATGCCAGCGAGACTGCCAGAAGCAGGCAGGCCGTGGTTTTGAATCTGTTGTTGGAGGCCATATGCGAGCTTCAGAAGATCCTTTTGTCCTCGTTACTCGTCGTCCACGAAGATGTCGACTTTCCTGATTTTCCTGTCTTCGGCGCTGTTCCCTATCGTCACGTTCCCGGCTCCCTTGCCGCTCTTTTCGCCTTCCTTGACCTCCTTACCGTCCACATAGATATGCTTTGTGCCGCTAGGATCAACTCCGCCGTTCTCGGAATAAACCTTGGACATGTGTCTCGCCTCTATCTTTTCCTGCAGGCTGCTGCCCTCGGCACCGTCGCCCACCGTAACACTCACTTCCTTGACCCTGCTGCTATCGACGTTCACATTGCCGATGTTCGTGCCGCCGTCTCCGGAGGAGCCGCCGCCCCTGCCACCACCGCCACCACCGCCACCACCGCCACCCAAGTTCACGTTTCCGATGTTGACACTCTTGTTTACGGCGTTCACGTCTCCGACCCCGACGTTAGTCGAGACCTTCTTGTCAGCGGCAAAACCCTTTACAGTACCGATGTTGACGTTCGAGTTTTCGGCGTTGATGGAGCCCGCGCTGACGTTCGTCCGGATAGTGGAATCCATTGCGCCGCTTAGTTCGACACCGGTGCTGACATTCGAATTGACCGCGTTCACCGTTCCGACATTGGTCGTGGAACTGACTTTCGAGTTGTCTATGTATGCGCCATCGACCTTGACTCCGAGGTTCACGTTGGAGTAGAGGGCGTCGACAGTGCCGGTCACGTTGGAAGAGATATCGGAGTCCCTGATATAAGAGTTCTTGGCGGAAACTCCGGTGTTCACATTGGAGCCGCCAATCGCCGTGACATTCGTCTCGGTCGTCGCGGATATCGTGGAGTCTTTGACCACCGTTCCTCCGCCCACGGAATAGCTCTTGGGCAGCGCCAAGGCAGTCGCCGCCGACATTGCCAGCGCCAAAGAGAAAACCATTGATTTTCGGGCACGCGCAACCATGGTTTCAACCCCTTTCTTTCTACTCTATAAACAAAACTATCGCATGCCAGCCGCTTTTTCAAGCCCGCCAAGAGCTCTTCAGACATCAATGTTCCAGCGAACCATTCTTATCATAGTTTCGGGCCGCACACGACACGGAAGCCAACGTTCCTTTTTGCGGACTTGTAATCGATGGAATAGCGGCTGGCGCTTCCGAGTTCGGACTGGTCGCTCATGAACGAGCCACCGCGGAGCACCTTCAGGTTGTCCGCCGACGCATCGGCCCCTTTCGGATCCTTGACCTCGATCTCGATATAGGGGCCGTCATGCCAGTCGTAGCACCATTCCCACACATTGCCGTGCATATCGTAGAGCCCCCAGGCGTTTGGTTTCTTCTTTCCTATTGCGGAGGTCTTGGCGCTCGCGTTCAGCTTGTACCAGGCATATTCGGAGAGTGCGGCAACGTCATCGCCGAAACAGTAGATTGTCGAAGGCGGGAGCGCCTTGTCCTTGGATGCCGTGGCGCGGCACGCGTACTCCCATTCGGCCTCGGTCGGCAGGCGGTACTCATAGCCGGCAGGAAGCCTTTTTGAAAGGGATTCGCGCTTCGTCAGCCACTTGCAGAACTGGTCCGCGGCCTTCCAGTTGATGCCCAAGATCGGCTGGTTCTCATCGCCCCAGAAGTCGCCGCCGCCGCTCTTCATCTTGTATTCCTTTGTAATCGGACAGTAGTCGTTGGTCCAGGCTATTTCCTTGTCCTTGTCCCGCTTCTTCGGCTCGTTGGCGTCGCCTGTCGGGTTCTGGAGATAGAAGAGGAACTGGCCGATGGTGACCTCGTACCGGCCCATCCAGAAAGGCTTGGTGAGTGTGACAGGATGCGGCTTGTTGTCGGCATCGGCGAGCGCGCCGTCGAGCCCCATGAGGAAGAAGCCTGGAGCGATGGGGGCAAAGCTCATCTTGAGGTCCGGCACGAGCCATTTCTTTCCGGGGACGGGGCCGCCTGCGACATTGGTCTTGAAGGCCTTGATCTTGCTGATCAGGTCGTCGATCTCAATCTTCCAGTCATCTGGAAGAAAGTTCTTCTGGTCTGCGATCGTCGTGTCGAGGAGGGTGAGGGCCTTGTCGCAGAGTTCGCCGGGAGTCATCTCGCTCTCGGCCTTGTCCTGTGCGGCCTTAGCCTGGAGGAAGAGCCTGTCGGCCTCGGCCATGATGCCCTTTAGTTTCTCCTGCTGCTCCTTGAGCTTGGTTTCGACTTTCTTGAGGGCGTCGTGGAGTTCGAGGAAGTTGCTTATTTCTGTATCTGCCCCGGACTCCTTGATCTTGAGGAACGCCGAAAAAGCCTCCTTTTCGTCGCCTTTCTTCATGGCGGCCAGTCCGTAGTCGAGGAAATCGCCGGTGGACTTGATGCTTGTCGGGAGCGTCGAAGGTTTCGTACCGCGCTTCCTCTCCATGAGACTCTTGATGTCGTTGAGAGGAGTGTTCCTTTCGACTTCGCGGAAGGCTTCGGATGCCTCCTCAAGGTTGCCGTCCTTGAGCTTTGCTATCCCGTAGTCGAGGAAATCCCCGGGCCCCATCGACATCTTGTCCGCGAGTTCCGCTATCTGCTTCTGGAGTCCGGAAAGGCTTTCCTTGTCGCCGGCGATCCTGATGGAGGAATCGTAGCTCTTGATGATCCTGCCGGTGTCCTTCTTCACGTCGATGAGCTTGGCGATGATCGTGAGCTTGGTGCCCTTCTTGTCGATCTGGCCGGTGACGATGTAGTCTGCTCCGACCATTGCGCCGAACTTGGCCGCCTCGAGGGCTCCGCTTGCGCCGACCTTCTGTTCCTTGAGGACTTTTGCGATCTTCGCCCGCGTTATAATCCTGTAGCTGGTCTGCTGCGTGAGTTCGTTCTCAAATTTTTCGGCGATGTCCCAGCCGTTGAGACCGAGTTCGGCGAGAGACGGATCGAGGGAGAAGTCGTGGACTGCGACCCATGGTGCGTTCTCGTCGACGACGGTGGGAGCCGCCTTCTTGTCGGCAGCTCCGGTATTA
>Ga0247841_10013710_pt1 | contig 10299 bp, 7 predicted proteins | sample LaCruzMarch2015__2_FD_192410 | JGI IMG/M metagenome (GOLD analysis project Ga0247841, IMG submission 192410) | Freshwater microbial communities from meromictic Lake La Cruz, Castile-La Mancha, Spain - LaCruzMarch2015_18m | ecosystem: Environmental > Aquatic > Freshwater > Lake | place: Spain...
TTGCACTATAAGTGCCCGCAAAGGATTCTGTGCTGTCAATCATCCAGTCAGCGTTTGCTTCAAATGACCAGGGAATAGCACTAAAGTCACCTGTTTCAAAACCTTCATCATAATCGGTGGGAGGAGGAGTCGGTAATAACAGCACAAAACTGATTGAGTCACCGGCGGAAGAGCCGATTTGGGTGATATTAAGTCCGCCTTGTGAGCCATCAGCCAAAAAAGGAGTGGGATTGGTAGTTTCATTGATGGCAGTGCGGTTCACTTCCACACTGAAATGGGCTGTACTGGTTGAACCATTTACTGTTGTTGTGCCATTAGGACGATAGACATATAATTCATCGGGAGGTCCATCGGCATTTCCATCCCCATCTTCAGAAGTATTGACCCGGTAAACCAACAGACCTGTTCCATTGAGAGAGTTTTCAAAGAAACCCTGTTTTTTGCGGAATTCCACTACGTAATAATATTGAGGGTTATTGGAAGCAATCTTGAATACATTTCTTTCACGGGTGAGCATTTTATTCACCCAGAAAGTTCCGGATTGCGTAATTTCCTGCATGGGTGGAAGCCAATCTGTGTAACGCCATTTCATATAAGCGCAGTGATGTTGGGGCGGATTTCTGTTATTCTCCATCAAATCCCAGCGTCCGACTGTTGTAAACCCATCATAACTATAATGATACAAATCAGGGAAACCCATACTGTGAGACATTTCATGGCAGAGCACGCCCACCCCGCTATCCAGCAAAGCATCTTCCAACTGGAAATTGAAAGTATAAACCTGCGCACCATTAATCATAGCGACATGGTTTTGCATAACCCACATGTGAGGCCAGAGCAAATCTGCCCATTCACCTGTGGCACCTCTGACTACAAAACAGACATTGTCCACAAAGCCATCATCGTCTGCGTCCAAATCCAATTCCGGTGGTACCATGGCTGCAATGAAATTCACAGCGCTCTGCAAAAGTGTCATTTCCCGTTCTTCTCTATCGTTGTCACCATTGTATCCGGTTGGATTTGCAGAGCTATATGGTTCATAATAATTGCGCGGATGAGTATCCTGATAAGAAACGATTACATCACTGACTGCTTCGGGGTAGAAGTAGGTCGAAATACTTAATGCCTGATAGGAATCTTCTTTGAAGTAATTAAACATCGAATTGGTATTGGGAAGGTTGTTGTTAAACATTGTGGAATAGGAAGCAAAGCTTCCTGTGAACTCTGTTTCATCCGAGAATCTGATAAATACAACCAGATTATTGACACTTCCACTGGTGGGTGAGCGCAAATTGCGATTGACGCCATCCCATCTGCGGTGGACTGTTTGTTTATATTCCTCCGGGTCAATGTTTACATTAACGTTTAATCCAGTAGCTCCGGGGTCAATTTTACCAACAATATATTCGGAAGGCTCAACCTTGGTTCCGGCTTTTTGGGCATAAGTGTAATAACCCGTGTCCGGATTTTTGATTATGGTGTAACCATTGGCATCATGCAGCCAGTTATGATATTCATCGCCGGAAGCAAAGCACTTGTATGAAGAGCCGTCCGGCTGGGTGATAGTTTTGGGCAGATTGGTCAAATACGCTGCGGACATTGGTAAAGCAATTATTAACAAAACCAAAAGCAGCCAATAGGGTTTATTCATTTTTCCTCCATTAGGGATAACATCTCGAAAAGTTATATATGCAAATTTGAGACCGTATGCTAAATTTATTGACTAATTTCTCAGCTTTTAAAACATGCAAAGCAGATATTTTAGTGTCATAGTGAGCTTGTCGAACCATGATAGGCTTAAAAAACGTAACGGGAGATAAACTTTGGCGATGAATCCGACCAAAACCATATTTTGGTTAGCCGGTGAAAACTCAGGTGATTTGCATGCCTCATTGGTTATGAGAAAGCTCAATGAGGAAATCCCCTATATCAGGCACCTTGGTATCGGTGGAAGCCGTATGCAGGCTGAAGGATTGCAGCCGATATTTCCGTTTGAGCGGTTTGCCGTGATGGGATTTGTCGAAGTAATCAGGCATCTGATTTTCTTTTTGAAGGTGGAGCACAAAATCACCAAACTTATTCGCAAAACCAAACCTGATTTAGTCATCCTGGTAGATTATCCCGGGCTGAATCTCAGAATTGCCAGAATTGCCGATGATGAGAGCATCCCTGTGCTCTATTTTATTGCTCCCCAATTTTGGGCTTGGAAACATAAGCGGGTATTTAAACTGCGAGACCGCACCAGACATGTGGCGTGCATTTTGCCATTTGAAGAGGAATTGCTCAACATCCATAATATCAAAGCGACCTATGTCGGGCATCCCATCGCTGAGGAAATCAACTATGAGCTTGACAGAGAAACTTTTGCCCGTTTCTTTGGTCTCAATCCTGATAGGCAGTGGATTGGCTTTTTCCCCGGCAGCCGTAACAATGAAATTGAGCGATTGCTGCCCATTTATCTGCAAACCACTGAACGGCTCGACAGCGATAAATATCAATTCCTGTTTTCCAAAGCGCGTTCGGTTTCTCATCAGCTATACACTTTTCTGATAGAAAAGCATGCAACCAAACGTCCTTATATCATTGACGGCTACAACTATGAGATGATGAAATACTGTGAATTTCTGGTCATCAAAAGCGGAACTTCCACTCTGGAAGCAGCTTATATCGGAACTCCTTCTGTCATAGTTTATGTGGCAAATCCGTTGTCCTATGAAATTGGTAAACGCTTTGTCAAACTTGATAAAATCGGACTTCCCAATATCATTCTCAATCGGAAAGTTCTGCCGGAACTAATCCAACATGACGTCAATGCAGATAATGTTTCAAAAGAGATTATGACTTGTCTTGAAGACCCCCAAAAGTATAATGTCATTAAGCAGGAATTACGAAAAATCCATGACCTTTTGGGTGATAGAATTGCTTCCAGGGAAATGGTCACTATCATCAGAGAAATGCTCAAATTATGAAGTTTTCACCTCTTTTCATGAGGATTGAACGCAAACTTGGAGCTGTAGCTCTGAAGTTATTGAGTAAAACCATCCGCTACAAGATTGTCAATAAACCTGATGATGATTTCAAATGTGTCTTTATGTGTTGGCACCGTGATGTGCTATTGATGTTTTTACACCGTCTCGGGTCTGATGCCTGCGCGATAATTTCAGCTTCTCAGGATGGCGAACTGATTGCAGGTCCGGTTGAGGAATTGGGCGTGAAAACAGTCAGAGGTTCCACCACCCGTCAAGGTTCGCAAGCTTACCGGGCTATATTGAAAATGGCTAAGGAAAGACAGCTTGCTATCACGCCTGACGGTCCCAAGGGTCCTGCCAAAGTCATCCAGCCGGGAGTTATTCACATTGCCTATATGGCAAGGATACCGGTTATCCCAGTGGCATTACATGTTGATAGGGAATGGGTGTTTAATTCCTGGGACAAATTCCGCCTGCCCAAGCCTTTTTGCAGACTTACCGCCATTTATGCAGAGCCTTTTTATATTGAGAATAAAACTGAGCTTGATACTGCCATTGATAAACTATCTGTTGTAGCTGAAAACTTGGAAAAGCAACTCCCAACTACTCTCTTCGGTATTTGAGTAATTCGACTAATTCACTAATTCTCCGGCTATACTCTGGCTTAAATTTTATCAACGTAGGTTGGCTGCCCTCAGCCGACTAAAGTGTATTAATATTAAACATGAAATCTCGTTTAGACAGACGAGGGCGTCTATCCTACGCTTGCAGGTTGGCTGCCCTCAGCCGGAAAATCTTCTTTTCAGTATTTGAGTAATTCATATTATTATTGTAGATTTCTTTTCTTTTATCTCAATCGGAGAGAGTATAGCCGGAGAATTAGTGAATTAGTCGAATTACTCATTAATGAATTTGTAACATAGGATTTTATCCTGTTTTATCCTGGGGTTTGTAACCTCAGGGATTTAGAAAAAGGGTTCAGGTTACAAACTTGAACACACAACAGCTTATAAAGCTATGTTACATTTCGTAAAATTCCTCGCTTCCACTTCTTACGTCCTGGATCCATGCAAAACAATTACTGTTCAATAGATGTAGAATGGTCTTTCGCTGCTTAGCGTAAATCTATTCAAGACCATTTAAAAACTGATGCACGAAGAAAGATGGAGAGACAGATCACGAAACAAACGAAAAAGATTTAGATCACGGAACACATGGAAAGGTTCATTATGTGATTAAGTGATTAGAAGTAGAGAAACATTATCTGTTTCTCTTATTCTTTGTGACTCTATGTCTCTGTGGGAAGAAAAAAAACTGGATTCCAGCCTTCGCTGGAATGACTGGTATCAGCTTTCGCTAAAATTATTGATAGCTACGGTCTTATTCCTGCCAGGACGTGACTATGCCTTTATCCAAATAGAAAAAGGGTCCATAGCTGCCATAAGCCCATTGTTCGTTATTGACGGAAGAGGAATAGTTTTTATCAATATGTTGCGGCTGACCGCGTGATAAGAGCAGTTTTTCTTTGGTCATGCCCACCCAAACTTTACGATTGGCTAAGCTCAGACATTCATCCTTACCCCAGTCGGGATGGGACATCAAAAGATCCCAGGCACGGTTTTCAATGGCAGTCACAGGAAGTAAGACTGTTTTGACAGTATATCTGGAACGCTGAAAGTAAGGTACTTTTAGAGTATCAATTTCTGACCTGACCAGCTCAGATGTTGACCATGATTTGATGTAAGACCCACTGGGCACCAGAGCCAGATGCTTTTGCAGTTTAGCCAGAGCAGTTTCAATTTCAGTTCTTATTCCTTGCTTGGCAGAAGCTTCAATTTTCATCTGACCAAGGTCAAATTCAAAATCTTCCAAAACACTGACCTGGACAGGATTGGGATTGTTCAATGTTTTATTGATAAGCTCCAATTTATGCAGAGCTTTGTTTCTTTGGTTCATATTATCAAAATAGTCAAATGAAACAAAGGCAAAATATCCCAATACTAAGGTCAAAATAAACAAAGAAACAGCAACAATTACCTTTTTCGGTTCAATTTGTTCTTCTTCGTCGTTTTCTTGCTCTTCTATCTCATCAATCTCATCTGGCATACAATGTTTCCTTTTAGCAGGATCAACGTCCTGTTCTACTATACATTCTAAAGAATGTGGTACAGTCTGAATTCAGGACAATTTCAAATCACTTTGTTGTCAATGAAAACCTGAGTTTATAGAAGTAAAATAACATCTCGCTTGACTTAAATAACAGATATCAAGTTTATAGTATTATGAGAAAAATCATACATGTGGATATGGATGCATACTACGCAGCCGTGGAAATCAGAGAAAATCCAACGCTCAAAGGCAAAGCTCTGATTGTGGGCGGACATCCTCAAAGTAGGGGAGTGGTGGCAACCTGTTCTTATGAAGCGCGGGTTTTTGGCATCCACTCAGGAATGTCCAGTTTTCAAGCCTGGCAGCTATGCAAAAACGCCATCTTTGTGCATCCCAATTTTTCCCTGTATAAAGAAATATCCAATCAAATCAGAGAGATATTTTACAGCTATACCGATATGGTTGAAACAATGTCTTTGGATGAAGCCTATCTGGACGTGACGGAAAATAAAATCAATGAGCCTGAGGCATACAACATCGCAGTTATGATTAAACGGGATATTTTGCAAACCACAAAACTGACAGCTTCAGCCGGAGTTTCCTATAATAAGTTTTTGGCAAAAATCGGCTCTGAATTGCAAAAACCGGATGGCTTGGTGCAAATTCCACCGGAAGAAGCGCAGGATATTCTGTTTAATCTGCCCATCGGGAAATTTTACGGAATTGGCAAAGTGACCGCTGCGCGTATGCAAAAGATGGGTATTTTCAATGGAAAAGACCTGTTTCAACTGGAACTGAAGGATATGATCAGGCACTTCGGAAAAGCGGGTGTTTTCTACTATTATGTGGTGAGAGGCATTGATGACAGAGAAGTAATCACCTATTCAGATCCGAAGTCTATCAGTTGTGAAACGACCTTTGACACAGATATTGATAATCTACATGAACTCATAGAGATACTGGCAAAACTGGCAGATAAACTATCGTTCCGAATGAATGGCAAACAGATTTCAGGTCAATTGCTTTCACTCAAAATCAAGTATGATAACTTTGCCAATGTCAGCCGCACCATCTGTCTGGAAAGCGTCACCAATGACAGGGATATCATTTATAATAATGCTGAGCAGCTACTCATCCAGGCTTGGGACGGTATTCGTAAAGTAAGGCTTTTGGGCATCGGACTCAATAAACTGGACATAGGCAATGAAAGAAGCTATGAACAACTGGAATTGTGGGATTCTGAGTCTTGAGAGGATTTGCTCTTGACAAAAAAAGTATGCTTTTTTGTTATGCCTTCAGATTGCTTGATTGCAACGATATTTGATATGACGAGCGGGGGAGTAGTTCAGTTGGTTAGAACGTCTGCCTGTCACGCAGAAGGCCGCGGGTTCGAGTCCCGTCTCTCCCGCCATAGTATATACGCTGTCTTAGGGCAGCGTTTTTTATTATCCACCGGTTAAAAGGTATTACGTCAATATGGTTATTCTGTTTTTTGTATATACAATCCTGCTTGAGCTGATTTACTTTCTGCTTTCTCCCATCCTGTTTGCTGTGTTTAGAAAAGCTCCCAAAAGTGAAAGGCTTGCAATCGGCTATCCCAAAAAACAATATGATATCGTTGTTCACGCAGCTTCTGTGGGTGAGATTAACGGCATTAAACAACTTCTCATAGAGCTTCTGGAAGCAAATCCCAAGCTTGCCATTCTGCTTACAACCAATACCAAAACCGGTAGAAAAACCGCAGCTAAACTACATCCGGGACTGGACGTAATCATTTCCCCGCTGGATATATTGCATCTGCGCTTCAAGCAGATGAGCCTGAGCAAACCCAGGCTTATCCTGATAGCAGAAACTGAAATCTGGCTCGAGTTGCTCTTTACCGCCAAGCTATATAAAATACCGGTAGTCTATATCAATGCCAGAATATCCCGTAAAACCTTCGAAACCTATTCCATATTCAATTCTCTGATGCTATGGTTGGGCAGGAATATAAAAACTGTTTGTGCTCAGTCTGAAGCCGACAGAGAGCGATTTAACCTATTGTTTAAAACAAAGTGTTTCAGATTGGGAAATTTGAAATTCAGCGTAAAACAACCCGAGTATGAATCTGAAAAGTTGAGAGCACTGTGGGGTTACAAATCAACCGATAAGATTATCACCTTCGGCAGTTCACGACCCGGTGAAGAAAGCCTGATATTAAATAGCTATGACGAACTTAAACAAGATTTCCCGGAACTGAAATTGATTATCGCACCCAGGCATCTGGAACGGCTGACGGAAATACAAAACCTGCTTGAAAATCGGGAAGTATCATACTTTTCTCATGTAGATACATTCGCCCCGAATGTATTATCAACAGACGAGGCGTCCGTTTCTACTACAAGAAATGTAGATACATTCGCCCCGAATGTATTAAATCGAGATTACAAAACAGACGAGGCGTCCGTTACTACGACAAGAAATGTAGATACATTCACCCCGAATGTATTAAATCGAGATTACAAAACAGACGAGGCGTCTGTTACTACGAAAAATAAAGACATCCATATCATTGACGAATTGGGACATTTACTTCCGGCTTATGCTCTATGCGATATTGCCATTATCGGCGGTAGTTTCTATCCTTTCGGAGGTCACAATCCTCTCGAAGCTGCATTCTACAGCAAGGTAATCGTGATGGGACAATTCCATGATGCGTGTCTCGGTTCCGTCAAGAAGCTTAAGAAGGCAGAGGCTATCGTTTTAAGCAGTGTAGAAACACTTACAACAGACTTATGCAATATTCTGACTGACCCTGAGAAATATCGAGCCAATGGAACCCGCGCCAAACAGGTTTTGGCAGAAAATAGCGAGTCACTGCCCCAAACCCTGGCAATTATCAATAAATATCTTTGATGCTATGAAAGAAGCTCTCTACTATGAAAAACAAGCTGACCATACAATTCGCTGTTTGCTCTGTCCAAATTTCTGCACAATTGCAGAAGGGAAAAGCGGTTCCTGCCGCAGCAGAAAGAATATCGAAGGCACTCTTTATGCAACTAACTATGGCAGAACTACTTCCCTGAATATTGACCCGATAGAAAAGAAACCGCTGTATCATTATTATCCGGGTTCGATGATACTTTCTTTGGGAGCAAACTCCTGCAATCTGCATTGTGAGTTTTGTCAGAATTATGAAATCAGCCAGTCAGATTGCCCAACCAGTGCTTTAAGCCCGTCAGAACTATTGGAAATCCTGCTCAGGAAGGATCTCAAACAAGTTGCTTTTACATATACGGAACCTTTTACCTGGTATGAGTTTATCCATGATTGCGCAAAGCTGTTCCAGCCACATGACATCAGGATTGTGCTCGTTACAAACGGATATATCAATCCGGAGCCTTTAGCAGAATTGCTTCCTTATCTTGACGCCATGAATATTGACCTGAAAAGTATCAACGCTGACTTCTACAAGAAAGTTTGCCAGGGCAGTCTGCAACCTGTTTTATCAACTATCAGAACTGCTTTTACTGACTGCCATATTGAACTGACCAATCTGCTGATTCCTGACTTGAATGATAAAGAAAGCGAGATTCAGGCTCTGGTTGATTTTGTGGCTGAGGTGAATCCCCATATCCCGTTGCACTTTTCCAAATACTTTCCACGCTGGAAATGCAACCAGCCCGCTACTTCCGATGCCACATTAATCAATGCCTATCAGCTTGCCAAAGAAAAACTCTCTTACGTCTATCTCGGTAATATGCAAACCGATAAATATTGCAACACATCCTGTCCCAGGTGCAATAAACTCTTAATTGACCGCAGCCTGAATCCGGTTCGTAGTGTAGCATTCCAATCCTACAATTGTATTGAAGCAGCTTTGCCCTTCGACAAGCTCAGGGTGACACACTGCCCTCAAATCAATAAATCCAATCAAAATAGTCGTTGTTCATGTGGCTTTGAGATTTACGGTCGCTTCGATGCTTAAAATTAAGCTCAAACTCATGACTTTCGCTGATGTAATCCTTATTCTTATTATTCTGATGGGTGCAATCTTCAGCTATGAATATATGAAAAAAAACAGGGCTGATTTACAGGCATACATCTATTATCATAATAGTTTAACAGGGACTTATGAACTTGCCAAAGCACAAATTATCCGGATAAATGACAACTGTTCAGCCGAAATCAAAGCCGGTAAAATCCGCATGCTAAATTCAAACTGCCCGGATAAACGTTGTGTCAAGCAAGGCTGGAGTGATTTGGTGCCTATTATCTGCCTGCCTAACCAAATCGTAATCGAAGTTAAAAGTAATACACAAAAACAAAATCTACATATACTACATTAATCTGAATCTATTTAGAACTAAATAACCCCATCCTTAGTATTCCTTAGTATTCGTTACAAGCATAGAGTAACCTTTTTCATTTCCTAAGTCTAAGCGTGTATTACTCGTGTATCAAGCCTGTTAAAAACACGCTTGATATACATATATGTGTCGTTTTGTGAATTATTATTAAGAATATCAATGTATTTTCTTTGTTTGCTTAGCTCTTTCCTTTCTACTCCTCATTCGGCTCTTAACGGACAAAGGGAATTTGATAAGAATCTACGAGGGGTCAGACAGGAGTTAAGTCCTTGCAAACTCCTGACAGACTCCTGTCAGACTCCTGTCAGACTCCTGCTGTCCGTTAAGGGCTGAACGGGAAGGAAAGAAGAAAGTAGCGTAGCATTCCAAAAAGTAGGTTATGCGCCCTCGCTTGACCAACCGAAAGCAAAAAATGATAATAACGTTTGGACAACCGGGGGCGGTTATCCTACATGCTCTGGGAGATAACTGTTCCAGTCTGGCAAGTACGGCGGGATTCAGATAAGCATTGAGTAGAGTCTGAGCCCGCTTCTCAAGGTTGGCTTAGATATCCCGCAGTCATCCGTCATTCCCGACCTGATCGAGAATCCATAACTACTAAAAAGTGATAGGAACATGCTGCCGGGGATTTTATCGAATCCGCTTGCCCACTACTGCCACAGATATTGTTATTGACATAAACAGTTTGCACAGATAAATGAATTAATCAAGGATTTAATCAGCAAAGCTGACAAAGATAAAACCTATCATAAAAGGATATAGACATTATGATTTTGAAGCAAGGAAGCACAAAATGACAATAACCCCCTTATTCAATGAAGTAGTACGTATCATCAAGGCAGAAATGGCAAAGTCCGGCGGTCAAGAGTTGA
>Ga0247841_10013712_pt1 | contig 10299 bp, 9 predicted proteins | sample LaCruzMarch2015__2_FD_192410 | JGI IMG/M metagenome (GOLD analysis project Ga0247841, IMG submission 192410) | Freshwater microbial communities from meromictic Lake La Cruz, Castile-La Mancha, Spain - LaCruzMarch2015_18m | ecosystem: Environmental > Aquatic > Freshwater > Lake | place: Spain...
TTTCAAAAATTAAAAAATCGTTTCCAGTTTCCAAACACGCTATCGCTACCGTTGAGCTACCGCCAAAACAATCCATAACCATATCCCCCTTATATGCCAATATCTTAATAGCTTTTAACGGAATATCTAATGAGAAGGTAGCTTTGGTTAGTGTTTTCTTGTCTGCAACATATTTCCATCTTCCGAAAACCAAGTTCATAAACTCTTTCTTATCTTCATCCGAATAAATTTTCTTTTGTTTTACCTTACCATCTTCATTTATAATATTATCTATGGTATATGACCAATGTGATTCACCTTTGGTTTGTTTAACTGGAAATTCTTTGTATGCTAATATAACGCATTCTTTTGGGTTGTATATATAAGGGCCAGAAGAACTTAGCCACGATCCCCACGCAGTATGTTTAACTCTGTGCGGTGTGTCTTCCTCCAAATCAACCATACCGAAAAATTTAAATCCAATATTTTTCATAATTTGCCAGAATTCTGATGATAAAAAATATCTTCCGCCCCGCTCTTTAATATTAATTTCTATGGGAACATTTAATGCTATTCTACCATCAGGTTTAAGAACCCTATATACTTCGCTTAGCCAATTTTTTGTCCATTCAAAATATTCATCCATCGTTTTATTATCCTTATATGCATCATATTGTATATTAACATTATATGGAGGAGATGTACAGACTAAATCAACAGAATTTTCTGGTAACAATTTCATTCCTTCGATACAATCCATATTATGGATTTTGTTCAATTCTAACATTCGTTATAGTTTAAGTGTTTGGAAAGTATAACAAAAAATTTTAACTTTTCCAAATTTCTTTCATTATGATATTTATTTTTTGAATGGAAATAGTTATCATTACTATACAATAAACGAATTAAAATTATAAAACCGTGGGATGTAATTGCAAGAAAAGAAGACAACAACTAGCCGCTCAGCAAACGCCTTCAACAATTAGTTTACCAAATATTCCCGCTCATCCAGAACAAAAGGTTATAAGTGAGGAAGAAAAGAAAATTATTGAGCAAATAAAAGAAGAATTGTTGAAACTTCATCAACAAAACCAATGAACTATGAGTAATACTACAAAACTAACCAGCGTTAACATTATAGACACAATTTATAAAAAATTTAAAATAAAATCCATTGAGGAATCGACAAATTTACAAAAAGTCGTTAACAGGTCGCTAGACTTGTATATCAATGACGATGATTTTAGGTGTAGAATTAATAATCACACCAAACTAGGGCAAAGCGATAGTAAATTCTGATTAAACCTTTTCTTCTTTATGTGTGAATTTGGTATGGGTTTTAATTAGAATGTGCTTTAACTTATGATATTCAATAGAATCGGTTGTTTCAAGAGTAAAAGGTTCTTCGACCTGAATAATATACTTTCTATCGGAATCCCCCATTTTCAAATACGATTTTAAAGCGTTTTGGTTTCCCTTATCCCACATAATTTGCTCATCTGTATCTAATGGCGGTGATTGATACTGCTCTCTAATTCTATTTTTTTCCTCTTCGGTCAATTCCATTTTTTTCATAACAACATTTTAGTAATAAATAGTTTGATTATAATTAATTCTAACAACCTGACATTTTAAATAATCTTTAATCAATTGTTGTCTTTTTATGTCTTTTTCCTTTAAATTACCATACATATCAAAGTGATGTTTTTCATCATATTCATATATGGTATTATTTTCTTTATCATACCCATCGACCCAGAACCCCAGCTCTTTAATATGAAACTCACCCCCATTTTCTGCGTGCTGAATATTTATATTTTTTTCTTTCGATATTTGATTAAAAATTTCACAGGCTATCGGATTATAATATGGCGAAATTTGACCATATGTTTCTTTTAATCTTTTAAGTTTAGATAACCTTATTTTTAGTTTATGCTCTTCTGATAAAGATTTACCGAAAAAATAGTTTTTTTCTCCTTTATGTGCTATCGAGTTCTTTATTTTTGATTCAATGGTATGATGTTTTCCAAAATTGTGTGGTTTTTTTCCAAACATAGGATTATAATCTCCTGTCATTTTTATTGATCGTTTCTTTTTTTCTTCGGTTGACATTTTTTTATTATAATTTGGATGGTTTTCTTTATATTTACCAAACCATGGGGCATTATTACCCTTTTTAGAACAACTTCTACATTTCGAATTTTGTGCGTCTGCTCGTTCTCGTTTATATTTATTAGAATAAATTATTTTTTTATCACAAGCTGGGCATTGTCGTGTAATATTATCCATTTTTTTCAATTGATATTAATATTAGTTTATCGACCCAACTACTAAGCACTAATGACTTATCTTTACAATATTTTTTTAATTGTTTATGAGTTTTTTCTGAAATTAAAATTGTTTTTCGGTTTTCTTTCATAATATTTGTTTTATTATAAATACACAAAATATAATGAAAAGTACACAAAATATTAATTATTTAAAATAGTTTTTATTTCATTTATTATCATCTCCCCAGATATTTCTTTAGTACATTCAAACTCTCTTGGTGTTCCTTGATGTTCTGGGCACCAATTCCAATTATCTGGAGAAAATTTATAAAAACTCCAACAACCATAACAAACATCCTCATTAATTATCCTATGAATGCCTTTTACAGGTTCGGTAATTTTTTCTGTGAATCCGGATATCAAAATGGTTGGCGTTCCTGTGGCCCAGGATAACCAGCTCAATCCTCCGCTAATTCCAATGAATAATTCAGACTCTTGTAGCGTTTTTATTACTTCAGTTAATGGCCCTTTTTTGTGCTGTTTTATCCCTCTTGGATTCGGATTACCCATATACCCATCTGGTTCTTGCGATAATAATCTAACAACATATCCTTTATCAATTAAAAAATCGACCACTTGTTGCCATGCGCGTGGATTATTAATGTATTTACACTGGGCCGTTGAATGAATTGCAATTGAAACTTGTTTTTTCTTTTCTATTCCCGTATGTAAAGGGATTTTTGGTACGATTTCTTCATATTCAGGAAACCCTAAAATATCTGATGCAATTTTACCTAATGGTTCTCTTTTTGCATCAGTTGGATGTTTTGACATATCAATATTATCACCATCGAAGAAAATCCCTATTCTAAATTCGGCATATATATTATCTACCGTACTGCCTGGATCGACAAATTGAATGTTTGGATATTGAGTAATGAATAAATCGTTCATAAATGTTGAGCATATGACCTCACATTTCTTTTCTCTTTGGAGTTTATCGGCATATGGTATCCACGATAATGTGTCACCTAACGATTTAGATTCAAAAGAAATTAAAATTCTTTGTCCAGCTGGGTTGAAAATGTGTTCTTCAAAGAAATCTATGTCAATTCCTTTTACTCTTATAATCCAATTTTGGTAATATTTTATAGCCACCTTCGCCCAATGATTAGTTTCCATTTCTAATTGATAGACAACGGTATCTTCGTCACCGTTAATAAACTGAACAAGGTATTTATTCGATTTTTTTCCTTTAATTTCAACGAATGGTCCGTCAATAAAATTGTATGAAACATCAATTGCGGTTATATCTTCTGTTTTTTTAGGCTCAAGATTAAGTTTCTTTGTGGCGCCATATTCATATAAAAGTTGTTCTTTCATTGAGTTTACTTTTATGTCTATTATTGATTGCGGTGGTATATTACCCATTTTCAAGTCTGTGTCCTTTATTTCTTTTTCCATATTATAAATTTTTAGTAATTCTTTTGTTCTATTTTCCCAAGATAAGGTTAGTGCTTGGCTGATGGCTTTTTGCCTGTAATCTAAAAATCGAATTGATTCGACTTCTCGTATTCCATTGATGAGTTCATCAATGTTCCTATTAACCGTTATCATCCCTTCTAACGAGTTATTTTCTTCAAATGTACCTACGATGGGTAAACCGCACGATAACGCTTCCAGAAGGGTTAAATTGGGGTGCCCCGCTTCTAAAACGGACATATGAATAAAGATGGAATGACTTTGGTATGTTTTTAATAATTCGTCCTCAGATAAATCATACAAAATGGTTAATTTATCATAAGTTGATGGATGTTGCTCAAAGTATTTTTTATTATTACTTGGTCCTGCTATTGTGATGGGTAAGTTTAACTTTTCTGCTGCCTCTATGGCTAATCCGAATCCTTTTCTATCCTCGCTTTGGTCATGTATAAAACCATTATTCGCCACACATAATAACTTATGGCCAGGTAATAAAAATGGAACTTTTTTAAAATAGTCGGTGTTTACTCCGTGTGAAAAATATTCAGGTATTCCCTCAAAATAATCAACCAAATATTTTGCGGGAACAAACGCTTTAATAGCGTTTTTCATCGCTTTCAAATTTTCCTTGTAGTTATCTGAATTTTTTCCATATAAAAATGAATGATGGTCGTGCATCGTAAAGTAATAAGGGATTCCTCTTTCATATGCCATATTGGCCAGATTTGCAACGTGAATATGAACGATATCATCAGATGGTTTAACATCATCAAGATATTTTATTTCCGAATCGTAACCCATTTTTAAAAGATTGGAATGTATTTCCCATATTATTTTTTCAACTGCCCCCCAAGTTGGAGGAGGTATTGGCATTAAACCTGGCGTTACATTTATTATTTTCATATTATAAAGTTAAAAGATAATCTAATGATGATGACATTTCAGAAAGGTTATTAAACCCGTGATAAAACAATATATTAGTGTTACTATCTGTTGAATGTACATCTGTATTCAAATCAAGCTGTATTTTACCACCATTCTCGGTGCTTTTTAATATTTCTAACTCATTTGTGTTTACGAAAGCAAACCCCAAAGAATTAGTCGCCGCTCTTTTCCATAAGCACACATTGAATGAAGTCTCATCATGAAATGGAAAAAGTGTTCTTCTTTTTTCATAAAGATATTTGTTATTACACATAGATGACCACTCTTCCAAGAAATCCTTACAAAACGAATTAAAGGAATAAAAACAAGCCCACACATACCTCATCGTTCTATTTGGAACATTAAAATAATTCATTAAGTCGGTTTCAACATTATAAACCCTAATCCCCCCAAACGTATCGAAAGTGAATGGAAACTCATACATACCAAAACTTGCTAATGGATAAGATAATGTCGGATTTATAACTTTTTCAATGGAAAATCTCGGTGAAAATAATATATCCGCATCGGTATATATGTAAAAATCATTAGGAAACATATCCATAATCATAAGTGATAAGTCTGGTTTGTAATATGTAAATCTATCAAATTTTGGGTTGAAATCTATGTAGTGTTTATAAAGGTTTTTTAAAACCAAATCGGAATTAAACCCTATTGTAAAATACACGATTTTAACATCAACTGGCATCACCATTTGTAACGACTTTATACACAGTGTCGCTTGTTGCTCAAAGTTTTTGTCCGATAGTAAAAATACAACCATTGTTATTTTATTTTAGTTGCGAAAATATATTTCACTCCATATGGTTTGACTACTTCGTAACCAAAATCTTCAAGTTGAATTATTAAATTATCAACCTTATGCGTTCCATCGGTAAAATAAAAATCATGGTATTCTATTAGAAGTGCGTTTATTTTAGACATTGTTTCCTTCGTTACATTATCAAAAATATCGAATTCCGCCCCCTCAATGTCCATTTTTAGTAAATCGATTTCTTTTATATCATATTGTGATATTACATCATCGATTGTGAGTGTTTCTATTTCATACGCTAACACTTTACCGTCACTATTTATAACAGAACTTATCAATGAATTGACATTATCGACATAAAACGGTATTTTGGTGTGATTATGATATACTCCCTTTGGAACTATATCTACATTTTTATTATTCTTAAAATTTATTCTTAATTGATTTATTGCTACCTTATTTGGTTCAAAAGCATAAACTTTTTTTGCTCCCTTTTCCAAAATGTACGCCGTCCAGAGCCCAATATTTGCGCCGATATCAAATACAATTTCACGATTATTAATATCCAAATCGTCATATATTTTTTCATCGAAAAACTCATAATAATTCATAAAAATGGGCTCGGTATTGGTTAAATCCATTACAGGTTTAGTATAAGGTAGTGTCTTGAATCTCATTTCTTCTGTCTGAATGATATTACCATTATCTCTAAATTCAATTAAAAATCCACCGAATTTTGGGTCGTTATAGAAATCGATAACATTTTTTGGTAATGGAATAATCCAATATGATGATCCTGCCGTGTTTACTTCCCATTTTGCACCATAGATACACGCCTTCGAATCAATGTCTTTAACAGATATCAACATCTTTCTAGGTTTATTGTCCGTATAAGTAAAGATTAATTTATTATCAGCTTTTTCGAAAACTGATTTAAAAAAATGCTCCGTTGGTTGGGTTTTTTCGATGGCATTCTTATTATGAATCTTTATAGACCCTAATTTCTTATATTCTTCGTGATTATTTCTATCATACATGATTTTTTTAATGTCAATTATTTGTCCATTCGAAATTATCTTTATTAGAATAGTGCCAGACTCATATAATTTTGTGATGTCGTGTGAACTATTTAATGTTACCTCTTTTATTTTTTTATTTATATTAATTTCATATTTATATTCGATGTGATTGTTGTTAACAATTACCAAATATGCAATATCCTCATCATCCATTAAAATCCCTATTTCACTACTTGACCACGATGATAAATTTATTTCGCTAGATTTAAAATAAGATTTCACATAATCTTCAATTAAAAGAGTATTGTCATCACCAAACATTTGAAAGAAAAAATATTCTAAATTATTTGGAAATCCGGATGCAAATTGGTCATTATATTCTTCCACGGTTTCTGGAAAGAAACTATTGAATTTATTAATGAATTTTTCGATATTACCCATAAAGAAACACGTTTCGTAAAATTTGTTTGTGATTTCACCAAATCGTGCTGTGGGTGGTTTAAAAAATAAGAAGTCCTTGTTTTCTGTTTTAATTTTTTGGTCAAGTTCGTAAATTTTCATTACGTCCTCATCAGAATATATGTGATCGAATTCTGTAAATTGAAAAAACTCATATTTCAATCGCTGAGCCATTACCATTGCCAATCTAATTGCTCGGACTATGGTAAATTCGTGTGATTTTGGAATATTTCTATTTATTTCGATATCACCATTGATACGAAACCCAAATACATTATTAATGTTGAATGTATTATCTGCGTCATATATATGATATTTAACTGAATTAATAATATCTTGTGGGAATGAACAATGGCTCACCAACATTATATCCCCACCCATTTTTTTTATTGACTCAATACATTTTCGTAAAATTTCCACTTTATCTACTGTTGTTGCGTACGCATCAACGATATGAATTTTCTTTGGGGAATTAGAAAAAAATGGTGTTATTTGGGTATTGTTATTTGTTTCCTCGTTAGGTGTTTCTAATTGATTATCGATTATCTCTTCTATTTGATTATCGTTTGATGATTCTGAATGATTATTTTTAGCATAAATCATTACTTGTACACCAGATGTTGAATCGACAAATAAATCAAACCCTTTACTTATAAGCGTCTTACAAAATTCTTTTGTATCTTGAAAATGACATTCTATAAACATTTTTTCCACCTTTGACATTTCTGCCTTTGTTACGTTGTCAAATAAATGTTCTTCAAACCCCTCGATATCAATTTTCATATAATCAATCTTTTGGGTATTGGAGTTTTTTAATAAGGTTTTTAAATTAATTGTTTTAGATTTATATTTTGGTCCAACATTAACATGATTATACGGCCAATGATATAACTCAATTTCTTTTTCTTCGTTACTTATAGCGTTAGCGTATATGGTTGCAGTTGGAATATTTTTTCTTATAATTTTTTGTAGGTTAGGGTCTGGCTCAAAACAATGAACTTCGCTTGCTCCGTGTAGTAAAGCATATTTGGATGACATTCCAATATTTGCCCCTAAATCAAAGAACACATCGCCTGGTTCTATTTTAATAAAATCCCTATCCATTTCGTGGAATAGGAATATTGACCAATATTGTGCTGCACCATCGCCATACGCTACTAATGTATTTTGACAGCTATTTGTGTATTCGTATGATAATAAATCCTCTCTACCCTTCATTGTTTCATAAAAGAAATGTTCGACTTTTTTTACTGGCTCTTCTTCCACGACCTCTTCAAATGTTTCATTCGGTTGTATATGAAGTTCATTCAATATTTTATTTAAATTGTCTTTTTTACTATCGAAGTTTAAAAATTTCAAATTTTCATAATTATCATACATTCCGAGATATACCTCAAGATTATATATCAACGAAGGTGTTCTATTACTAATTGCCTCTCTGATTACTAGCGGTGATGTTTCTTTATCATTGTTTGTCCCTCTTGATGTAAACAACATAAGGTCGGCCATTTGATAGAATGTTTCGACATCATTACGCTCGCCCCAAATTTTACAATTTTTTGGTAAGTTCTTCATCAACGGCTCCCAGTAATACTTAAAGTTGTCGGCCTGATTACCTATGAAATGAAATTGAACTGGATAATCAATCAACATCCTGGCGTATTCAATTACCTCGGCCTGGTTTTTTCTTGATGTGAATAATCCAACATTGATAATATGTTTTTTATTTGGATCTAATCTTAAACTTTTTAAAAGTTCTTCCCTTGTTTTTGTTTTTTCAACATAAACGATTGGGTATTCAACCAAAATTGATGGAATGTTTAGACTTTTATATTGTTCGATTTGCCATTTTGATACAAACATAAATTTATCTGGGAAAAACATTTTCTTTCTTGGGTCTCCTGAACTGTCGTGTGATGTTTCAATTATAATATATGGCCTATTCTTTTCATATAATCGTTTCGATATTTCATACGATATGAAATGCTCTGGAATTTCTTGTAAATGAACTATATCGGGGGTTATTTCGGTGATGTGGTTAAATAATTTACTTTTATCTTCACCCAGAGTGATTAATTTTTTCCCAAGTAATTTTTCTATTCTATCTCTTTGAATTACAAGTTTCCCACCTGTAATATTTTCCCATTCTATACAATATACATCAAAATCGTTAATGATTGATTCCATTTGTTTGTAAAGATATTGTGGCATCCCGCCTGTTGATAAATGAGGGGCAATGAAAAGTATTTTTTGCATATTTCTAATGTTTGTTTTAATAAAAATATGTAAAAAAATTAATAAAAGAAACTCTTTTTTTTGGGAAAATTGGTATATCACATATAATATCAAGTAACTTCTTTAACCATTAGTTTGTCTATTTCTATCCAAACACTAATTTTTTTAATTATAAAAACTGATTAAAATAGAAACAATATGCTCCAGTTGTAAGTAACGCCCAATGTCCATTAGAAAATATCGGCCCTGAAATTGCTGTTCCATTATTATAATGAGTTACTTTTAAATCTGTTTGCATCCAAACTTGAGATCCAATTGTTATACATGAATAAACATTACCATCATAATCAGTTACAGTTCCAGGATTTGATGAATCATCTTTAATACATCTAATAGTAAGCCCGGCTGAATATGCATAATTTCCTTGGCCAGCACTTGCAGAGTCATAAGAAATGTTAAAATACCAAGCGGTAGTGGAGTTAACAATGGTGTTAGTCCATATTGTATTATAAATTGTCATATTTATAAATTCACCAGTATCATATCTCCTAATACCTGATGGAATTGCAGTAAAAGTACTAGAATTATCTGCGCCAGTATTAGGACTTGCCCAGTGAACCGTTCCAGTCTCTTTAAGGTGCCCACCTGCTGCTGAATAACCTCCTAGATTATTTATAAGATCAGTCGTTTCTCTGTAGGTTGGAACGTGCCATCCAGTTGGAGCAATATTACCATTTGCTGCATACCAATTATAATAATGACTTTCACCTATTAAATAAATTTTATTAGGTGAATTAGCTTCCATTTTACAATAATGCGTACCACTTGTATTTAATACCACTCTAAGATTTGCCATATATTTTCATTTCCATGTATCACCAATATTAATTTTCGCTGCTGTTATATCTTTCCAAACATCGCCAATATTAATTTTTGCAGATGTTACAGTTTTCCAAGTGTCGCCAATATTAATTTGCATAGATAATGTAGAATATGTATAAGATATTTCTATAGCGCCAGCACCACCTTCACCACCAATATAACCATCAGAAGATGGATCAGAATCCATTGCACCACTTCCACCACCACCAGATACTCCTCCATTATTACCTGTTCCAGGTGTTTCAATCCCATCAGCACCATCACCTCCGCCAAG
>Ga0247841_10013714_pt1 | contig 10297 bp, 3 predicted proteins | sample LaCruzMarch2015__2_FD_192410 | JGI IMG/M metagenome (GOLD analysis project Ga0247841, IMG submission 192410) | Freshwater microbial communities from meromictic Lake La Cruz, Castile-La Mancha, Spain - LaCruzMarch2015_18m | ecosystem: Environmental > Aquatic > Freshwater > Lake | place: Spain...
AGTTCAACGGCCAGCGCGTCTGGGCGCGGCAGATCGACCCGGAAGGCGACGAGACCAACCGGTTCGGGCAACAGCGCCTGCACCTGCAGCAGCGCGGCGGCACACTCTGGATTTTGGGCCTGAAAACAGAGGACTGGCCGACCATCCTCGATGCAGCCGACGGCGCACACACCGAGATTCTCGGCGGCATGATTTACTCGCTCGATGATGCGCGGGTCATGCCGATGATCCGCGCCAGCAATGCCTATTTCTCGATCTTTGCCGGCGAATACCTGGGCCGCTGGGGCCAGCCCTACGCAACATTGGTTGACGAAACACATGGTCTGGAACGGCGGACACTGTTGCGCGGCGCACCGACCTATCCGGCCACCTGGAGCCAGAACAACGATGGCACGACCGACAGCAGCAGCGGCGTGGTCGGCAGTGATTTCGGGTTGTATGTCAGCAAGACGATGCCGGAGCCGGCGCTGCTGGGCGTGCTGGCGCTGGGCGGCCTGCTGCTGCGCCGGCGCGGGTAGGAGGCGCATGAGCGGGGCGGGTTTGCGTCACGGCGCGGCCTGCCGCGCGCTGACGCGTTGGGCCGCATGCTTGCGGAAGGCGCGCGGGGTCATGCTGGTGGCGCGCCGGAAGGCCTTGGTGAAATAGCTGCTGTCGTTGAAGCCGACTTCCAGTGCAATGGTGGTGATGCTCTTGTCCGTGCCCAGCAGGAGGGTGGCGGCGTGGTTCACGCGCACTTGCAACAGATAGGCGCGCGGCGGAATGCTCATCTGCTCATGAAACAACCGGTCAAATTGCGCATGCGACAAGCCGGTCAGCCGCACGAGGTCCGCGATGCGCAGATCCTCGGCATAGTGTTCATCCATGTAGTCAACTGCCCGGGCAATGGCCGCGCGGCGCGGTTTGTTGCGCACACGCGTGTGACTGACCCGCGCGAGCGCCACCACCAGCGCGCGAAAGAATCCGTCCACCACCAGGGCATAGCCGGGCTGCCGCAAGGCACATTCGTTTTTGATGTGCCACGCCAGCTCGACCACATGCTTGAATTGGTCGCTGGTCAAATGCGTGTGGCCGAAGAAGCCGCGCACACGCGCGCCGGGTGCGTCCATGCCGAACATTTTCTTGAAGCCCGGCATGGCGCGCAACGCCGCATCGCGCGGCAGAAACAGCGCCGGGTCAAATTGGATATTGATCAGCGCGAGCGCATCGGTGTTGCGATAGCCGTGGTAGCACGGCCCGGCAATCACGAAGACGTCGCCGCGCGTGACGCGGTGCGTGGCGAAGCGGCCAAAATGCACCGCCGTCCCGGCCGTGATAATGATCAACTCGGCGCACGGATGCATGTGCGCGCCACGATCAGGATGGGTGGGCGCATTCCTGCAACAGAACGGAAAGGCGGCATCGTAGCGCAGCGGTATGTGTTCGACCTCGTGGTCTTGCAGGATCTTGCTCATGCGCAAATAATACCATTTTTTGCGCAAACAATCAAGGTATCCGGCGGGCGTTTGCAGTATACTGGTGGTGACGCTGCATTCGCCGTCATTGTTGACGGCCAGCGTCAATCAGTAACTCACCCAAGCAGGAGCAGCAACATGAAGACCCTCACCCTCACTGCCATCCTCGCGCTAGTCATCATGCTCGGCGCAGCCACGTCAACCCAGGCGAAGCTGATTATCTACGAGCCATTCAATTACGCGTGGGGCGCGAACAACCTCGACTGCGACGGCGGCCTCAATGGCGGCAACGGCCTGCCGTATGACAACACCGGCGGCACTCCGGCGGGTTCGGGCACCGGCCTGCGCAATACGTGGGGCAGCAGCATGTACGCGAGTAATGGCCTGACCTACAGTACCCTTATTTGCAGCAACTACGGCGGCTTTGAGACGGTCAGCGGCTGGGGCACGGCAAACGTCTATAGCTATCGTGATATGACGACGAATCCGTACTTGAGCTACCGCATAGACCGCAACGCCTGGGGTGCGCCCGGCACCACACTGTGGCTCAGCTTCCTGCTCCGCTGCAGTGCAACCAATCAAAATGCACGGTTGAACATCAGTGGCATAAACGGTCAAAACACCTATATTGGCTTTAGCGGTACCGATGGCAAGCTGTCCATCTTGCGCACGCATGAGGTCAAAGCCAATTATGGCAGTGTGGTCGGATCGCCGGACACAACCTTGCTGGTCACACGCTGGGACTTTGGCACGGTCGGCAGTAGCAGCAGCAATGTCGTCTCGCTGTGGGTCAATCCCACGTTGGGTGTCACGCCGAGTGGCGCGCCGGATTCGTACGTTTCCGCAAGCACCAACATGAACATACTGTACTATTCGACGCGGACGTCGGCGGCCAACATTTTGGAGTTCGACGAGCTGCGCATTGGCGAGACGTATGCGGACGTGACGCCGTTTGTTGTGCCCGAGCCGGCGCTGCTGGGCGTGCTGGCGCTGGGCGGCCTGCTGCTGCGCCGGCGCGCATAGTTCAAGAGGGCTGGTCGCGGCCCGGACGTGGCGGGCATGATCGGCATCGTTGTATTGCTTCGTTCCCGCCGCGCCGGGCGCGGCGGGAACGATCCACGGTCGCAGACACCCCTGCTACGACGAAGCGCAAAGGGGCGTTCTGCGTCTATGACTGCCTGCGTGGCAAGACGTGGGCATCTAACCTCATCTGATGGGAGTATACTATGACCGCATGCAGTTGGAACAGCAGCGTGCGCCTTCTCGTCGCCAGCCTCAGCCTTTGCATGGCGGTGGGCGCGGCCACCTGGACGGGCGCCGGCGCGGATAATGGCTGGACCACGCCCGGCAACTGGCAGGGCGGCACGGTGCCGGCCAACGGCGATGACGTCACCTTCGGCCTCGGCTTTGTCCCGGGCGTCTCGGTCACGTACACCAATTACTGGACGGGCGCGCCGGCCGGCTGGGCCAACATGACGCAGAGCGTCTGGCAGGTCGAGCTGCCGCCGTCGAACATCACCATGGGGTTGTTCGACGTGACCAACAATTTCACGGTGGGAGCGAGTGATCAACTCGCGTTGCACAACGAGGATGCGACGCTGGTTATCACCAATGGCGTGGTGGTGTGGGCCAATCGTCATACCGCCGCCAAATGCCGGGTCCGTTTTGAGGGCGATCAAACACTGGCGTACTACCGTAACCGCCTGGTCTATTGGGACAACATTTTCAACACCAATGTGCTTACCAAGATTGGCTCCCAGGGTCTCACCATCCGCAATGCCGGCCCGGAGTTCCGCGGCACGCTGTTGTTGGACGGCACCGGCGCGCTCATCGGCGGCATTGCGTCGGATTACTCGTTGGGCACGGCCACGGTCATCTTCACCAACACCGCCAACCAGTTCTGGTGCGATTTCATTGCGCCCAACACCGAAATCCTCGTGCGCAACAATTTTGTCTACGCCAATCCCCTCAATACTTGCCAAATCCAGTCCACCGGTCCGCCGTCCGGCCGGCCGAGCATCATGACCATGCTGGGGAACATCAGCGGCACGATCGCCAGCGGCGCCCAGCGCTTCGGGCCGCGCGTCAACAACTATGATTGCATGCTGCGGCTGAAGGGCACCAACACGCTCTCCACCAGTGACGTGCTGGGTTTCCGCTCCGACTCCGACGGCCTCATTGAACTGTACCTGCCCGAAGCGGCCGGCGATCAGAACGGGCCGCCCAATTGGGTGGCGGACTATGACAGCGGCTACGGCCTGGGTCTGTTCCTGTGCGGGCCGTTTCAAGTCAACAACATGTTCGAGCTTGGCCTGACGCGCACCAACAGCCAATATGCCGGCGTCTATGGCATTCAAATGCTGGGCGGTTTCCACAGCACCGGCACGGCCACCTTTGCCGGCAGTATCTGGCTGCGGCGCACCTATCAAGGCTATCCGGTCTTCGGCAGCCAACTGCTGACACAGTTTGCGACCACCGCCGCGACGGCGCGCACCGTCTTTGCCGGCGAAGTTTATGACACCGGCGGAACGGCGGCCGGGCCCAGCACGCTCGAGATCAACCGCTATCGCGTGCCGTTGACCAACGTGCTGCTCTATGCCATTGGCAATGGCACCGTGGAACTCGCCTACAACAACGGCAACAATTATCGCGGCGGCACGCTGGTCCACGGCGGCACGCTGGTGGTGAACAATTCCAGCGGGTCGGCGACGGGCACGGGCGATGTGTCCGTCCTGACGGGCGCGGCGCTGGCCGGCGCGGGCACCATCGCCGGCGGCGTGGTGATCGCTGACAATGCGACGCTCGCACCGGGCAACTCGGCCGGCACGCTGACGGTCGGCAGCCTGGCGCTCAACCCAGCGTCAGTTCTCAACTACCAGCTTGGCTCGCAAGCCCCGGGCGACTATGACCAAGTGGTTGTCAACAGCGACTTGACGCTTGATGGCACAATCAACATTGCCGCACTGCCGGGCTTTGCCAATGGCAGCTACACGGCCATGACCTATGTCGGCACCTGCACCGACAATGGTTTGACGGTCGGCACCACACCGCCGGCGACGATCATCAGCATCGTGCATGATGCTACCGCCAAGGCCGTGCTGATCAATGTCAGCGCGCCCGCGCCGCCGACGGCGCAGATTACCGAACCGGCCGGGCCGACCTCGATCCTGCTCGGCGCCAGCATTGCCTTTGCCGGCGTGGGCACGACCGGCAGCGCCGCCCTCACCGGCTATCGCTGGGAATTCGGCGATGGTGTCGTCACCAGCGGCGTGGCGCTGACCAGCATCGTGCACACCTACGCGGCCACCAATGTCTACACGGCCAAATTCGTTGTGACCGACGCCAACGCCTATGAAGGCTATGACCTGCGCGTCATCACCGTCAATGCCCGCGTGACCGCCACCATCACTCAGCCGGCCGTCCCTTGGGCATACAAGAATGCCACGGTCCATTTCGAGGGCAGCGGCGCGGCCCAGGGCAGCACCATCACCAACTACATCTGGAACATGGGCGATGGCACCATCCAGAGCGGCCCGGCGCTGACCAGCGTGGATCACAGTTATGCCGCCGCCGGCTTGGTGACGACCGTGTTTAGTGTGGTCAACAGTCTGGGCGACATTGCCACGGCCAGCATGCTGCTGGACATTGTCGCGCCCATCTCGGCGTATGAGGGCTTTGATTATGCACCGGCGGAGGACTTGGCGCAAGTCGCCAACGCAGGCGGCGGCTGGGGCTTTGCCGCCGGCGCGGCGTGGACCAATGGCAGCTACGGCCCGGGGCTGATCGCCGTGACCAACTATGGCCTCACCTACGTTAATCCGGGCGACTTCGATTTGCAGACGACCGGGCTGTGCGTGGTGGTTGCATCGCTGACCAATGCCGAAGTCACGCGCCCGTTGCTGACAGCGGTGCAAGCGCCGCGCACGGCCGGCGCGCGCACCTTCTGGCTCAGCTTCCTGATCAACGACCTGAGCGGCGACCTGGCCACCAGCGGCTCATGCTATACCGCGCTGGCCACGGGTGCCAATCCGAGCGATTACTCGCCGGTGGTCACGTTTGGCAAGACGTGGAATGGCAAGACGTTTGTCAACCGCCCGTATGTGTTCACCTCCAGCACGTCTGGTTTCGGCCCGAATCCTTACTTCACCGGGACGAATTACCTGCTGGTCGGGAAACTCACGCTGAACTTGACCGACACAATTCCGCGCCGAACGTTCGGCCAGAGCGAGTGGTGGGCTTATCAATCCGGCCTGGACAGTTTGCCGATTGACGAGCCGACCAGCGGCGCGCTGCGCGAAGGCACCAATGGCACGGGTGCAGTCGTGTTCCAGCACCTGGTCTTGCTGAACCCGCCGTTTGGCGGCGAATACTGCAAGGTGGCCATGGACGAGCTGCGCCTCGGCGAGACGTGGCAGGAAGTGATCCCACTGGTGCCGGAACCGGCGCTGCTGCTGCCGCTGCCGCTGGTTTTAGGTGTAAGGTTGAAACGTTGAAAAGTCTTGCGTTGCAGCAATTACGGACGCATCCCGCCGACGCCGGGATCAGAAACTAAAATATCGTCCAAGTGGCTGAACCTTCGTGCAAGATATTTCGGTGCTGGCATGGTAGACTATTTATGTAACGCAAGTGCAACTGGCGGCGCGGTGCGAACGCGCCACCCCGGCCGATCATGCGCGTTTGTTCGAGGAACACCGCGCGGCGTGCGCGCGCGCCATCGCGCGCTGCGCATGAGAAATAAACAATGGTTTGTGAGAAATCGGTCAAGGTACTCTGCCGTTGCACTATGCTATGATGATTATGCGAGGCTGCACCAGGCGCCAGCACCGACGGCTGGTGCAGCCAGCACTCACTCACTCTTGGGTTACTATGACCATGCGATTGATGACAGCGTATACCGTGAGCATCCTGATGGCAAGTGCCGTTGCGGCGCAGCAGCCGGGCTTGTCTTTCAATGGCACGGCGCCGGGCGTGCCGCGCCAGTTCGGCATGGCGGCGCCCGCGGCCGGGCTGGCAACGCCAGCCGCGCTCGCCGTGACCGGGTGCGCCGTACGGCTGCAGGCGGCGACGATTGCCACACCGGCGGGCGGCATCGGCGCCGGGCTGCGCGCACTGCAGGCGACCCGCCAGCAGTTGAGCGCGCGGCGCATGCTGCCGGTCTTGGTCCAATTCAACGCGCCGCTCACGGACGCGGACAAAGCCGCGCTGCGCAAGGCCGGCTGCGTCATCCACGGCTATGTGCCGGACAATGCCTTGCTGGTCGAGGCGCCGGCCGACGCCACGGACCTGCTGGCAGCCGCGCCCGCCCTGCAGTGGCTGGGCGAATACAAGCCCGCCTACAAAGTCAGCCCGCGCTTGCGCGCCGCGCTTGGCGAACGCTTCCGCACGTCGCGGCCCGCCCCGGCAGGCGCCCGCGCCATCCCGCGCGGCATGCCACAAACACCCGTGCTGGTGCAGGGCTCGCGCGCCACGGCCACCCAGGAGCCGGCCAGGATTACCCTGCAATTATTCAGCGCCGCCGATCTGCCCGAGACCCTGGCAAGCGTCGCGCAACTGGGCGCGCGCATCACGGGCGTGCTCGATGGCGGCGCTTGGGCGCGCATCACGGCGGAACTCACCCGCGATAGCACCCCGGCCCTCGCCGCGCTGGCAGCCGTGCAATGGATCGAAGCGTATGCGCCGCCGGTGGCCTGCAACAATGTCGCCGTCCAGCCGCACTTGATGAATGTGACCCCGGTCTGGAACACCAGTGGGCTGGGCTTGACCGGGCGCGGCCAGATCATCGGCCATGCCGACACCGGGCTCGACACCGGCAATCTTGGCACGCTGCATCCCGACTTCACCAACCGCGTGACCGCCTTTGCCTGGGGCAATCGTGCCAGTTGGAGCGACCCAGACGGCCACGGCACGCACACGGCCGGCTCGATTCTCGGCAACGGCACGGCGCTCAGCAACGGGCTCTTCAAGGGCGTGGCCTACGAGGCCCGGCTGGTGCACCAGTCGGTGGGTGACAGCAGTGGCGCCTTGGTGGGTCTCACCAATCTCAACGCGCTGTTCACCCAAGCCCGCAATGCCGGCGCGCGCATTCATTCCGACAGTTGGGAGGCGCCGACCTACGGTGCCTACACCACGCTGGCCGCCGACGCCGACACCTTTGCCTGGCACAACCAGGACATGCTGCTGATCTTCGGCTCCGGCAATGACACGTTTGATCTGAACTACGACGGTGTCTGCGACCTGGGCAACGTCGGCGCGCCCGCCGTGGGCAAGAATGTGCTGACCGTCGGCGCGAGCGAGAGCGACCGGCCGGCCGGCTCCGGCGGCTACTCCGCAGAACCCTACGGCGGCGACTGGCGCGCAGTCTACTATGCCGTGAATCCCCTGCATGACGACCTCTTCTCGACCAGTTTCGACGGCGTGCATCAAGGCATGGCGGCGTTCTCCAACCGCGGGCCGGCCGAAGACGGGCGGCTCAAGCCGGATGTGGTTGCGCCCGGCACCGACATTATTTCGTGCCGCTCACACGTGCCGGGCGCCAGCACGTTCTGGGGCGTGTACAACAACAACTATGTCTTCTGCGGCGGCACCAGCATGGCCACGCCACTGACCGCCGGCGCCGTCGCGCTGCTGCGCCAATACCTGATCGAGCGCCATGTGCCGGCCGTCACCAATCCCAGCGCCGCCCTGCTCAAAGCCACGATCATCAATGGCGCGCGCTCGCTGACGCCCGGCCAATACGGTTATGACCAATATCGCGAGATCCCCGCCGGCCCGCGCCCCAACATGGTCGAGGGCTGGGGCCAGGTGGATCTGGCGAACAGCCTCACCAACCTGGTGGTCTATGACGGCATCACGCTGACCACCGGCGCCGGCACGTCGTTCCCGATCGTGGTCAGCGCCACGAACCGGGTGTGCATCACCGCCGTCTGGATGGATTATCCGGGCACCGTCGGCGCGGCCAAGCAGTTGGTCAACGACCTCGACCTGCTGGTCATCACGCCGGCCGGCCAGACCAATTTCCCGAACGGATTGAGCCAGCCCGACCGGCTGAACAACGTCGAGGGCATTGACCTTGCCAGCGCGGTGCCGGGCGTCTACACCATTGTGCTCAAGGGCTACAACGTGCCGCAGGGGCCGCAGCCGTGTGCGCTGGTGGTGCGCGGCGCGGCCGTGCGGCCGGCCGTGCTGGCGGTGGAGTCGGTCACCTGCACGCCCGATGTCGTGCGGCCCAACGTCGCGCCGCTGATCAACGGTTTTGTGACGAGCAACGCCAGCGGACTGGCGTCCGTGACCTTGAATTACCGCAGCAACGGCGGTGGCTGGCTGCCCGTGCCGATGGCGTTGCGCCGCGGCATTGACGCGGGCGGAGCCTACACCGCCGCGCTGCCGGCGCAGGTCGAGGGCACGCTGGTCGAGTTCAATGTCGAGGCGCTTGCCCATGACAGCGCCAGCGCGCTCAGCCTGCGCCAGAGCTACACGGTGAAGCACTATGTCGTCTATGTCTGGAGTGGCGGCACGGCCACGCCGCCGTATGACACATGGTCGAACGGCTTCCCGACCATTCAAGCCGCGGTCGACTCGCCGGCGGTCAGCAACGGCTGGCAGGTCCTGGTCACCAACGGCACGTACGCCGGCACGGTTAATGTGACCAACGGCAGTTCCATTTACCGCCAGGAGATCATCGTCATCAAGCAGCTCGAGATCCTCGCGCCGAACGGCCCGGCAGTCACGTTCCTCGACAATGCCTACTACAATCGCTGCATCACGCTGGTGGATGGCGTGCTGGATGGCTTCACTATCCAGCGCGGCTGGGGCTGGGACACGGCCGGCGGGGGTGGCATCTATGGCGGCGGCGTGTACCTGATCAACGGGGTGGTGCGCAACTGCCGCATCACGAGCTGCATCGCGCAAGCCCAAGGCGCGTATGGCGGCGGCATTGCCATTGACGGCCGCGGCATGCTGGAAAGCTCCCGCATTGAAACGGCGTATGCCAGCGGCGACTGGGTTGCCTACGGTGGCGGCGCGTTTCTTGGCGCGCAAGCGGTGCTGCGCAACTGCGCGCTGGCTGATTGCGGCGCGGACAGCGGCTTTGACAACGCCGGCGGCGGCGGCGCGTATCTCTGGAACGGCGGCGCCCTGTCCAATGTGACGATCGGCGCCTGCAGTGCCAACGGCACGGGCGGGGGCGGGATCGGCATCAATACCATCGGCACGGTGCACAACAGCATCCTGTATAACAACGCCAACGGCAACTACGCGCACGTCGTCAACGGCACGCCCAGCTTCCGCTATGATTACACCTGCACGACGCCCTTGCCCGGCGGCACGGGCGTGACGGGCGGCAACAATATCAGCACCGATCCGTTGTTCGCCAATGCCAGCGGCTACGACGTGCGCCTCATGACCGCGTCGCCCTGCCGCGACACCGGCCAGTTCGTGCCCACCATGTCCAACGAGCTGGATGCGGCGCAGCATGCGCGGGTCGCCGGCGCCGGCGTCGATCGCGGCGGCTATGAGTTCGGGCCGCTCATGCTCAGCTTTACCGCCACGCCGCGCCAGGGCTACGCACCCCTGCCGGTGTTCTTCACCAGCTATGCCAGCGGCCTGAATACCAACGGCATCATCTACTGCTGGGACTTTGACGCCAATGGCAGCAATGATCTGACCGCCGCGTCCGCCGCGCGCCCGACCAATGTCTATGCGGAAGGCGAGTTCAGCATCGCGCTGCTGGCCAGCAACGCGGCCGGCGAACGCGCCACCTGGTCGCGCGATTACTATGTCTATGTGTTTGAAACCAACATTCACTATGTGGCCATGGATGGCGGGCACCAGTGGCCCTACACCTCATG
>Ga0247841_10013716_pt1 | contig 10296 bp, 9 predicted proteins | sample LaCruzMarch2015__2_FD_192410 | JGI IMG/M metagenome (GOLD analysis project Ga0247841, IMG submission 192410) | Freshwater microbial communities from meromictic Lake La Cruz, Castile-La Mancha, Spain - LaCruzMarch2015_18m | ecosystem: Environmental > Aquatic > Freshwater > Lake | place: Spain...
CATGGAGTTCCAAATCAGCATAGGGGGCACTTTCTTGTCCCCATGCGTGACAAAGGTCGCGTGATAGGTGCCATTTGCGCCTATCCAGTGGATATAAACGACCCCATCGCACATATTGGTCGTAACCAGCGTTTTTTGATTCAGCGTTTGAAATACTGGAAGCATGCTTGACAAAGGAAGAACAACCGATCTTGCATTTGCCAACGGTTCAAACTTCATATGAAAGTTGAACGCTTTGACAACATGCTGCGTGATATTCTCTGGGAGAATCCTCTGCAGTACCTGATTTGATCTGACAGTGTAATAAGCCTGTTCATTGGCAGTCACTTTGACACTGGTCATACTAGAAGATGAATATGCCATATACAAATCACTTTTATACATGTCGTCTGGGTTGTCAACATCTGCCACACATACGCAGTGACACGTCATTCATAAATCATGTTATTATAAAACAAGCAAATCCCGTCTAAAATCCATGAATCTATTCACAGAAAGTGAGCAGCTTGCCAGACGGATTCAGTGGGACGCATATTTGAAGGATCGACTGATCCCCAGTACTCACTTCAGGGCGGTCACACAATGGCTGATTGCTGGACCGAATAAGCCGCAATTAGTTGCGCCGTTCATCGACGCACTTCCAGTGTTGTGCGGCGCAGTGGTTGACTTTTCTGCGCCTTGTATCATTGAGGCATTTGCTCCTACAGATGAGTATCGACTGGAAGGCATGCTTGCGTTTGACACGCTGCATCACGGCCGGGTGCACGTGATTGTGGCGAATGTGTTCGACGCGCATAGAGACGAATGCACCGTGAGGATCGGGATGACGATGGTGCCAACCCAGCCTGGGATGACAGCGGCACCTCATGCAGGCTTGCCACTCGTGATAGACAGCAAAGACGATCTCGCGCACAGGCACAAAATGTTTGTGACGGCGCCGCATACAGGCTTGGCAGTCGTGATAGACAGCAAAGGCGATCTCACGCACAGGCACACAGTGTTTGTGACGATGCTGGTTCCCGACGATGCATGTCAGTTTTGCAAGGCTGTTTCTGTGAAGATGTCAAAGTGCAGCAGTTGTTGGAATGAGATTAGATTTCCTGTGAGATACTGTTCGAAGCAATGTCAGGTAATCAAACTTGCACCTTTTGAATTCCTATACTAATCCTTCTGTTTTACCAGCTGGACGATTTCCCTAAGCATAAGCAGTTCTGTGGCAAAAAGCAGGTTGCATACAACGACAAGCACAAGCTACCAGAGAATACCCCGAAATTTATCAACATTGTTGGTTGGAAAACGCCAGAGCCTAAGGCGCCCTGGACATCGTTCAAAAACACAGTCACTGGGGAGTCATGTCGTTTCAGATCCAACCTGATGACGGTCGATGAAATGCTGCGCATCCTAGGACCCGACGCTGTTCAGACGGTTTACAACGAAGATATGTGGAAAAAGTAGGATCAGTATGCGTCGAAAAGTTCGCCCCAAAATCACATTAGCAGGTGTAAAGGGACTTTCTCAGAAATTGAATTTAAATTTATGTGAGTCTGTATTCATCGTGATGCATTGAATTCATGACATCAGACAACATTCTCAGCACTAGTTCCAATTTCAACAAGCTTCTGGGGTGACGAGCGGCTTCAATAAAATCACGATATGATAAACATTCAACTTCAAAGTCATTTTCAACCCAGTCTTCAAATAATCGACGAATTTCCTTACTCTTTGCTGGTGATAAATGCATACCAAAATCACCAGTATACTTATTATACGCTTCTTCACACTCCAAACGTTTCATGAGTCCCACTTCTGACAAGGTTGGACAACGAACTTTAAATGATTTGCCAGCTACTGCATTCATGAACTTCATTGCATTCACATGATCTGTCTCAGACATATGCAACTGTTCAAGCGGTATCTCATATAGTTAATGTGATTCATCGGGAGACACCCATAGACTGCTTGCATCTGTTGAATAAGAGCACCCAGTGCAACCACCTGTATTTAGCAATGTCATCAACGAATGATATAAAAACCAGGCATTGAGCTTCAAACATGGAATGTGATACAGAGCGCTACTGCAGGGAATGTGATGCAGTCATGCCAATCGAGAAGTTCGCCCCAAAATCACATTTCTGCCGGGAACACTACAAACTAAGCAACAGATCAAAAAAGGCAACAGATGATATCATAGAGCGCTACTGCATGAAATGTCACCTCATGCTCCCCATAGACAACTTCACTCCAAAATCTGTATTCTGCAGAAAACACAAACAAATACAAACAAAAGGTAAAACTCCTTGGGACATCATCCGACTTCGATGCTGGACTGATAAAAAGGCATTTGGGCATCCTGTGGTGAAACTACCAAATAAATCAATCCGTCAACTCTTGCGCGATTATCAACTCAGCGATACCAAGGCATGGGCCATTGTTCCCATCTTCCCAACCCGCCTTCTCACACCAGACAACGCCGCCGTCGTCACCTCCGTTCACCGTCGCTATCTCATGGCCCAGTGGAAGCTTGACAATGATGAGGAGCTCTATCAACACATACTGCATGGTTTGTAGCTCGTCAATCCAGTGGTATAAAAAATAGTCACATACGCTGTCCTGATGGATCAGTGGACTCACATGACATGTGATCCATATGAAACAGGCTCCCTGGTCAAGCTTGCCAAAAAGATGAAGGAGATACGCTATTGCAGGGAGTGCATGAAAATGCTCCCTCTAGAACAAATTAAACCAAAATCCTTCTTTTGCCATCAACACTACAAGATGCTGCTTAAATGGAGTAAATCAAAGTCAGACCCCATCAGACACAAATGCTCCGACGACAGGACAGCTTTCGCCCAACCTCACATCGAACTTTCGAACAAACAAATCAGCAAACTCATGACAACAGACCAACTAGACAACAAGAAGCTTTGGTGCATCGTGCCGCTCGACCCTACCCGCATCCTTGCAGAGGGCAACGCTGTCGTTGTCACCAGCGTTCATCGCCGCTTCCTCGTCACCCAGTGGGTGCAAACACATGATGTTTTAAAATACCAACGCTCCCTCACCCTAAAAAAAATGCAATAAACATAAAAATACCATCTACGCTAAGTGGGCACGTAGCAACGTCGCTAGTAGACTATATAAGCCCTGACCGTTTCTCAGAAATGATGTTGTATTCAGATCAGAAGAAAAATGATGTCCCAACTGGTGGCAAGTGGTACTTGGACGCTGGTATGGCGCACGCAGAATACCTCAAGGACCCTAGTCAGTTCCTGCTCATGTTGAATCCTCCTAATTGCTATGCCCTCTATCCAACTGCAAGTGCCTTCACCTACAATCTACCAGATAGCAAACCAATCAACCAACGGGCATATGAGATCATCCCGATGAACGCCCCATGCAAGGCCTATGCGAATCTCGTGTTCAAATCTCAGGCCGACCTGCATGAGATTCTTGCCCACTACAAGCGCAAGGCAATGCGTGAGTATGGCGTCGACCCATTGTTTGAGATTTCAGACTTTACTGATTGCTCAGCTCGCATCATCATCTCCAATATGCCCCTTTCAAATAATCATAATGGACAGATGCAAGGTTTCTTTACCAGTGAGGACAAATTGTTTAGTATCGACGAAGATATTTATTCTCTAGGCCATCGCCGCCAGATTTCAATCACAGACCAGCAAGATCCAGATCACATTGCCAGGTTCCTTGTCACCAATCCTGCAGTGCCCGTTCTCCATCAACAGCACGCAGAAATCAAAACGAACACAACTCCTGTCATGATGCCACATTACAAATCCGGTGAATATTGCATTGTAAACAACAAGGAGTTGGTCGTAGATCCATCTGGCAATGCAGATTTGTTGCAGAGATATGACGACTTCGTTCGCGGTCAATTCAATCATGCACCGCTGGGTCTGAATGCAGAACAGGATGAAGAAGTCTCAGCAATCGAAAATGAGGCTATCCAGAAGTATACCATCCGCGGGAGTCCCACTATGATCTCTCAGCCATATACAAGACTTGACCTAATCATCCATACACTCTATGACACTGACGCGCTCAGTCTGCAGCTGTACCCCATGCTGGCCGCGCTGGCCATCGTCTCCCAATCTCATCCATCCTCCGCCCCTGACATTTTGTACGCTCTAATGACTGTATTCAGACATGATGAACAACGTCTAGCAATGATCTATCACATGTTCACCTACTTCAGGTTTGATAGTTGCACGCCCGCAAACTTCGTTTGCCACCATCAAACTTACATGTTTGCACCACCAAACCAGGATACTTTCATCCTCCGGTATGCTGCAGATGCAGGGTGACCCAATACAGTTCATACTCTCATTGCTCAAGCCAGATCCATATGACGTGATGTGTCCGTATAGTCGCAGCAAAAAGCATGTACCCACAGGAGGCATATTTTTCTGGCGTATTGAAAGAATGGTCGAGGGATACAACAAGAACCCCACCAGGTTCACTGTTGCATGGGATACCAATGGAACAGGAGCAAAGTGCTATGGCCTGTACCCAAGCGAGTTAAATTTTCTTGAACATATGCTACAATGTGACAAGGACAAACGCTGGGCATACGAGGTTCTCATGCCAAACAAAAAATGCAAGGCATATGGTGATGTTGACTTTGAAGGACCTGCAGATCCTCTATACGACAATGGGTGGCATAGCAACATGGATATGATCCTTCTCCATCTCCGCCAAAAGTCGTTGGCTATGTTCAATATTGATCCTATTTTCAAGATACTATTCTCGTCCAGACCTGACGGGGACACTATCAAGCATTCGTTCCACATCATCATTATGAACTTGATCTTTGGAAGCAATCAAGATGCCAACCTGAAAGAATTATTCAGCGTGATAGAGGCTATGGGACCCAAATGGTTTTGGAATAAAAAGGGTGTAATGAAGACACTTATTGATCAGTCAGTCTATGATCTAAATCGCTGCATGAGGACGTCAGAGAGCAGCAAGTATGGTAAGCTCATACCGCTCAGGCTGCTCCTTCAGAACCATCCCCAGATGCAATTTGATGACAACAAGGATCCAAAGCATCTGGCCGATTGCCTTATATCCAACCCAGTTCAGCCATATACTGTTATCCCAAGCATGCCACAAACCTCACAACCAAAGGCTGCAAAACACCGCCTGAAGAGAGCCGCTCCCGTTGACTGTCCAGTCGACTCCCCCGTCGCAGACAAGCTCGAGAAGTTCCTCAGGGATGCTGGCGATTCCACCTCCACCGTCAAAACGATCACATACTATCCAACAGATGATAAGTATCACATCCAATGCCACGCCAGAGACAGGAAATGCCTTTACAACACGACCCGTCAGCATGATGATGATGTGGACTGCTCCCTCAGGTTGGACCCAGATGCCAGAGGGTATAGAATTTGTTACAAATGCAATGCCACTCAATGTAAGGACATGCACAGCCTGGAATTGGGCCTCATTTCAAAGTCTGACATGCCAGATCAGTCGACTCCTCCACGTCCGGTTCCTCCAAGACAAGTGCATGACTTGGACCCAGCTGTCATAGCAGATGCGGAGAATCTCCTAAGGATGCGCGGAGATCTCGTGTCTAAGGTCACCAAGGTCACCAAGACAGAATACTGCTACTATCTTCATTGCGATCAGCGAAAACAGAAGCGCAGGTGTCTGATTAATCCAGATATCATCCACGACAGCAACAACTGCAAGCTCAAACTGACACGTTCAATGACAAATGACGTGTGGTGTGTCGAATACAGGTGCTTTGGCACTGCTTGCAACAAATGTGACTTCCAGGAACTGGGCCATATTGGGACCCCTGATTCTCCAGATCATGAAGAGCCTGTTGAAGAGGATATGTCAGATGGTGTATTTGATGTTCCAATTGATCACATGATGCTGCAGCTCAACTTCTTCGTATCTCGCCTGTGTCAGAAAGATAATCCCAAGGTTCTAGACATTTTGTTCAGGATTGCAATCGTATATGGAAAAGGCAGGCCAGAATTCCAAACAGCTTGCTTTGAAGCATACTGCCTCAACTGTACATGCAGTAAACAGGCAATGCATAGCAGATGGATATCTATGACTGATACAGCCAAGACGGGTGATCCTCTTGACGAGCTGCAGGAAATGTATGTGCGTTGTAAGATGAAGCAGCTAAACTTGGGCGACCCAACTGACAATCTTCGCGTCAAAGCCAATGAGCGATACTGTTCTCCACAAATGCGTTCCATCCCTCTGGAACCACGGGTTATAGCAATGAAAGCACAATGTGGCATGGGTAAGACAAAGACAATCAACAACTGGATGCTTGCAACCAGGTTTGTTAGCACGTGTACAAACTTCGTTTCTTGTGCTTATCAAAACTAATCTTCTGTTTTACACAGGTATCGATATTATGTGTTTGCAGGTCATCGCACTGCATTGGCCGGGACTGCTATGGGACTCCTGCCAGAACTCCTAGATAAACACCCATGGGTATGGGCAAGAAACATGACAGGCCCAATATACTTAGCAGACTCATTGTATGTGGTCACTCAGATAGAGTCGTTGTGCAGATTATGTCTCCAAAATTGCGAGTTGGGAGAGATTGGACTGATACTAGATGAATGCAATTCAATCAACCGACAACTTGAAAGCACATGTGGCGATCATGCTAAGGCACAGTCCTGTTTTGAGATTCTCTGCGAGAACGCGCATGTCCTAGCACTAGATGGATTTCTGGATCAGGATAGAATCAATGTATTGCAACGATATACCAAGTCTGAGGTGTACACAATCGAAAATACCTTCATGCGCCTAATGGATCAGGTTTGAAGCTCGTACAAACTTTCACTTTGTACGTACCAAAACTAAGATCTGAGTTGTTGCTACCAACCCAGGGTCATGAGATCTGTTTGACAACCGATGAAAACAAGTCAATTGAATTAATTGGAGACTATTTGCATAATGGTTACAAGGTTCATATTCCTTGCTTCAGTAAGAGGTTGCTTGAACATATCCACAACACGCTCAAGATCCGATTTGGAGACAAAAAAAAATTTGCCATTTTTACAGCAGACAACCCTCTGAAATCAGGTTTAATAATTCGCAAGCGTGCATGTTTGACATTCAAACTTTGTTTGACGCGTCAAACTTTGTTTGAACCAGGTGATGATATCAACGAGATATGTAAAGAAGTGGACGTATTGGGTCACACAGCAACAATTGACTGTGGCATCAGTATCCTCGAGTTATTCCATTACTGTGTTGCCTTCGTCAATGATTACACGAGAATCACCCATGAATGCGCAATACAGATGATGGAGCGACCCAGGTTTGATATATTTTGGAATTTGTCTTGAAATTACTAACTTGATTGTTTGGTGACACAAAATAGGAGAACATGCAAAAAGACGGTGTGTTTTGACTTACGCAATGTTCAACAACAGAAAACCGATATACAGGCAATCATGGATCAAAAAACTGAGTCACAGATCAGACTGCAGAACGAATTGTATTTCTCTCGTCGCGTCTTGTGGGACAATCCACGCGCGACAACAGACAGTTGCTGTCCATGTCTGCTCAATTCATGCGTCAATAAGTCAGTCCTGACCCGAGCTGAAAACAATTTCACATCTGCACTGGCTGAGCTTTATATCAGGGGAGGCGCAGATGTATACAAACGATTGTTTACAGAAATGGTCAGCATGGACGAAGAACAAAAACAGGCAAAAACTATAATCAAAGAGGTGCCCATTATGAAGCTTCTGGATATTTACAGGGAAACTCCACAGTCTGTTTTTGATATTATGAAGCCAAATCAGAGAAAATTCTACGCCAGCTGTGCTGCCATGAATGCATTCAGGATGCAGGAGCGTCTTCGTTCTCAGGGTCCCAATTTCATAGAAGCAATGGATGTGATGCTGGCGAAAGATCATAGAGCACATGTGGCATTGCAGGCTGTTCGGAATTCTGGTAAGTTCAGTGAAAACTTCATAGTCAGAGCTGAGTTAGCAGCAGGTGTTCTGGGAGGCAATTACAATCTGCAGGTTTTGGGCATAATCAGGCAGTTGATGTACATGTTTACAGAGTCTGAAGATCCATTTCAATTGATATCAAAGTACAGAACAGATCTTGAATGTATCTTGGGATGCTCACCAGTAATAGATGATGAAGGAAACGAAGTTCAAGCTATGTCAAACGAGAAAACTGCTGCCTTATTTACTCTGTATGATAAGTTCCTTGCCCTAGATCCAATTAATCATAGACCGTTTCATGCAGTGAAGAAAGTGACAAGGCTGCCATTTTTGAAGGCAATCATTGCATTTGGCCATATTACAGTGCCAATCTTAGGGATTGATTTATGCAGAACTACTACGTGTAGAGGATCAAGGAATGAGAAAAAGGATTTCCAGTATGTCATGCGAATTACTTGTTTTACAGAAAAATGTGAAAAACCAACAACTCCAGTGCTCCCTCCATGGAACCAATCTCCTACCCAGTTGAACGAAGGGGACGAACTCAAGATTAAGATGGTTGGAGGCAGACTCATATTGACGTTGAACTCTGAGTTTGCTTCGTCAAATGATACAAGAGGTGGGTCAAGACAGTATGGATATGAACCTATCAATGCAAATCATCTTATGCCGTCAGAACCTACTGACATATTCACACCGTTGAACAAGAATGGACCAGCATGCAAAGACATGACAAAAGACACTGCAGACATAGAGACTCGTTTGCAACGGTTGGATGCATGTAACTCAACTGAAACTGCAAAGGAGAAACTGAATGCATATCAATTGAAAAAACAATCACAGATAAAAAGATCTGCCAAAAAGAAACAAGCTGTATATGAAAAACAAATCAAGAACAGTGAAACGAAAAAGACAAGCGCTTTGCAATGGAAAAGAATCCGCTCTGATTTTTCAGTCATGCGACGACTGGCTGTAGGTAAATCAACTGAAACATTGAAGGATAAAGTGAAGGCATATCTACTGAAAGAACAACTGGAGAGGAAAAGATCTGCCAAAAAGAAACAGGATGCTTGTGACATGAAATCTACAATCGTGAATGTATCAACCAAACCAAAAATTAAACCCAATTTGCTTAAAGAAAAACGAAAACAGATTCTTCGAGTCAAACAACTACAGCAAAAAATACAAAACAATGCAGATGATACACGAAAAAAGTATGTCAGACCAGATGGTATTGAGTCATATGTACAAATGGATGAAAAATCAAAGCTGGTCAACACGATTCCAAGCAGAGATGAAAAAGATATCAAGAATGATGCAGATAATCAAGCGAAGAGGAAGCGCTTTCTAACTGAATCACAAGATGATACAACTAAATCTTTGAGAAATTTGTTCGCTCTGCCAGTACTTCTTCGTCGTCGCGTTGGTCCTCGATCGCTGGCAGACATTGGTGATTGAATTAGCATTCCTCAGTGTATAGAAAACTGCCTATTGTATATGAAAATGGCTTTTAGTCTTTTTCGATGTGTTGTCTTTTCCAAGTTTGCGAAGACGACCGAATGCATACACCGACGCAGCAGTGATGCAAGCTCTGAGGACGTCAAGAATCGGTTGACACGAAAAGCATTTTTAGACGCCTAAGAATAAGAACTTTTTAGGTCAACGGGTGTATTGGTTGTCAGATGACCCCTTTGATCCACTGATGGCTCATGACACTGATGGCTCACGACACTGATGGCTACACTGACGCAGCAGTGATGCAGCCTCTGAGGACGTCAAAGACCTGTTGACACGAAAAGCATATTTTTAGACGCCTAAGAATAAGAACTTTTTAGGTCAACGGGTGTATTGGTTGTCAGATGACCCCTTTGATCATATTTTGTCAAAGATCGGTTGACACGAAAAGCATTTTTAGACGCCTAAGAATAAGAACTTTTCAGGTCAACAGGTGTATTGTTTGTCAGATGACCCCTTTGATCATATTTTGTCAAAGATCGGTTGACACGAAAAGCATTTTTAGACGCCTAAGAATAACAACTTTTCAGGTCAACGGGTGTATTGGTTGTCAGATGACCCCTTTGATCATATTTTGTCAAAGATCGGTTGACACGAAAAGCATTTTTAGACGCCTAAGAATAAGAACTTTTCAGGTCAACGGGTGTATTGTTTGTCAGATGACCCCTTTGATCATATTTTGTCAAAGATCGGTTGACACGAAAAGCATATTTTTAGACGCCTAAGAATAACAACTTTTCAGGTCAACGGGTGTATTGGTTGTCAGATGACCCCTTTGATCATATTTTGTCAAAGATCGGTTGACACGAAAAGCATT
>Ga0247841_10013717_pt1 | contig 10296 bp, 13 predicted proteins | sample LaCruzMarch2015__2_FD_192410 | JGI IMG/M metagenome (GOLD analysis project Ga0247841, IMG submission 192410) | Freshwater microbial communities from meromictic Lake La Cruz, Castile-La Mancha, Spain - LaCruzMarch2015_18m | ecosystem: Environmental > Aquatic > Freshwater > Lake | place: Spain...
CGCTTGGGTCGTTTCCAACAGTGACTGTCATTATAATGGTATAGCTTGAGGTATCGATCACTGAGACCTTTCCCACTGTATTTGTTACGTAAGCGTAGTAGCTATTAGGGGAGATTGCGATGCTGCTTGGTAGGTTAAAGCTACTATCTAAATCGACGGTTGCAACAATGTTATAGGTGGAAGTATCGATCACTACGACGTTGACTAAACCCTCATTTGTCACGTAGGCGTAGGCGCTATTTGGGGTGATTGCGATCCTGCTTGGATTACTACCGGAAGATAAGGTGACGGTCGCAATAACGGTATTGCTTATCGTATTGATCACTGAGATACTGTCTGAGCTTGGGTCAGTCACATAGGCATAGTAGCTATTTGGTGCGATTGCAACGCTACTTGGAAAAGCTCCCACAGTCACTGTCGTGGTTATGGTATTGGTTAAGGTATTGATTACCGAAACGTTTCCTAATGTGAGATTTGCCACGTACGCATAATATCCAAAAGCCTCTCCAGGAGAAATAAGGGAGTAAACAACTAAAGGGTAGGCTATCTTGCTAAAGATTTTTCGAAGTTTCTTGTTCATTAATTTTCCCCTTTAAGAAAAGAATTTAATTGGATCAATAGCATATTAGATCAAAAGTACATGCTAATTTTTTTTTTAGTCAATTAGATTTATTTTTAGTTGTTAATGAAAGTCAAAAAACACATCCGAAGAACACTGCCGCTTATCTATCATGATGGTTTGCTGGTTAGATCTGAATAAATAGGGAAAATTGAGTATCAAATGCTAGAAATTCAAAATGAAATCATCTACTTAACTAAGCTGGTGCATGCATCGATAGAAGATAATGAGCGCAACTCCAAATGGCCCAACAAGAGGAAACATTTTAGATGAACAACGCGAACACAGTAATACTAGAAGAGATCCTAAAACGGGGGGAATTATTTCCAGCTAAGTATTAAATTAGCTTGTCTTAAATAAGCTTAATTTCGAATAAGAAAATGCTGCTTATTGGAGTCTTAAAAATGAAACTCTCGGCTATTTTACGGGCAGCATGACTCTCTTATGTCATAGTATTAGTGTTATCTATGGCACTTGTATTTGAGTCTCACCAACTTGTTTTTCCTACATCAGATTAGAGGACTTCTTAAAAAAACGAGAGAAGATGACTAAGAAAATAAGTGTTGAGTAAATTGATAGTTAGGGAAAGGGGGAATGTGGGTTTCCCCGGGAGCTTAAGCTTGGATTTAACTAAAGCTCAGGAAGGATCTCTCTTCTTTATGCTAGATAAAAACTGGATCTACTTCATAATCAACAACTACGACCTCTTCCTTCTCCGCAACTTTAGGTGCTGGAGCGGCTTTTTTCAAAGCCTCTAAGAGAGAGTCGAGCCCTTGGTTTTCTTTGGCAGAAATAGTGTGGATAAGACTTTCGTCTACGTGAAGTTCTTTTTTGAATCTTTCTACTTGCTCCTCAGCTCCTTCTACATCGATCTTATTAAGTACGACGAGGAATGGCTTTTGTAGCATTTCTTCTTTGTAGGCCCTTAATTCGTTTTGAAGTGTGAGGAAGTCCTGTAATGGGTCTCTGGCCTCAAAGCCTGAAATATCGACCACATAAACGATCAGAGAGGTCCTTTCAATGTGCTTAAGGAATGAGATGCCAAGGCCTTTATTGATGTGAGCATCTTTAATAATGCCTGGGATGTCGGCTACTAGGACTTTATCGTTATCTCTATATTGAACAAATCCAAGATTGGGATGAAGTGTAGTAAATGGGTAGGGGGCAACTTTCACTGCCACATAAGTAATGCGGCTCATCAGCGTGGATTTGCCGGCGTTAGGCATGCCGAGCAGGCCAACGTCCGCGATCAGTTTGAGTTCGAGTTCGATCTCTTTGCTTTCCCCATAAGTCCCTTCCGTAAAAACATTTGGAGCTTGGTGGGTAGAGGATTTGAAATGGTGGTTGCCTTTTCCCCCTTTTCCCCCTTTGCAGATGATCCATTCTTGGCCATTGTCTACAAAGTCGAATAAGATTTCTTTGGTCTTGCTGTCTTTGACTAAAGTACCGCAAGGAACTGTAATAACAAGGTTCTGTCCGGATTTTCCCTGAATTAGGTTAGCTCCGCCAGGTACGCCATTGCCTGCTTTAATGATTCGTTTATTTCTCATCCCCTCAAGGGAAGGAATTTGGTTACTTGCACGCAGGGTTATAGAACCGCCTCTACCGCCGTCTCCGCCAGTAGGTCCACCTTTAGGGATGTATTTTTCTCTGCGCCATGCAACAACGCCATTTCCGCCTTTTCCGGCAGTAAGTGTAAGGGTAACCGAATCAATAAACATATAACACTGGGTGTAGTAGTAGATGAAAAACAAGCCCTTTTTCTAAAGGAAAAAGGGCTATAAAACATGTGAGCTTAGGCGACTGGTAGTATAGAAACGTATGTGCGATTGCTTTTTCTGTATGTAACAACTCCGTCGATCAGAGCGAACAGTGTATCATCACGTCCTCTGCCTACGTTCTTTGCTGGAATCCACTTTGTTCCTCTTTGACGAACAATGATGCTACCTGTTGTAACATACTGTCCACCCGAGGCTTTGACTCCAAGTCGTTGTGAATTCGAATCGCGACCGTTTCTTGTCGATCCCTGACCTTTCTTATGTGCCATTCTAAATCTCCTTTAACCGACGATATCCGTGATTTTAACTCTTAAGTATTGCTGGCGATGGCCCACTTTTCTTCTGTAGCCTTTTCTTTTCTTGTATTTGAAAGCTACTACTTTTGGTCCTTTTACTTCTTGCAAAAGTTCTGCTTTTACAAGCGACTTTGCAATAAAAGGACTTCCCAGCTTAACACCGGAACCGTTATTGATGAAAAGTACATTGCTAAACTCGATATTTTTCTCTCTTGATTCTAAGAGCTCAACATCGATGACATCTCCTTTCTCAACTCGGTATTGCTTCCCGCCCGTTTCTATGATTGCGTACATTTGGACCTCCTGATTGTATCATAACGAAGTATAGAGAGTTCTTATAGAACTACTCTGGAGAGGAAAGGGAAAATAATAAAAGAAGAGATTTTTCAAAGTCAAGCCCTAAATAGGTTCTCGTTGGTATTGTCTCATGAAGATGGGGGTATTTAAAATAAAGCCGGACTCTTTTGCTAAGATTAGGTCGCATGCCAAAAGTTCTCGTTTTTTTTAGTATTTTTCATAAGCAACTGATAATTAGAGTTGTATGTAGTATGTGGTGAGATTGGAGCGATGAAAGTAACGAAATTGAAAAGTTGTTTATGCTAGTCAATTAATTTTTTACTCTTTAATTTGCAGTTTGTTAAATTTAATAATTAATATAATTAATTGATTAAAATATAATTTTAGTTATATTATAAAAATATAAGTAACATATTTAGCGAAAATAAAAAAAGACAAACAGGGGTGTCACCAATGGGTAAAGACTCGAAAAAGTTTTTAAAGAAGAAAGCGTCGAAGCTGACACCAAAGCACCACATTAAGCCACAAGAAGAGAGCGAAAAGCTCAAAATCGTTGCAAACAAGATTGAAGAAGGTTTCCGTCAAAAATAGGGGGATGTTATGAAAAAGAGAAAATCAAGAGCTGCTAAAAAAGTAGAAAGAGTTGTAAGAAAGAAAAGCGCTTGGAAAAGCTTTTGGAAGAAATATTTTTCATTCTAATTGCTTACAAGCTACCAATCTATCAGCGGTAAGCACTACGTTTTTTGAGTAGTGCTACTGTGTATATTAACGCCGCTGTTAAAGATATTGTTGCTCCAGGGGGCCAGTTGCATTCGTAGGAAATGTATGTTCCAGCGAATGTGAATGCCATAGAGAATAGGACGGCAAGTAGCATCATGCGAGACAGCTTGTGGGTAAAGTTTCCTGCCACAGCAGCTGGTATTGCAAGGATTGCTATGACAAGAATCGATCCTACGACTTGAATGAGGAGCACGATGGATAGCGCAATCATGCAAAGTAGAAGTGAATAGACTTGATTGACAGAGACTCCCTGGAGCTCTGCCTGATCCTCGTCAAAGCAAACGGCTTGAAATCGTTTGTAATAGAGCACTGTCATAGCTGTCACGATTACGTCTAAAATGAGTAATGTGATGATATCGCTATAACTTACCCATAAAATATTTCCGAAAAGAAAATTCATGAGCTCGACGTTATAACCTGGAGTGAGTGCCACAAAGATGACTCCGATTGCCATGCCCGTTGACCAAAGGGCGGCAATGATTGTATCTTCGCGCTCTTTATGTTTGGCTCTGACCCATCCGATCAGCAGAGCTGATAAAAGAGCTGCAACAATAGCTCCTTGAAGAGGAGTGATAAACTCTAAATTACACGTCCTTCTTAGCCATAAAAAAAAGCCCATTCCTCCAAGAACGGAGTGGGCTATACTTCCGCTGATAAATACAATCCGTTTTACTACAATGAAAGATCCCATAATGCCACTGGCAATCGATGCGGCAAAGCCGGCTCCAAGAGCTAAAAGAAGAAAGGGATTTGTGCTGAGCGCTTCAAAAAAACTAGAGCTGGCAAGGATTGTTTGCATCAATGAGAGCTCTTGGTTTTAAGTGTTAAGATGGGGCTGTGGTATAGTCCAAGTCCGAAATGTTCACAAACCTCATTAGGAAGAAGACTATGCACATGCCGGTGGACGCATAGGAGTTTTTCTACTTTGCGCACAATTGTTTGCAGATCATGAGTGACCATAAGAATGGTCATATTCCCTTTTAACTGCTGCAAAATATCTAAAATCATTTCCTCTGCAGCTGGATCCACACTTGCTGTAGGTTCATCGAGAAAGAGCAATTCAGGGCTATTAACAATTGCTCTTGCAATGAGGACTCTTTGCGCTTGTCCACCGGATAATGTGCCAAAGGGCTGATTTTTTTTGTCTAGAAGGCCGACTTTTTCAAGTGCTTGAAGTGCTTTATCGAGGGAAGAAGAACACAGCCTTCCGAACAGATTAGAAGAAGATAAACACCCCATCAGAACGAGTTCAAGGACAGTAATGGGAAAATGCTTATCTAAACGATTGATTTGAGGAACGTACCCAATACGAGGTCTTAAAGCTATGGGGGATTTGTCAAAAAGATGAATCTTTCCTTTGACTGGTTTGTTAAATCCCATAAGTAGTCTGAGAAGAGTCGTTTTGCCTCCTCCGTTCGGACCAAATATGCCGACGAATTCTCCTTTCTTGATCGTAAAAGAAACATCTTCCAGCACGAGAGTCTTCTCGTAGCTGTAAGAGAGGTTTTTTACATCTATTGCTAAAGGGTCACTCTTGGCCATGTGCTATCTGTGAGGTTATATCGAGAAGCATTTGCTCGTATTTACTACTATAAGGATCTGTGCTGAATGTGGGGATGTTGAGTCTGTCGGCAAGCGCTATAGCTCCCTTATTGTTGTACTGCTCTTGGATAAGAACAAGACGAACATGAGCTTTTTCTGCGCTTTCTATTACAGCAGAGATATCCTGAGGTCTGGGGTCTTTCCCTTCAATCTCAATTGAAATTTGCTCTAGGCCGTAGTCTTTACAGAAATAAGCGAAAGCTGGGTGAGAAACTAGAACGGCTTGGCTTGCAAAGGGGAGTAGTTTTTCTTTTATTAGTGCATGGAGATGGTCTAACTCGCCTTGAAAGATAGCAAGTCTAGCTGAAAAGACATCTTTATGTTCAGGGAAGGCGTCTGTTAAGGCCCCCGCAATGATGTCGGCTTGCTGTTTTGCTAAAATTGGACTCATCCAGATATGAAGATCTTGAGATTCTGCATGATGATGGTGATCGTGGTCATGGCCACAGTTACAATGGTCATGAGATGTTATGAGAGGTACAGTTTTGCTTAAATCTACAACTATTAGATCTTTATGTTGACTGTTGAGCGTTTTTGCAATTTTTTGCTCGAACGATTCACCGAGTCTAATCCAAACTTTTGCTTGATAAACTTCTTGGATTTGTTTGGGCGTTGGCTCGAATATATGAGGATTGCTTCCTTCGGGTGCTAAAGTTGATACCTCTACAAGATCCCCGGCGATTTTTTCTACAAAGTACGTATAGGGAGGGATACTGACGAGGACTCTTGGTTTAGCCGTCTCTCTAGAGCTTTTCGAGCAGGAGCTGAAAAAGGGAAGAAATAGACTAATAATTAAAACTAAATAACTCTTTTTCATAACCATATGGGTGTAGCAAGAATAATTACAGATACTATTTCATGCATAGTTAGAAAAATTCAAGATAAATGAGTCCTAGAGAGGGGGATTCTTAAGCCCATTTTGAAAATAACTTGAAGCTTAAGGATTGCATACGCTAAGCTTAACGCCCTATTCGTCCGGAGGAGTGTCCGAGTGGCCGATGGAGCACGCCTGGAAAGCGTGTAAACATGATAAGTGTTTCGTGGGTTCGAATCCCACCTCCTCCGAAGTTTTTCTAACTCATTTATACTCAGATTAATAAATGCTAATTGTTAAAGAAAGATCTCCATTAAAAAAGTCGTATATTCTTATTTAGATATGGCTCATTGCAGTTTGGTTGTGTTAGGAATTGCAAGAGCAGCATCTTCTGCATTTAATGATCTACTTCCTTTGCATGTAAACTTTATAATGAGTTTTGAATACCTGGGTTACTTCTGCTGGGTTACAGCTTTAGGAAATTCGGGGTACAAGATTATGACTTGGTCGCAAGGAGAGACTCCTCAGGAACATCTTGATGATGGTATAAGCAAGGCATTATCTCTAATCGGTGTATTTTCTTTTATTTTTGCCAAAGAGCTTATTGCAAAAACATAATGCTGTTCTAGGAAAGTATTTTTGTGCGTCCTTTACGCCTTACTCTTGCTGGTTTCGGTTTAATTCTAATCTCAATGTCTTGATCGAGAGCCATGAGAAATTTCAACAGGCGGTCCATACTGAATCCTGCGAGTTTTCCATTTAAAAGAGCGGAGATTTTAGGTTGACTTACGTTTAAGATTTTAGCGGCGTTCTCTTGAGTAAGTTTTTTTCTTTTGATGACCTGCTCAATTTTTCTTGCAAGCTCAGCTTTAGCAAGTCTTTCTTCTCCATCGGGAAGCCCTAAATCAGCAAATACATTGCCGCTACTTTTTACAAAATCTTGCATGATTTCACCTTGCCTTTTTATGAATTTCCTGTGCTTGTTTTAGCCTGCTTTCTATAAGGTCTATGTCTTGCTTGGAGGTTGCTATTCCACTTTTCGACTTCTTTTGAAAAACATGTAGCACATATACCGAATCGCTAAATCGCACGGTGTAAACAGCCCTGTAGGTATTACCTTGACAGTCTTCTACAACTTCTAGGACTCCTGCACCTGTAAAGCCTTTTAGAGGTTTTGCTGCACGGTGTTTTTCTCCTACTTGGGCAAGATACAGTGCATAACCAAATCCATCTTGCACATCTTCGGGCATTTCTTTGAGGTTTTTCAAAGAATTGCCTAGCCAGCATAGAGACTTCATCTGCTTCCTATTTTAAGAATTATCCTAATTTTGGGATAATAGTCTAACCAAATCTTATTTTTAGGGAAAGGGGGAATTCTAAATTATTTTACGAATTCATAAGCCAGACTTTTTGCGACGATCGACTTTTGAATCTTTAGTCTCGAAGCTATCTCGTTATTGGAGAGTGCTCTAAAGCTTTCAGCTCCCTGATTTTTGTAGCTAGCACCTTATAGATTGGAATTGGTTGATGGCAGGGGATTTTTACCTGCATCGGCATCTGGGAAATGGTTCGAATTCGTACCGACCGCGTCCGATTCCTTTTTAATTAAATTCTTTTATACTTGTGCTGTAGGTGTTAATTAATTTACTGTAATTATTTTTTTACTATCTGTTGTGATTGTTTGATTAAAAGCGCTTTTTATTTACTTGTAATATATTTTTTTGGTATAATTGTTATTGTAAACGAGTGATTATGAGTGGTTTTGCTTCAATTAAAAACAATCTATTTGCTATTTCAAATAAAAGTCGTTACTCAGCTCTTGCCAAAGATCTAGGTTTTGGTGATACAAATATAATCGAACTTGATTGGTGGGAAAAAAAGGAAATTTCCTTTGAGAAAAATGGAGAAACTTTTTCCATGCAGATTTCTGCAACCCCTGCTAGACATTGGAGTGGACAAGGTCCTTGTGGTGGCCATGAATCTACTTTTTTAGGTTATGTTATACAGGGACATGAGGATGGGGATATTTAATTTGCAGGAGATACTGCTCGCTTAAATGATGATCATATTAAAAAATTACGAGATCATTTCGATATTAAGTGGAGTTTTCAGCCTGGAGGCCCTGATGAGGTAAGGAAGGATATGGAAAGCACTCATCAGGCATCTGTTGATGGTCTGTGGATGCATTTTAAAATGATGATCCCTAAAATTTATACAAAAGGTATGGATAAAGAAGAATTCTTACAGCGAGCCAAAGAATTAAAAACTATCTATATGCATACGATGACGTATAAATTAGGAAATCTCCATATCAGCGATACCAAAGACAGTGTCGAAAAAGTTTTAAAAGCTTTAGAATTAGATGATACTCAGCATTTAAATCTAAAGAGTTATGAAGAGCAAGTCTATCGTGAACTCTGCGATTTAGCAGACGTTCTTGAGTTCAGCCAAAATGAAAAACTTCTACATTCAGAAGTTGCACTATTACTTGCAGAAACTGTCATAGTTCCTAAGATTGGCTCTCGCATAGGTCTTAAAGAATCTAAAGTTAAGCAAACGGACCGTGTCTATTTCTAATAAGAGGTCAAGGCCAAGTCCGATTTGCTTTCACGGGAAGTTTTTAAATAGCATTAACTTGAGGCTGCAGAGGAACTTAATGTTGGGATGAAAGAGAATCTAATATCGTGAAAAAGTAAGTGGAAGCTGACTTTGAATAAATCAGCTTCCGAGAGAACATTTAGAAATCAAAGAGTAGTGATACGGTTAAGCCTTGCATGTAAAGATTGCCATTTGGCGCTATGCTTTTTGCAATCGATTGGTCATTCAAGAAAGTACGGAACATATTTTGGTCGAAAAAGACCTGAAATCCGTAATCTGCAGAAAGACTGACATGTGCTTTATCCTTTGCTATGTAAGAGCCCCAGCCGAATCCTAAAGCTAAATCCATGTGAGGACGAACTGTGTTTACATTGCTTTGGCTGAAGCTGTACCGTGTTCCTGTTACCACTACGCCGCTGATATCCGATTCTTGATGAAAGTTAAGTCTTGTGTATTGAGTGAAGATAAGATCAGCTCCACCTTTTCCATAAAACTTAAAGCCACGTCCTAAAAACCAATCGACGCAGGAACCAATACGAGGGCCGATACCCCAAGATCTGGTAGATTCAGTGATGGTTGTGTTTCTAAGTGGATCGAAAATATCAATATTGTAATTGACGTCTAGATTCTGGCGGATCCAAGGAGCTCTAAGACCAAAGAAGGGATGGAAGGCAAGTTTCTTGCCGACGTAAAAGCTTTTGCTCAGCTGAGCATCGGCGATGTCCATGTGCAAGCTCCAGCTCTCTTCACCAAAAAAGTAGGTAGGATTACTAGTGGTTGGAATATGCCACGTTGGAAGAAGTGAGATGAGTACATTTGTTGCATCTAGGGTTTTCGTTACAGTATTGGTGCTTCGAAACCATGTATATTCTAGATATAGGTTCCAATTTTCTGGTAAAAAATTCACTCCAGCACCTAGCTGAAAACCAGGCTTGAAGTCAAAGTTCATATTGACGAAAGAGCCGCTTGCGACATCTAGAGGATTGGTTGTGTTGTTTACAACTCCAAGTTCCATGTTTTCTTGCATTGCCATCCAATAGGAGAAGCTTGCATCGAAATAGAAAGTCTCAGGACGGCTGGTCTGCAGTACCACTTTAGATTCACTCTTCAGGCTAGGAGTCGCCACTGCAGTTTCTGCAGCACACGCTTGGCTGCTAAAGAATAATAAAGCAGAGGCCAATGTAAGCTGTTTAAGATGGGAGAAGTTTTTATTCTGAGAACACATTGGTTACCTCATTATAGGGATTTTGCAAAATTCAATTTACGTACTACATAAGTTCGATGTCAAGTTTAAACACTAGTTTTGCTCCATGCATTTAGGGCAATAAATTAATAGTAAAGGAAGTTACTCCACTATTAGGAGTAATCGATGTTGAGTCGATTACGGATCTATCTGATGAATTATATGAACCCACCGGTTGTAAAAATTGGTAGTATAGATAAACAATATACTCGTGATAGGCAAAGGGGCCCTGATTATTTGTATAACGAATTTTTAAAGGGTTGCTGCTA
>Ga0247841_10013718_pt1 | contig 10296 bp, 8 predicted proteins | sample LaCruzMarch2015__2_FD_192410 | JGI IMG/M metagenome (GOLD analysis project Ga0247841, IMG submission 192410) | Freshwater microbial communities from meromictic Lake La Cruz, Castile-La Mancha, Spain - LaCruzMarch2015_18m | ecosystem: Environmental > Aquatic > Freshwater > Lake | place: Spain...
TTGACCACCGAAAAGCTGTTGTCGATGTATTGGACGCCGTTCTGATCGTAGAGCCCGCGGGACAGGATGAGGTTCATGAGCGTGCCCCATTCCTCCTTGTAGATGTCGCTGCCGCGGTTGTTCGAGGGAAGTTCGAACCAGAGGTTGTAGAGGTCGGCGGTCTTGCTGCGGAGGGCGAGTTCGTTTCCTTGGGAGCCAAGGATATCGTTGATTCCGGTGTCCTTCATCTGGCGATACCGCCGGTTCTGGTTGTAGTGCGAGTTGAGGTCTCCTGCCACGATCACATCGGCATTCGGGTCCTTTGCAAAAATCTCGTTGAGCCGCGTGCGCAGGGTCTTCGCGTTTTCCAAACGAACCAGCTCGCTTTCCGCGTCCCCTGCTCCGGATTTCCAGTGGTTGGCAAAGACGGTCAGCGGGTGTCCATCCACGTCGAGCGTGACCTCGAGGATGGCCCGGGCGTTGGGTGTCGGTATCGTCCGCACCTCCTTGATGGGAAAGCGCGAGAAAACCACATTCCTCACAGCCTTCGCTCGCCCGTCCTCATAGGCCCCGGGTTTTTCGTCGGTCGTCGCAATCTGGTATCCGTGGAGCCCCGCTTCCTCGCAGGTCTTGAGCAGAAAAGCCTCCACCGGCAACCCCGCGATATTTTCCGGCAGCGGAGATTCCTTCAGAATGTCGGATAGCTTCCGGTCTTTGACAGCCTCGATCCATGCCTTGTAATCCTTAACCGTGGAGTCCGGCGTCTGGTCGAGTTCTACTTCGTTGAATACGGCGACATCGGGCCCCCGTCCCTCATCCACCCGGGAAAGTACCTTGGCGATGTTGGCTGCCTTGACCGCAAGATGCTCCGGGGAGTATTTGGCCGGCTGGTAATCCTCGTAGATTGCAACGCCGTCCGCATCGAAGAGGTTTTCAACATTGTAAGACACAAACGTCGATTCGCGCGCCTGTGCCGACAGGGAAAAACAGGCAGCGAGACAAAGGATGAAAATTGTCTTGTGCACGCAGGAACATTGAACGGGGCGCCCGCGGATGGAAGGCGGAATTTCAGAAATATCCGGCTCCGCTTCGTTTGTCAGGGTCGGGAAGCTCACATCTCCAGCACCTGTGAGTAGGCTCCGGTGATTTCGGAGATCAGGGAGAACATGCGCAGAACGACAAGTAGGACGATCAGAAGATAAAGTGCCCGGGGGAGCCATGCAGCAATGGCGTCGATGCGCTGGAAGAGCCGCTCGCGGTAGATGCCTGCCCATCGGGTGATTTCCTCCTCCAGTCTTCCTGAGACCTCCGCGACCTGAAGAGCGCGTTCGAGGTCCTCCGGGAAAGCCCCGGTCGATCGCATCGCTGTGGCGAATCCGTTGCCGGACCGGATCGAGGTCACGGCTTGCCCGCAGGCGGTCCTGATGCGCGCACTTCCTGAAGCGGTCCCCGCCTTCTTCAGGCCTGACAGAAAACCCTCGGCCGAGCGGATTCCCAGCGAAAGGACGAGGCAGAACCTCGCCAGTGCGGCGCACCGGAGAAGACCGCCCACGATCGGAATCATCGAGACGACACGATCCGCCGAATCTTTGGAGGAAAATCCTCGCGCCGTGATCCACAGGACGGCAGCGACGGAGGCGACAGCCAGATAGGCCATGCCGAGGAAGAGTCCCGCCTCGCGCAGGAAAACCGGAAAGCTCCCCTCCACAACTGCGGGAGCAATCGAGAGGAGAATCGCCCCAAGATGCAGGATGAAGACGGGATAGGCGGATGCCGCGAGGGCTCGATTCCGTCCTTTTTCAAGATGCGCGTAATAGTCCGCAAGTGCCCGGCAGGCCTCTTCCAGTCTTCCGCTTTGCTCTCCGGCGGTGAGGATGCCGATATCCAGTTCGGAGAATCCGCTGGAAGATAGCGCGGCTTCAAGGCCTTCATTTACGACTGAACCTGCTGCACGGGCCGCCGCTGCGATTCGCCCCCGACCGGTCCCCATGTGCTCCAATGCCCGCTGAAGAGCGATGCCGCTCCTCAGCATTTGGGAAAGATCGTGGAAGAAGTGCTCTTTGTCTCTTATGCGAAGTTGCACGATGAGGATGGTTGCGGATGATCATGTCGGTGAGGAACGTGGCGCGCGAGGACATAATCAAGGCCTGGTTCTGCGAGGACGCCGCCAAATGAGTCAGAAACGATCCGGTCTCTTCCGCTCCCATCTCCGCCGGGTGCCTGATCTCTCCATGCACCTCATCCACACAGTGGATTTGCGCTCCCATACACTAAAAAACGAACAGTTTCGTTTTGATATTACAGGATGCGCGTAATATCCGACACCAAGCTCCACTAGGCCACGGACTATCAAGACATTTTCGATGGATACAGCGTTGCACAGACATATGCGAATCGGTAATCTAATCCCCTGTTAGGCGTCGCTCGCTCGTCCTGTGAATGAAGCCAAGGCAACAGAAACCTCAGTTCCCCGTCGCAAGACGTGGCGACGCATTCTGGTCAGTTTTTCCTGCATTGCGGCTCTCTACATCGGCAGCTACGCAGCGAACTCCCGACTCGGTGGCTACTGGCTCAAGCCCGAACGAGACGGAAAGCACCGCTGGAGCATGGGGCTTTCCATGCACACGGCTATCCTTTGGCAGCCTGCCTACGGTTACTGCGCGCGCTACAACTCCGATCTCGTCGGCTACTGCTATATGCCGCTTGTCGCTCTCGACCGCGCTTGGATTCACCCGACGATGTATGTGACCGAGGACAGCACGTTCGACTGGATCAACCACAAGGCACGCGTTACGGACATTCATCCATATTTTCGCGATGAGTTTATCACAGCCCAAACCAAATGACCGCAACGCCTACCCATGCGCTGCAGCGACCTCCGGGCTTTGGCGTTCAGTCTGTAGTCCGACCGGATCAATCACGGGCGGTGCTACCCGCCATGAAGCCCAGCACAGCCCGCGCCTTCGCCACGCGCCGCCGTGCTCCCATGCGCGCCCCCGGCCCGGAGTCGCTGAATTTGGGGTCGTTGGCAACAGAACCATTGCCGCGATGACTCTGGAGTGGTAGATTCGGTTTCATGAGCCAAAAAGAGCTTGTTCTAGAGGCGATTCAGGAACTTCCCGATGACGCTTCACTCGATCAAATTGTTGATCGAGTCGAGTTTATGGCAGCCATTCAGAAGGGTATCGATGACATCGACCGCGGAGATACGATACCGCACGAGGAGGTCAAGAAACAATTGGCTACATGGCTCACCGAATAATCTGGTCTCGAACATCACAGCGAGATCTGCGAAGCCTTGTAAAATATATTTCAAAGGACAGCCCGCAACGAGCCGAACATTTTAGCTACAGGATCGTTGCAAGGGTCGAGATGCTCCATGAGCATCCACGCATGGGCAGAGTCGTCCCTGAGTTCAATCAGCAAGATCTCCATGAGGTGGTTGTCTCTCCATATCGGATTATTTACAGACTCAAAGATGAATCCGGGTTGATAGAGGTCATCCGTGTATGGCATGCCGCCCGCGACACTCCAGAAATAGAATAACGGGCGATGGCTCGAATCACATGAGTGCCAGCGCACGCGAGGACATTAAATTCATGGAAGCCGCGATGGTCGAGGCGCGTAAGGGTGTCGGGCGAACCCACCCGAATCCTGCCGTGGGGGCGGTGATCGTCAAGGGACGTCGGATCCTTTCCCGTGGTTGGCATCGCGCCGCCGGCTGTCCGCATGCCGAAGTTGATGCGATCAACGGCTTGAAGAATCCGAAGGATGCGAATGGTTCGACTCTCTACGTGACCCTCGAGCCCTGCTCGACGCACGGACGCACTCCACCCTGCACGGATGCGATCACACGGGCGGGAATCCGGCGGGTGGTTTATGGCGCGTGTGACCCCAACCCCCGCCATGCGGGTCGGGCTAACAGAATTCTTGAGGCATCGGGCATTCGTGTCACATCCGGCGTGCTGGCAGCGGAATGCGCCGCGATCAATGAGGCATGGAACAAGTGGATCGCGACTGGAATTCCCTTTGTCATTGCAAAGGCGGGCATGAGTTTGGACGGTCGGATTTCATCGCCGCCGGGTCGGAGGTGGATTACGTCGGAAGCATCCCGCCGTGATGCAATGCTACTGCGGGCTTCGTGTGGAGCAATTCTTGTCGGTGGCGAAACGGTGCGGAAGGACAACCCCCGTCTGACCATCCGTGGAATTTCTGGTGCCAAGCAACCCCTGCGCGTGGTCTGGACCAATTCGGGAAATCTTCCTGCAGACAGCAGGATCTTCACCGATCGCCACCGTGCGAGGACAATTGTTTTCAAGGGAATATCTCTCCGTCGCGTCCTGCTGGAGTTGGGAAAAATGGGAGTTTCATCTGTCCTGATAGAGGGTGGGGGACGCACTCTGGGGGAGGCATTTGACCGGGACCTCGTGGATCGCGCCGTATTCTACATGGCCCCTGTTCTCACGGGCGGTTCCGTGGCGGCAGTTGGAGGAACTGGCGTGTCTTCAAATGAAAGTGGGTGGTGTCTGGAAACCCCCTCCTATCGAATGACTGGTGGCGACTTGCGGATTGAGGGAGCAGTCGTCAGGCGGAAGCCCTGAGTGGAATCAGCCCGGCTGTCAGAGCTTTTGCTTTCCGGCCGCCTCGATTGCCCATGCGGGAAAATCCGCCGGGACTGGGGCAGTGAAAGTCACTGGTTTTCCTGTCGATGGATCCCGGAATGCAATTTTCCACGCGTGGAGGAAATGGCGTGAATGGGAACCGCGGCGTCCATAGAGCGGGTCTCCGACGACCGGGTGTCCGAGGTGTTTCAAATGGACTCGAATTTGGTGGGTTCGTCCGGTGTGCGGGCGGCACTCCACCATGGACTTCCCTTCGGAGGAGGCGAGCAAGCGGTATTTTGTGATCGAGTTTCTTCCCCGATCAACGACGGCCATTTTTTGTCGGTGCACTGCGTGCCTGCCGATCGGGGCATCAATCGTCCCGTGAGGCATGCGCAGGACCCCCTCGACAAGGGCAAGATAGGTTTTTTCCACATGCCTCTCGGCAAACTCCGCGGATAGGTGGCGGTGTGCGGATTCGGTCTTGGCGATCAGCAGGCATCCGCTGGTTTCCTTGTCGAGGCGATGAACGATGCCCGGGCGGTCCTCGCCGCCGACAACGCGGATCCCTGCACAATGATGGAGGATCGCGTTGACAACCGTGCCGTCGGCGTTTCCCGCTCCCGGGTGGACGACAAGCCCTGCCGGTTTGTTTAGGACTAGAAATTCCGCGCTCTCATGAAGGATATCGAGCGGGATATCCTGGGCGGGAGCAGGGGCCGGGGTGGATGCCTCGGGGATCACAACTTCCACGAGGTCTCCCGTGCGAAGGAGGTGAGAGGGGCGGGACGGTGCCCCATTAATCAGAATATGGCCACCCTTCACAAAGCCCTGGAGGCGCACGCGGGAAAAACCGGTGATCCACGTGCCCAGAAAGTGATCCAGCCTCACGCCGGCTTGCTCGACAGAGACAATTCGGGATTCGCGAGGCTTTTGCATTGCGGCTTGCATCGCGAAAGGGTAAACCATTGGAAAGCTTTTTCTTAACTCTGCCGAGCATGTTGGCAAACGATCCCACCCAGACCCCAGGCGCCGAGGACTCTTCGGAGCCCGATGTTTCGACGCCGGTGGAATCAGGGGCAGAAAATGTTTTTGAAGCGTGTCCTTCGTGCAAGACGTTGATGGACATGTCGGACGTCATGCCGTTTACCGAGGTGACCTGCCCGGGATGCGGTCACTCCCTGCGCGCCCGCATCCAATTCAATCATTTCACGCTGGTCGAGAAGGTCGGCGAGGGTGGGATGGGTTCAGTTTACAAGGCCCTCGACAACAACCTGAACCGGTATGTGGCACTGAAAATCCTGAAGAGGGAAATCAGCGCCAACGCTGAGGAGCAGGCTAAGCTTGCCAAGGAAGCCCGAATTACCGCCGCGGTGAACCATCCGCACGTCGTGAAGGTGTATCACTTCGGGCGCGATCATGGGCAGTTCTATCTGGCGATGGAGCTTGTGGAGAAGGGCTCTCTCGATGAATTGATGGCGATTCAAAAGCGAATTCCTGAGGCACAGGTGCTTGAGGTCGGGACTCAGATCGCCATGGGTCTCGCCGCGGCCCTCGAACTGGACCTCATTCACCGCGATATCAAGCCCGGCAACATCCTCTTCAAGGACGCACACACGGCCAAACTTGTGGATTTCGGTCTTGCGATCGTCATGGATGAGGAGGCATCGGTGCGCGGGGAGATCTGGGGGACCCCCTACTATATCGCCCCCGAGAAACTGGACAACCAACCCGAGGATTTTCGGAGCGACATCTACAGCCTCGGAGGGACGCTCTTCCATGCGCTGGCCGGTCGGCCCCCTTACGAGGCTGAGTCGGCTTCCATGGTTGCCCTCAAACAGCTCAAGAGCCAGCAGGTCAGCCTCCAGGCTTTCGCGCCGGACGTATCGAGCGAAACGGCTTACGTCATCAACCGGATGATGGCCAAGAATCCGGAGGACCGTTATCAGTCCTACGATGAGCTGGTCGGGCATCTGAAATACGCCAGAGAGAAACTCTTGGAGCGGGCCCGGCGTCCGCTCCAGCCGAAACAGCGGGTCGTCATGGAGACGGAGCAGACCCGAAAGGTGTCGGCCATTATTTCACTTGTCCTCATTGGCTTCGTGCTTCTAGCCGGCGGCGGGGTTTATCTGATGCGGGACAGGATTTTCCCTGCCGTGGCCGGCGACAGCGGCCCAAAGCAGATGAGTCCACAGGAGGCCGAGACCTCGTTTCTCTCGGGTGTTTCAACTCTGGCCGGGGGCGACTTCGAGGGGGCGAGGAGCGAATTCAAGAAGATGGCAGCCAGCCCGGGCATGCCGCAGCCGCAAAAAAACTGGGCTGTTTTGAACGCATCTCTCGCATGTCTTTTCCTGGGCGAGGGTCAGCCGGCACTGGAACTTCTCAAGCCGCTCCGCAAAGACGGCCCTTATTCAGTCGAGGCTGCCGATCAGACTCTGGCGAACATGTTTGTCGAAGTGAGCAGGACGGTGTTGGAAAATAAGCCCATCTCGGGATCCATCCGGAATCTCTACACCGACAAACAGGAGGTTTTTGCCATGCTCCTCTTCGGGATCTGGGACTGGGAGGTGAAATCCGCTTTTTCCGATGCGGGAATTCTCCTCGGATCGTTCCAAAGGCGGGTCAACGAGAAGGGGTGGGAATTTCAATACAAGCAGCTGGCTGAAAAATACCTGGCTGACTGGAAGATTCTCGAACCGATTGTCAATGGGCTCGAAAAGGCGACCACCCCCGCGGCTGCGACCGAGCTGCTCCAACAGATCAAGGCCGCACGATCCCGGTTGCAGACAGGAACCAAGGCGAATGAGAGGCTCGATGCCATTGAAAAGGCCCTGGTGGAAAAAGGGGGCAAACCGTGACCGTTTCCACGTTTTTCAGTGTCGAACCGGCGATGAGATTGAAAAGTTGATTCCTTTGCGTGACTTGCGGAATTATCCCTCTACAATTGAAGGTTTGGAGCTGCCAGGATCTGCAGGCCCGGACGCGTGGAGCAATTGCTCTCCGTGTCGCTAGCCGGCGGTTTGAGCAGTTCTTTTTGCGAGAAACATGAGATATCTCAAAGCCACCATCTTGATCGGTACGGTTTCGGCCGCCATCGTGCTCGTCCTGTTTGCCACCGGTTGGCTCACGAACACGTTGGACCTCGTCCTTCTGCAGGCATACAAGCTCAAGAAGCCGTTCGTGACGCAGCAGGGAGTGCACGTTCTTCTGATCGCCGTTCTTTCCTTTGCATCCGCATGGACGACGGTTGATATTACGCGTCCGATTCTTAAAACCATCGTCGCTCTGGGAGCGGTCATCCTGCTGCTGACGGGCTCGATGGTTCTGGCGCTTTACAATGTATTCTTTTCCCCGTTTCCCTCGGTGATCGCGGTCTTTGTGAGCTTCTTCATCGGGCTGGCTTACGGTCGGACGGGAAGCGGTTCGCGGAAGAAACTCATGGAACGCCTTTTCGGGCAGCGGCTGTCCAAGGGAGCATTCAACCAGCTCGTCAACTCGGATGTTCCGCTCGACTTTCCCGGTGCCCTGCAGGAGGGGACTGTGCTTGTAGTGGCGGTGCACAATCATTCTGAGCTGATGGAGCTTCTGACTCCCGAAAACTACGCCGCGATGACGAACCTGTATCTTCGCACCGCCTCGGATTATCTTGTCGAGGTCGGCGGATATCTCGACGAGTGCGGCGGGGAAAGTGTCAGGGTCGTCTTCGGGGCACCCGTGCCAGACGAGAAACATGCCGCGAAAGCCTGCCGTGCCGCGCTCGATCTTGCGTCCCGACTCGATGATCTCAACAAGGAGTGCGATACCGTCTGGCAGCGCCGGCTCGATTTCCGGATCGGAATCAATTCCGGCGAGATGATTGCGGCGGCCTATGGAGGTTCACGCTTGGGAAGTTTCAGCGTGGCGGGTCCTGTGGTGGATTTTGCCCGCCGCCTTTGCTCGGCTTGCGCGACCTACGGGTCCCGCATACTCATCGGGCCCGACACCTACGAGCCCGCTGCGGAAACCCTCGAAGTCCGTCCGATTGAGGTGATCAAAACGGCGGGCGAGCGCCGCCGCGTGGAACTTTATGAAATTCTGGCTCCCAAGCATGGGCTCTCGCCCGAGCGCGAGCGCAGCCGCAACCACTACTGGACCGGCGTGCTGCACTACCGCGAACGCCAGTGGGACAAGGCGATCGAGGAATTTTCCAAGGCCCGTATCACCGGGATTCCCGACCAGGTTCTGGACTATTACATCCGCCGGGTTGAACGCAGCCGGCGAGGCGAGGAAGAGGTCAACAAGGAGCAGATGATGCTCTTCAACGCGGCTTGACCTGCCTGGAAGATTTTCCCTCGGACCGCAGCGGATAAGATTGCTGGACCGGTATTCCTTCTTGCCGGACCGCATTCTCTGACCCAGTCTTTCCCGCTTTGCCATGCTGACAGTTTCAAGGGTTACAAAATCATTCGGCGGGCGCGTGCTTTTCGAGGACGCGTCTTTGCAGATCAATACCGGCGATCGGATCGGGTTGATCGGGCCGAACGGTGCGGGAAAAACCACGCTTTTCTCCCTGCTTTTGCGGACCGACGAACCCGATGATGGGGAGATCAGCCTGCAGCGAGGAGTGCGCTGCGGATTTCTTCCCCAGGAGACGGCGACAGCGACCGAGGCGACTGTGATCGAACTCGCTTCCGGAGAGGAGCCGGATGGGCGCGCCGAGGCATCTGCGAAGAGGATCCTTTCCGGGCTGGCATTCCGTGAACAGGATTTTCACCGCCCGGTCCGTGAGATGAGCGGTGGATGGATCATGCGGGCGCATCTGGCGCGCCTTTTGGTAGAAGAGCCCGACCTCCTCCTGCTCGATGAGCCGACGAATCACCTGGATCTTGAAACCCTCGGTTGGTTCCAGAATCACTTGCTCGGCTACCCGGGAGCGATCCTTGCCATCTCGCATGACCGCGAATTTCTGAACACGCTTTGTAAGGGGATCGTTGAGATCAGGCACCGCAAGCTGATCCGCTACAACGGAAATTTTGATTCCTGCCTCGACCAGAAGCGGGCGCGCGAAGAGCAGCAGCTTGCTGCCTACCGCAACCAGCAAAAGGAAATAGAGCATCTGGAGCAGTTCATCTCCCGGTTCCGTGCCAAGGCCAGCAAGGCCGCTCAGGCGCAGGACCGTGTCAAGCAGCTTGCCAGGATGGAGAGGATCGAAGCTCCGGAGTCGGACGAACCGACGGTGCATTTCAAGTTTCCACAACCTCCGCGCAGCGGGCAGAGGGTGATGAGCCTCGAGCATGTGAAGCAGGCCTATGGTGATCACGTCGTTTACGAGAACCTTCACCTGCGCATCGAGCGCGGTCAGCGGATCGTACTGGTCGGACCGAATGGTGCCGGCAAATCCACATTGCTGAAAATTCTAGCCGGTCAGCTTCCCCTCGAGGCGGGGGAGTTCACGCCCGGGCACAATGTCACGACCGGCTACTTCGCCCAGCACCGAGCTGATTCGCTCGATCTGAAGAGGACCGTTCTTGAGGAGGTGCAGAGCATCTCGCGTCCGGTTGCAGAGCAGGCGGCGCGCAATGTGCTCGGGGCATTTCTCTTTCGCGGCGACGACGTGTTCAAGTCCGTGGGCATTCTGAGTGGTGGAGAAAAGAGCCGCCTTGCGCTCGTGAAACTTCTTCTCGATCCTCCGAATCTTCTCCTCCTCGACGAGCCGACGACCCACTTGGACATGCCG
>Ga0247841_10013719_pt1 | contig 10295 bp, 8 predicted proteins | sample LaCruzMarch2015__2_FD_192410 | JGI IMG/M metagenome (GOLD analysis project Ga0247841, IMG submission 192410) | Freshwater microbial communities from meromictic Lake La Cruz, Castile-La Mancha, Spain - LaCruzMarch2015_18m | ecosystem: Environmental > Aquatic > Freshwater > Lake | place: Spain...
CGGGGCGGCCAATGCGTTCTTCGCCTGGCTGGACATCAGCCCGATCCCGTCAGTCGGCGGAGTCGTTAAGGGCGACCGGATCCACCTCCACAGCCCGGAGCCCCCGAAGATGGTCTGGCTCAACGGAAAAAAGGTGGACTTCAAGCCCGTGCAGCTCGGAAAGGAAACCGTGTATGAGATCCCGATCGAGACGCCCTCACGGATCGTTGTCCTCCTCAAGGAGCCGGAAGCTGGATTTGACGCCTCCATCCTGAAGCAGGCGGCACTCCTCCGGTCAGTCTCGGACTTGAACAGGGATGTCTTCGAACAATCCTGGGAAACCGGTCGCCTGAAGGTGGCCCCCATGAAGTTCGGAGAAAATGGTCCCGAACTCTCCGCCTTGCAAACCTCCAAAAAGGTCTTCGTCGGCGAAAGAAACCGACAGCTCTTCCTCCCGGTCCGGGCACCGGCCGATCAAAAGGGAAAGCTGACCGTCCACTTCCGCGACAACTCACCGGGTGCAGCCAAGGCGGGCAGCGCCCTCGCCGAGTGGCAGGTCGATGGCCGCGACTATGGTCGCCACACGGGGCCGCTCACGCTGGACTTTTCCGCCGGCCAGTCGCGCGTGATCCTCATCACCTGCCCAAGGGAGTTCTCTGTGGGCACGGAGTGGACGCCGGAGCAGCCTTGACCCCATGGTGTTATACGGTGTTGACAATTTCAGCCGACCTAAGAGCTCCCTGCTTGCGTCAGATTAGGGAACTACGCCATGGAACAGCCAACCACTCCTCGCCACCATCGTCCCTCCCGATGGAACCGCTTCCTTTTCGGGGTGGTTTATTATCCGGAACATTGGACCACAAATGAACGGCGGGACGATGTGCGCCTCATGGCAGAGGCTGGCGTCAATACCGTGCGGATGGCCGAGTTTGCGTGGGATCGCATGGAGCCGGAGGAGGGGGTATTTGACTTCTCCTTTTTTGACGAAGCGATTCGGGAACTTTCAGCCGTCGGGATCTCGACCGTCCTCTGCACTCCGACCGCCGCCCCTCCCCGTTGGCTGACAGAGGCGCACCCCGACTGGTTGCGCGTTGATGCCGATGGCCGGACGATGGTCCATGGAAGCCGTCAGCACGTCTGCACGACCCATCCCGGATTTCGTGAGGCCTCCCGCCGGATCACCCTCGCGATGGCGGAGCATTTTTCCGGCAACCGGGATGTGATCGGATGGCAGACCGACAACGAGCTGAACTGCCATTTCCGCGAGTGCCACTGCGAGGCCTGCCAGTCCGCGTTCCGGCAATGGCTGGAGGCAAAGCATGGAGGCGTCGCCGCTCTAAATGCGGCCTGGGGCACGATTTTCTGGTCGCAAACCTACGACCGTTTTGAACAGGTCCGCACGCCGCTGATCGACCGGCCAACGCACCCGAACCCTTCCCAGCAGCTCGACTATTTCCGGTTTTTGAGCGATGCGGTGGTCTCCTTTCATCGTGATCAAACCGGCATCCTCCGCGAGGCGAACCGGAATTGGTGGATCACGCATAACGGGATGTTCCCGAGACTGGATTACTGGAAGCTCGCCGGAGATCTCGATTTCCTGGGGATCGATGTCTATCCCGGTTTCGCGGACAAGACGCCGGAAGCCTATGCCTGGGCCGCGTGTCTGTTTGAGGATTGTCGGGCCGTCAGCGGAACATTTGTGGTTCCCGAGCAGCAGGCGGGGCCGGGCGGACAGCGTCCGTATCTTCATCGCACGCCCCAGCCCGGACAGATGCGCTTGTGGGCCGGGCAGGCTGGATGCCAACCTCGTGACGCGTTCGAAACGCTCCTCCATCGCAGTCTCAAGGATGTTGAGAGACTTGAGGGATTTTTGACGCTCCTCCCCGCTATCGTGAAAGGCGAATACAAAGCCCAGCCATCCTTGGCGCGCACTACTACCACACGGGTTCCCAGTGAGTTCCAGCGCCCGGCGGCGTGAAGCCCGCCCTCCCCGCTGAATGCCAGGGCGGGGGTGGTGCGATCAAGAGATTCCAATCGATGGAAAATCACGCATACACCCCCCACTTGATGCAGTGGAGGAGGTTGACGACTTCCTGTGAGCCCACGTCGGTATCCAGGAGAGCTTCCTTGCCAAGCCCAAGAGCTGCGGCAATCTGATCAAAAACCACAGCAGGAATTCCCTTGCGGATCGTTTCCACCTGTTGGAGGGCCGGCAAGCGGATCGAGCAACATCGCCTGCCACAGGAGCTTTCCGAAAGATTAATAGCCAAGCCCGATGGATTGCCAATGAACCCCAATTCGAGTCCGAGCTCACCACACGACCCGAACCAGACCGCTGGCGGAGATGGTCCTGTCGCGAGTCAGTAGCGGCAGTTCGTGGTGCCGTGCCGAGGCAACGATGATCCGGTCGAACGGATCGCCGTGCGGAAGCTCCAAATCCATGGCCAGAGCGGCAATTTCTGAGGCGATCATCAATGGCGGGTAATTCCGCTGGATTCCACGCAGGTATTCCCCGGAGGAAACAGACAGCCGGATCCGCCCCTTTTTCGCCAGCATCGCGATCTCCAGCAAAGTGATATCCGAAATCACCGCCTCGCCGGTCTTAAGGGTTCGCAGCAGCTCCGCAGCCGAGGTGCCCAGACGTGCATCTCCCTCCGCCGCCCAGAGCACCGCATGGGTGTCCAGCAACGCTCTCACAAATCGGAGTCCCAGCTCCCCGCGTCGCTCGTCGGCCCGTCGATGTCGTCGTCGGCCCCGGCCAGAAGTCCCCTCATGCACCCGATCAGCGAACCGGTGGCTGGCGCGTCCAACGAGAGCCTCAAATTCCCCTCGCGGGACTTGATAATGACCGTCTCACCGGCCAGCGCCGCGCGCCTCACGCGCGGAAACTCCCGCAGCAATTCCGTGACCGTCGTTTCCATAAGGGAATACATGACTGATATTACGTCAGATGTCAATGCGTTTGTGGCACTCCTCGCGCCGAGCAGTACGCGCAGGTTAATGGCATACCGCCGGTTTTCGGCAGCGATGTCGGAGAGGCTCTCCTCGAAGCGACCGCGACGTGAAGGGCTTTCCCAGCTGGCAAGGGCATTGAACACGCTGAACTGTCCGGGCGGCGGCCCGAATGGATCGAAGCATTCCCGGGCGAGGGCTGCATGCCAATGTCTCGGAGAGCCTGAACCCCCTCATCAATTGGCGTTGAGAACAAGATCGATCCGGCCCTCGGCGGCTTCGAGGTGGCCGGAGAATCCTTTGCTGGCGAGTGCGGGATCGATTTCCACCGCCCCGGATTTTGCGGCATCCTCTGGAACACCGCCCTGGGCCGTGATGATCGGCCAGCGGTGGGTTCCGCTTGCCAGGGAGGCTCCGGCGGCGGCGCTCACGATCACTTTCCATTGGGTGCCAGGCTCTATTTTCAATGTGCCCAGAGACACCAGGCTGTCGCCCTCGGCCGCTGCGGACCCGAAGTTCCAGAGGTAGGAAAACCCGGTGCCGATTCGCAGATCGCCATGGACGTTGAGCGTCCCCACGCTGCCATCTCCTCCCGGGGATAAGGACCCCGAATCGAGGAAGCACTCCTCCTCCTCCTGCAGGCCAATCGTCCCCGTGCCGGCAAGAACTCCGGGGCTGACCAGCTTCCACGACTTCTGCGACTCGCTGGTTCCATTCATCACGAGCCGCCCGCCTTCGATCGCCGTCGGCCCCGTGTAGGCAATCTCCTGCTCCAGGACGAGGGTCGCGCCGGGGCTGGTGAGCCGGAGCCCCGGAGGCACCGAGTCACGGCCCTCCACGCGGTCGATTCCCGCCGCAAATGTCAGCGTCCTTCCATCCAAAATCTCGATGCAAACGCACCCGGACTCCTTGCCTTGGAACCGGACAGGGACCGCGACAGTGAGGTTGCCCTCACCGCCAATCGTCCACTTGACCTCGGCCGAGATCCATGTCGTGGAGAGGGAGTTCTTGATCGTCCGGTCCCCGCCCGCAGCGAGAAGGGTGTTGCTCTGGCTTGCCATCACGATCGGCCCGGTGCCTGCTCCGGAATCATCGCCCAGGACGACGATCGAATTGTTCAAAGCCAGACCGCCGGAAAAGGAGTTCGCAACATTCAGAACCAGGGTGCCGAACGCAAACAAAATTCCCGTGGGTTGAACCTCGGAAATTTCCTTGTTGATCGTCAGAAGCTTGTCCTTGGAGCCCGTCATCCAGCTCTGCCACTGGCTGCCGTGCTCAGCCATTCCGCCATCGAGCTGAACCGGAATATCCACGGTGAGCGAGCTGTCCGACCGCAAGGCCTGGGCGGGCTTCGCTCCGGAATCCACTTTCAAGAGCAGTGATCCTGCCCCTTGGAGCGTGGCCGGGTTCTTCTGGAACCAGATCGAGGAGGCCGTGAATTTGGATGGCACATCAATCGTGAAGTCCCCGCCGCCGAGTCCGGGAAGGATTGCGGCCGATCCCTCGATCCAACCGGACACGTCGCCGGTGTCCGATATCCAAGCCGAGTCGTCGTTCCACGATCCCTCCGCTCCCCCCTGCCATTTGAGCGGAGCCTGCCCGTAAGCCGCAGGCAGGAGCGCGAAAGCGATGGCAGGAACAATCAAGGCAAGGAGTTTCCGCAGGGACTTGGAAAGAGGGAGCGAATCCATGCCTTACTCTTTTACCAGAAGGAGAAGGCGTCTCAAAGCGCTATCAATGTCGACGCACCAATGTGCATGGATCTGAGATTCAAGAAGACCGTGCCCCATGCATAATCAGGAAACTGCCTATTCATGGAACCAAGAGCAATCAAACTGGGATTTCTTCCTGCCAACCGGGGTTTTTTCGATCAGCAACTCGCGCGGGAGATGCGGGCGAGAATTCTCGTTGTCGCCGCGGATCTCGGCGTGGAGCTCGTTTGCCCGACGGAGACGCATACTTCCGGAGGATGTGTCGGGAACCGCAGCGAGGCCCGCATTTGTGCGGAGCTGTTTGACCGCGAGGCCGTCGACGGCGTGGTTGTCTCGGCGGTCAATTTCGGTGATGAGCAGGCTGTGGCAGAGACGCTGCGCCCTCTTCGTCCGGGCCTTCCTGTGCTTCTGCACGGCTGTCCGGAGGATGGTCCGCTCAGCAGGACGGGGAAGAGAAGAGATGCGTTTTGCGGGTTGCTCTCCATTGCGGAGGCCCTGCGCCAGATCGGGCGGAGCTATTCCTTGCCACAGCATCCGCTTTGCGCGCCGGGGTCACCCGGCTTTGCCGACGAACTCGACCGCTTTCATTCGGTTTGCCGCGTGGTCCGGGGCATCCGCGGGGCGCGCTACGGTCAGGTCGGAATCCGTCCGGACGCCTTCTGGACGTGCCGTTATGACGAGAGAGCGCTGCAGAAGCTCGGGCCGACGGTGGTCACAATCGATCTCTCGGAAATCATCGCAAGGGTTGCCGCGCTCCCCGACGAATCCGTGCGCGACACGGCAGAACAAATGGCGGCCGGGTGTGCGACGGGCCGGACGCCTCCGGCTGCGATGCTCAAGTTGGCAAAGCTTGAGCGGGTCCTGAGTGACTGGGCCGCAGCGGAAGATTTGGATGGTCTGGCAATCCAATGCTGGACGTCCATCGAGCAGAACCTCGGGATTTGCCCGTGTTTCGTGATGAGCCGGCTGGGTGATCTCGGAATCCCCTGCGCCTGCGAGGCCGATGTCCCGGGACTGCTCTCGATGCACGCACTCCTGCTGGCAGGCGCACCTGCTGCGGCGCTCGCCGACTGGAACAACCTGCACCACGCGGACCCCGATCTGGTCAACCTCTGGCACTGTGGGGTCTATCCGGCAAGCATGGCAAAAGGACGGCCGGAACTTGACCGGCACAGCATCCTGGGACCGTCCGGGGCCGTCGAAGTCGAAAAAACTCACGGTGTGGTCAATCTTGAAGTGAGGGAGGGTGACGCGACGTTGTTCCGCGTGGCCGGGGAGAACGGAGCCTGGCGGGCTCTTGTGGTTGGCGGATGCTTCGAGAGCGATGGCTCGTCAACGTCCGGTTCCTTCGGCTGGTGTCGTGTTCCGGGTCTTTTGAATTTTTACCGCGACGTGCTCCTCCGGCAGTATCCCCATCACGTTGCCTTCTCCCACGGCCGACAGGGCGCGGTCCTGTCTGAGGCATTCGGCACCTATCTCGGTTTCCAGATCGACACCGGCGGATTCGAAAACCGTGCGGGCAGCTGTTGACCCTTCATCCCATGAAATTCGGAATTCACTCCCTCCTCTTCAGCGAGACCTTTCTTCAGAAGGACCTCTTCCGGCTTGAACAATTCCGCCGGATGGGGTTCGACGCCGTCGAGATCATCCCGTTCGACCTCGACGGATTTCCCGCTGCAGAAGTCCGCCGGATGGCTCAGGACCTCGGCTTAGAAATCAATATCGGCTACGGCATGCCACAAACCCACAACGCCATTTCTCCCGATCCGCAGGTGCGGCGGGCGGCGGCCGACCTTGGCCGGAAGCTGGTCGATGCCAGCGTCACGGCCGGAGCGAGGGTACTCGGGGGGGTTACCTATTGTGGCTGGGGCTATCTGACGGGGGCCATGCCGACCGAAGATGAATGGAAGTGGGGCGTGGACACTTACCGCGAGATAGCCGGGCACGCGCAGCGTTCGGACCCCACGCTCGTTCTCGCTGTGGAGCCAATCAACCGATTCGAGTCGCACTTTGTCAACACCGCTGCGGATGCGTTGCGCTTCATCGAGGCGGTTGGAACCCCAAACCTCCGGGTGCATCTCGACACCTTCCATATGATCCGCGAGGAAGACGGCTTTTGCGAGCCGGTCCGGCAGCTTGGGCGAAAGCTGGGATATGTGCACGCCTGCGAGAACCAGCGTGGCATTCCCGGGCGCGGGCAGGTTCCATGGCACGCCTTCTTCCGTGCGCTGGCGGAAATCCACTACGACGGATGCGTGACGGTCGAGTCGTTCGACCCCAACATGCCGAAAATCGCCAAGCTCTGCTGCATCTGGCGGAAGCTCGCCGACTCGCCGGAACAACTCGCCACGGAAGGGCTCGCATTCCTGAAAAAGGTTGAGGCGGAGGTCGGTGCCATGACGGCATCCTGAGCGATGAGTTCGGAACTATCTGCCTGGCAAATCACCCGCGACGTCGGTCCCGCTGAAGACTTTCTTGCGCAGGAGGGACTTTTTACCACGGGATCGGGCTACCTGCATTTGCGGGGTTCACTCGAGGAGCCGCTGGGGGATGATCCGCAGAATGCCACCTACCTGCGGATGCCCGCGAATGTGACGGCGGAGGTCTTTCCGGTGTCGCGGCAGAAGTGGGGCACCTACGTGCCGGGGGTTTGGGGACAACACCCGTTGCTGAACCGGCAGATGGTCAATCTTCCCTTCTTTGCGGGCATTGGACTGGAGGCCGACGGGGAGCGCCTGGATACCACCACCGCCGCTGTTTATGCCCACTCCCGGACGTTGGACATGCGGCGGGCGCTGCTGCGGCGCGTGCTTGAGTGGCGGACGGCGTCAGGCGCTTTGCTCCGCGTGGAATTTGAGCGTTTCGTTTCAGGTGTCCGCACCCAGCTTTGTGTGCAGAGGGTAAGCGTAACGGCTGACCGGCCTGTCCGGCTGGTCGTCACGTCCGGGATTGACGGCGACGTGAGGACCGGCGGGTTCGACCACCTGGTCTCGGCAGAATTTTCCTCGGACACCTGCGGGGGCATTTCCTGCCGGAGCCAAGTGGATTCAGGCCTTCTGGTGCAGACCGAATGCCGGCACCGCGGCTGGGGAAGCGGGGTGTCGGTGCATTCGGAGGAGCGTGCTATTTCTGCACGGCACACGGAAGCGCTGCAGCCCGGGCGGGCCTTTGTCTTTGAGAAGCTGTCGGCGGTGTCCACAAGCGGGGACCTTCCCGGCAAGATGTCCGCATCGGGTGTCTTGGAGGATCTTCCCGGCTACGAGGTCCTGCTGGCGGAGCATCGGGCGGAGTGGGAGGCCCGATGGGCTCGCTGCGACGTGGAAATCGGCGGGAGTCCGGCCGACCAGCTCGCGATCCGGCTCTCGCTCTACCATCTGCTCCGCTGTCTGGTGCCGGGAGACGACCGGGTGGCCATCGAGCCGAAAGGCTTTGCCGGGGACGCCTACTTCGGCCGCTTTTTCTGGGACACGGAAATGTATCTTCTGCCGTTCTTCCTCTATACCGATCCGGTGCGGGCGAAGACGCTCCTGGATTTCCGGAAGCTGTCGCTGGGTGGCGCCCGGGAGAACGCCCGCCGGTCGGGCTACCCGGGTGCCCGGTTTGCGTGGGAATCCGACGATGCCGGAAGGGAAAACTGTGCGGCCTGGCAATATGCAGACCACGAAGTCCATGTGACGGCCGACGTCGTGTATGCCATGGCTCATTACGACCGGGCCTGCCCGGACAGCGGCTATCTCAAGGAGGTCGCGGAGGTCGTGGTGGAGACCGCCCGCTACTGGATGGCCCGCGTGGATGTGCGGCCCGGAGACGCCCACCCCAGCCTGCTCGGCGTGATGGGGCCCGATGAATACGCGCCCATCTCTCACAACAATGCCTACACGAATTTCCTTGTGGCGTTCGTGCTGCGCCTCGCTGCGGGCGAGGTTGGGGGTTGCGGCGGAGCGCTCGACGAAGAGCGAGGGCAGTTCGCTGCCGTCGCGGAGTCGTTGCCCATCCCTCGCTCGACGTCAAATCCAGACCTCGTCCTCCAGTGCGAGGGATTCGACCGCCTGGCCCGGCCGAAGTTTGAGGAGTTTTGGACCGACCGCGATTCCCCCTATGCGGCTCAGGTTTCGCAGGAACGACTCTACAGGAGCCAGAACCTCAAGCAGGCCGACGTGCTCATGCTCATGATGCTCTTCCCTGGCTCTTTTTCCAAGGCCGAGCTTCGCGCGGCGTGGGATTACTACGTGCCAGTGACCACCCACGATTCGTCGCTCTCCGCCGGGGTCCATGCGATCCAGGCCTGCCGGCTCGGCCTGCGAGAACCCGCTTGGGAATTCTGGCAAAAATCCAGCCGCATGGACATCGACGGAGGCGCGGCCCAGGGCATCCACATCGCCGGATGCGGAGTCAACTGGCAGATCGCGGTGTTTGGGTTTGCAGGCGTGGGAACGGCGATGGAACCCGGGCCGCTGCGCCTGCGCCCGCAACTCCCCGCAGGCTGGTCCCGCCTGGCCTTCCCCTTGGTCTGGATGGGAAACCCGCTGCGGATCACGGTCGGTCCCCGGGAAACGACGGTCACAAACAACGGGCAAAACCCGGTTAGCGTGGAGTGGCGCAGCGGGCAGCGCTGGGTCCCCCCCAACGAGACGGCCAGCTTCCGCGAACCGGTGCGCGCGGTCATCTTCGATTTGGATGGCGTCATCGTCTCGACCGACGATTTTCACTTTCGAGCATGGAGCCGACTGGCGTCCGAAGAGGGAATTCCGTTCAGCGCCGCACAGGGCGAGCGTTGCCGCGGCATCAGCCGGATGGAGAGCCTCAACATCATGCTGGAAAGCTCCTCCCGCACTTACACGGAAGACGAGAAGCTGGAGCTCGCAGGACGCAAAAACCGACATTACCTGGAGTCCATTGGATCGATTGGGCCCGGGGACCTTCTGCCGGGCGCAGCAGATTTTCTCTCCGCCCTGCGCGCGAAGGAAATCCGTATCGCCGTGGGATCATCGAGCCGGAACGCGCCTGCCATCCTTGAACGGATCGGCCTGGCGGAGGCCTTCGATGCCGTTGCAGACGGCAACGCCATCCGCGAAAGCAAACCTTCCCCTGAGGTTTTCCTCTGCGCGGCCGCCCGGCTCGGGCTCCCGGCAGAGGAGTGCGTGGTAGTTGAGGATGCCGCCGCAGGAGTCGAGGCAGCCGTGCGCGCCGGGATGCGCGTGCTGGCAGTGGGCGCGGCAGCCGGGGACCCGCGCGCCGATTGGTCGGCTCCCGGACTTCGTGAAATCGCTCCGGAAACCATTCTTTCATAAAATGAGATCCATGAAAAATCACGGAAGCCATCTTCCCCCGGCACCGTCCGGCTCCGGCCCGGGGGGCTCGTTCGGATTCACATCCGGCCTGAGCCATCTCCCGCTCCTCGGCCGAGGGCGCACGCGCTCGGTCACGGCCGAAAATCCGACGGGCGAAAAAGGCCGGGGCGGGATGGCGGTCCCGGATCCGTCCGACCCCAACCCGTTTCAGGGCGCGCGGGCGGCCGATGACTTGGGCCTGGGATGGAAGGTCCGCCCGTTCGTGCGCATCAACGCCGGCGAGACCGCGGTGCTGATGGACGTCAAAGGTTCCGGAATCATCCAGCACATGTGGCTGGTCGAAAATGTCAGCGCGGAGAAC